>PJEL010001193.1_pt1 | contig 27392 bp, 25 predicted proteins | sample 1853271 | NCBI WGS metagenome assembly PJEL01 (sample SAMN08108733, study PRJNA415343) | Invertebrate metagenome, whole genome shotgun sequencing project. | host: Globobulimina | place: Sweden: Gullmar Fjord | collected 2015-08 | reverse complement strand
GATTACTGTGCCTACCCTATTGCTTCTGTTGAAGCAGAAAAGGTAAGCTTACCTGAGACATTAACTCCAGGTATGAAATTCTAAATGAAAGACGACAATACACTTACTGCACAAGATCTTACTGACATTAATGGTGATGAATTTACTCAAGCCTACCAGCAATTTGTTAAAGCTGGAGACTTGATCTCATTAACACGTCAGTTTGAGCAAGGTTTTGCACAAACTGGACGAGACAACCAGCTTAGCTTCAATGTAAAAGAGGCTAAGGTGAGTTTACTCGATACCGGTATATTGCTCGTTGAGCCTGAAAGCTCAGCTATGTCAGATAAGCCAAGTAAGCGTATTGTCATTTCATCAGGAATTCATGGTAATGAAACCGCTCCGATTGAAATTGTCCAACAGATAATTGGTGATATTATTGCCAAGAAAATACAGGTAAAGCACCCAACCCTGTTCATTATGGGTCACCCTGTAGCAATGAATATTGCCAAGCGTTTTAAAACAGAAAATTTAAACCGCTTGTTTTGTGGAAAACACCAACTTATTGAGCCTTGCTTTGAGAAATATCGAGCAGAAAAGCTTGAACAATATGTCAGTGGTTTCTTTAATGCTGGCACAAGTGACGTTACTAACTATCACTATGATTTACATACTGCTATTCGTAGCTCTAAGTATGAAAAATTTGCTATCTACCCATACCAAGCTGATAAACCATGGGATAAAGAACAACTGAGCTTTATGGCTGCTTGTGGTGTTAATACGATTTTATTTGGTCATGGCCCTACAGGCACATTTTCTTATTATAGTAGTGCAAACTTCGCAGCTCATGCTTTTACTGTAGAGTTAGGTAAAGTCAGACCATTTGGTGAAAATGACATGACTAGTTTCCAAGCTGCGGCTGATAAACTCACAGCGCTAGTTTGTAATGAAGATTTATCATTGAAAGATTTTGATAATAATGACTTCAACTTATTTGAAGCCTTAGGTGATATCACTAAAGTGAGTGATAACTTCAAGCTTTATGTTGATGATGCGGCAAGTAACTTTACTGATTACCCTGTAGGTACCATTTTATCTACTGATACTGGTGAAGAATATCGCACTACTCAGGTAGGCGAGAGTGTTGTTTTCCCTAATGCCAACGTAGGTAATGGGCAGCGCGCTGCTTTAATGGTAGTACCAACGACGCTTTGATAAAGCATCATTGATCAATATAATGGCTGCACGATTAAACTTATTTGAGATAAATATTTTTAATCGTGACTAGCTTCACTTTTATTCAAGCTTTAATCCTTCCTCTTCAACCTGCTTGGCCTGGTAAGCTTTTCTTATTCTGCCAGTATGCAATCTCAAAATATCAACACGCTCTATTGATTCAGACGAACAATAAACGCTACACTAACTGCTATACTCAAACAAAAGTACTATTCTTCAGCATAGGTAAGTAAAGCGATTATGGTTACAGACACTGACGGTTACATTCAAATCATTGAGTACCTTACAGAACATCTCAGTTTGTTTGAGAATTCAACCGCACCAAAGAACGCGAGCGAAACCGTAATGTCGGCAATAGAAGTCGAATTGTGTGAACAGATAATTGCCGTTTGTAGTCAGAATGAAGAGTTAACTTTTAATCAACGTAACGCTATCATTCGTGAAGTTGATGCTATTGTTTATGATCTTGAAGAGATCCTTTCAGGTGTCGTCAATAACCCCGTTAATGATGCACAACAAGCCTTTATTAGAGAGTTTGCAGGCTTAATCAAAAATTTATTTGATAGTGTTATCCATAAAGATTAACGCTTTAGCATCATCAAACGAAGTATTCTCATACTTTGTTTTTCAATTATAAAAATATCATTACACATTCCTACTGGTGGTAATCCTTCAACTTGGATAGAATCTCCACATGTAATTTATAGTCATCAATTAAAATCGAGCAAACAATGAAAGCACAAGTTAAATGGTTAGGTGAAGAGTTATTTATGGGTACTTCTGAAAGTGGCCATACCATGGTATTAGATGCTAACGGCGGTAACCTAGCACCTAGCCCTATGGAAGGCGTATTAATTTCATTAGGTGGCTGTTCTTCTGTCGATGTTGTTAGCATCTTAAAAAAGGCAAGACAAACTGTTAGCGGTTGTACGGTTGAGCTTTCAGGTACTCGCGCTAATAGCGTACCGGCACTGTTTGAGAAAATACACTTACACTTTGTTATTACCGGTACTGATGTAGCTGCTAAACACGTTGAACGTGCGGTTAGTTTATCAGCTGATAAATATTGCTCAGTTGCCTTAATGTTAAATGCCAAAGTTGACATTACACACGACTTTGAAATCGTTGCCCAATAGCCAATAATTTATGCCTGTTGATAATAAAATCTCCCTGTATGGTTTTAATAATTTAACTAAAAGCTTAAGCTTTTCGCTATATAGGGTGCATTACCTTGCCTCGAGTCAATCTACTGATAACTACCATGCTTACATTAATGAAGCGTATAGCAGTGTAAAACTAACAGAGTTACTGACCAGGGTTTGCCATGCTATTGGCGGCAATGTACTTAACATTGCCCAGCAAGATTACACTCCTCAGGGGGCGAGCGTCACCTTGATGATTTCTGAGGAAGCAAAACCTGAATCCTTAGTCGCTCACCTTGATAAAAGCCACCTTTGCATTCATACCTACCCTGAAGAAACACCACAAAACGATATAGCTATTTTTAGAGCTGATATTGAATTATCGACCTGTGGTGTTATTTCACCGCTAAAAGTACTCGATTATGTTGTTGAGGCTTTTTCAGCCGATGTTGTGGATATAGACTACCGCGTAAGAGGCATGACTCGAGATCAACAGGGTAAAAAGTGCTTCTGCGATCATCAGCTAATAAAAATCAGTGATCATCTGGATAAAAATACTCTCGATAAGTACAGGATCAAAGATAACATAATGGAAGGAAGTAATGTCTTTCATTGTAAGTTAGCTAGATCTAGCGTTGAATTACAGCAGCACTTTTTTAACCTTAATCCAAGTATAAAAAACGAGCTGACTACTGCAGCAGTGAAACAAATCAAAACACAACTTAGCACTGAATTAACGACACTATTTATTGGTAAAGAATAAAGAAAATAAATTTAAGCTATAGAAGAATAACAGGAAGTCATATGGCATCGTTCATTGAGTTTTTACAAAACAATCCTTTATACATTGCTGGCATTGTTTTGTTGATTGTTTTTATCATTATCAGCTTACTTAAAAAAGCGGTTAAATTATTAGTGCTAGTAGTGATATTAATCGTTGCCTATAGCTATTACCTAAACGATAGCTTTGATAGCTACCAGATTTCTGTTGACCCGTTGCAGTCATTTGAAAATAAGGCAAGTGAACTTATTGATAAGGCCAAGGGCTAGTCAATTTAGGCAACGTCCCTCGGTTTTAGTGCTAACCAACTGACTTTATGCTTAATAACCTAACGATTATTAAGCATAATTTTTATCAAATTTTGTTGGTATTAACTCGGTAGAAAATCAATAGCCCAAATTGTTACCACTGTACCTACGCTTTCAGCACTAAACTTAATAGAACGTAAAATCACGGTAAGCTGACGCTCTAGTTTAGCGTTATTTAAGGCGCTTGATTTAATGGTTACTTTATTCACTTTACCTGAAGGAAGAATTTCAATTTCAAACTCTACCTTACCTTTCAAAAACGGGTCTTTACGTAACGCTCGATTATAACGAGCATAAAGTCGTGATTTATTGGCTTCAAGCGTTCGCCTTAAAGTAACTTCCGAACGTTGACCTGATTTTTGAGCGGCGAGTGATTCTGCCACTAAAGTATCAGTACTTGCGAGTATCTCCTCTTCAGACAAACGTACTTGCTGTGTATTACGTGTGCTTAATTCATCACTGGTAATTGTTTGTGTCGTTGTCACCGCTGATAATTGAGTACTTTGGGTGTTAGCAGTACTTGCAAGTAACTTACGTTTCACTTTTACTTCACTAGCGCTGGTTTTATTTAGCTTAGTTGTCGCCGAAGGCTTCACTTCAAAAGCATCACGCATAGCAAAAAGTTCATCTTTCATCGCCGCTAAACCAGATGATTGTGCTTTCTGTTTTGCCGCCTGTCGTTTAGTTTTTGCCGGCTCAACCTTTAGTTCCTCTTTAACTTTAGTTTCCTCTGGTTTCTTATCCTCTAAGGGTTTTTCCTTTGGCTTTTCAGGTATTGGCAGCTTTTTTTCTTTCAACATTATTTTAGCGAGTTGTACTGGTACTTTTTCTTTTATCTCACGAGACACTTCTACCTGTTCAATAAAAGGTATTACGACAGCTAATAATAAATATATACCGATAAGTAGCTGCAGTATTCGGGTAAACTTTCTATCTTGTGAGGTGTGCTCGAAGACATTAGAAAAATCATCTTTATCGCTAGCGGCAAACGTAGCTGATGTCATAACTAGCCCTCTCTCAATTTGCTTTTAGCTATTTGCTCAACAGCTAATGACATATTGCGATAATTACTGTCTGCACAAGCTGCCATAATCTGTTTTAACACCTGATAAGGTACACTGGCATCACCAATTATGGTCACTGCCCGTCCATTGCTTTTTTCACTATCGCTTAGCTCAATACGTTTAGCTGATAAATAATTTAATTCAGTTTTTACCGCTTTAATTAAACCACTATTATCACCTTGGGATATTTCTGTTAAGACGTTATCTTGTTGCCAAATAACACGCTCTTGAATCATGATACTTTGTGGCAGCACTGTAATTAATACATTTTCTGCGGGTAATTCTTCTGCGATAGAAACAGGTAAATTTATCTCCTTGGTATTTTGTAAAACACGTACCTCAGATTGATTAACAATAAGAAAGAATACCAGAATGGTAAAGATATCCATTAGCGAAACCAGGTTAAGCTTTGAGCCCGCACTAAAACGCTTATGGTGCTTTGCTAATCGTTTAGCTTTAAATGATTGCTTCATGGCTTCATCTCTCCTTGAGCATTATTCTGCACTGGTGCATCACCTAAGGATATTTGAGGGAAAAGCTCCGCATCAACTAAATTAGCCGCAACAACAGCTTTAAACGAACGCACTGTATCCATAGTAGAAACTATTGTTTGATAGTCAGTATCAGGCGCTAACAAGAGTACAATATCGCTTTTATCTTGCCCGCTTTGCTGAAAGGTTAGTTTCAAATCTTGTAGATAAAGGGATAACGCTGAAAAGTCATATGTGTTCTCAGATTTAGCAAAAGACTTGAGCAGGATACCTGTAGGATAATTTAACTCAAACCCTGCCTGAGTAATCACAAGCTCTAGTACTTTAGGCTCTTCATTAGCTTTATTTTCGGTATCAGCAGCAACGGGCAACTGCAAATTCAATATTCGTACCTGAGAGAAAACTAAGCTTAATAATAATACCGGCACTAGCACTATCATCAAGTTCATAAACGAGGTGATATCGAGCTCTGCCTCTTGATTCTTTATGCGACGACGGCGTCTCATTTTCTTAGCCTCTATGTTCGTCAGACGACTGACCAAAAGAAAGTGAGTTTAATAATTTAATACCAGCCATCTCTAAAGAATCAGCAATAGCGGCGGTTTTACCCATTAAGCTTGTATGAAATAGAATTAAAGGAATCGCAGTGATCAGGCCAAAAGCCGTGGTATTCATCGCAACAGAAATACTTGAAGATAATAAGTTAGCCTTTTCCGCAGGATCTGCATTGGCAACAGCCGAGAATGCAGCAATTAACCCCATAATAGTACCAAGTAAACCCAATAAGGTTGCGATATTGGCAAGAACAGCTAAGAAAGGCGTACGCTTTTCAAGGCGTAACATATACTCCATCATAGTTTCCTCCATTGCATACTCGACATCTTCTCTGCGTTTAACTGATGATAAACGTGCTATACCTGATTGCAGAACATCAATCACTGGTGCCGAATGATCTTTTGCATGCTGACTAATAGCAGCAATATCACCCTTTTTCAGCGCTCCTTGCAATAATGCAAAGGCTTTACGGTTTGTCCTCAGTGCTGAGCTCAAATATATCCAGCGCTCTATAGTGATCGCTAAACCTATAACCAGCACTAAAGCGATTGGGTAGATAAATGGTCCGCCCGTTTGTAAAAAATTGATGATGCTGTCGATAATACCCATGTTATTTTTCCTTCTTTTTTATGCTAGGTTTGCAGTAAATTGCGTTAAATTTATTTTAATTTTTATATTGGTGTAATTTTCATTTTTACATTTCTACTCATTACTGAAGAAAATATTATTTTGATGTCTCGGCATTGGTAGATGGTGATTTATTGACAAATAACCTTACTTGATTGCGAAAGTCTCTTGGGTTTATCGGTTTAAAGTGTGGCAGTTTAATGGTGCGTTGCTTGCCTTTTACCGCGATGACTTTATCAACACCCTGCCAAGGCATTATATAGATAACCTTAGGTTGCTCCTGCGAGCCCTTAACTTGGCTTTGAATAACAAGTGGTGCCGTATTACTGTTTATATTTTTATTAGGAGCTTTGCTACTATCGCCCTTGACGTTATTAGTGCTTACTTCACTAAAGTTAGCCTCTGCAGACATTGATGATGTACTGAACAGTAATAGAATACTGCAAGAATAAGCCAGTTTTCGCTTATGATTAATCATTACCCAACCCCCTGACATCTAATGATTTTTTATCCATAGACTGCATATTTATTTGAGTAACCTTGACCTTTTCTGCTTTGGGTAATTCGAGCCCGGCACGTTTGATCTTTATTTCTAGCCCCGCCAACCAGCGTTTCACTTCTTCATCTTCTGGTTTTAGCATCAGGTATGCGCGGTAATGTGTATGCGCCTCGAGTAATCGACCTCGATAAAGCTCTAGTAAAATGGCCATGCTAGCATGCGCTTCAGCAAAGTCAGGCCAGATAGCCAGAGCTGCTAAATAACTTTGCTCTGATTTTTCAAATTCCCCTTGCAAGCGATAAACCTGTCCCTGCAAATGATGTGCATACAAATTAAAGCTATTAATCTCAATTGCTTTAGTTAAAAGTAACTGTGTGTCATCCAGTTTGTCGTGCTGTTTAGCAATAATCGCCTGATTGACATAAATACCAGAAAGGTTGGGCTGCTTTAAAATCACTTGCTCAAGCAAGTTTTGTGCTTGCTGCCACTTAAGTTCTGTCATCAAAGTTAGTGCTTGTTGATAATCATTTTGAACATCTTTGGCAATACTTATCGGGTTATCGATTTGTTGCTGCAAATATAAGTTTGTTGCTGGCTGCAAATGATCTTGCACTACATTTGTCGCGAGTGTTTGACCGCTATGGTTCGCATCTTTTTCTTTTTGCTCAACAATGGTCTCTTCAGGCATATCACTATGATTTTTATCTAGATCTGGCTTGACTGAGCAAGCACTCAAGCAAAGGCTCATCAATACAAAATAAATAACAAGCATAAACGATTGTGCGGAGTCTTTAGAATTAATATATCGCTTGAATGACTTCACTTGTCCGCTCCTTTTTATTGTACTGAGCTGGATCTAATTCAGCTAAGGCAGAAAAACTTTGCTCAACCCAAGCATCAAAAACATTTTGCCATGATCGCTGGGCATTATTTGTATGTATTTCTATCGCCTTATCTTCAAAGGGTATTGCTATGTCTTCAAGTAATAATTCATACTCTTCGAGCGCCAGCTCATCTAAATCACTAGGACGTTCTGAAGACATAATGTCATTTGCTAAAAGGCTATACATGGTGGCTAAATTGAACGATGCCTGCGGTACAAATTCGGCCAGTTGATACGTTAATACTTTTTGATAATATTCAATAGCAGACTTCATCGCAGCCTGCTTGCGTTGTAAGCTTTTATTAAGCGGCAATGTAAGCTTTGCCCAAGTAAACGTTTGTTGATGTGCTTTACCTAAACCTAAGGCTGCAAAAGACGCTAAGTACTCTGCCCTTGGGGTAATGTTATTGGCTATTTTTCTTAATTCAATCTCATGATATTTAACTATTTTTCGATACCAAAAATACTGTTTATTGCTATCCTTTTTTTCTTGATAAAAATCACTCAGTTTTAATCTTACTTCTTGAGCAACAACAAATGGTTTGGGATATTTATGAGCATAAGTTCGATATGTAAGTAACGCTTGGTCGGTGTCTCCTGCCTTTTGATAATACTCGGCGGCAGTATATTGAGCTTCACGTTTCAACTCGTTAGTAAAACCAGCGGCTTCTGGAGCATTTATCATAGTCAATAACTGTGCGGCGGCCAGCTGCCATTGCTTAGTATTTTCATACGCATTAGCTAATTTTGCCGAAATGGAATGACTATATTCATGTTTTGGGTAGCGCTTTTTGAAAGCGATTAATACTTCAATACCCTGTCGCCATTTATGCTGAGCTAATAAAATATTACCAGCATCAAATTCTGCATTAATACGATAAGAAGATTCAGGTACGACCTTACCAACTCTTAGGTAATCATTTACTGCTAGCAAAGGCTGCTCTTTGACTAAACCTTGTGCCTGAAAGTAGATACAAGAGGCTAACAACTCACGCATTTCTGCGTGTTTTTTTCTTTGACTTTTATTATTTTTGTTAACAAACGTTAAAGCCAATTGGTAAGCAGCTTCTGCACTTACATAATGCTTTTGTTGGTAAAGACTGTTTGCATTTAGTTGGCTAACAATTAGAACTTGTTTTAGTGCTTTTTTAGTGAGAACAGGTCGCTTTTTTGCTGGATTGATAACAAATGAATTTGTGCTTAAATCTTTAGTGTAATAGTCAGATAAGTGACTATTTAATACAAAATCACTGTAATTTTTAACGGCTTGATAATCCTTTGCTAGATAAGCGTATTGTGCCGCTTGAGTGGCAAGTGCTAACACACGGGCATCTTTCGGATAACTTGCGACAAAAAGTTGATCTAATTGGTTACGCGTAATTAATAATAACCTTTGTTGCTCATTGAGATCTTCACTATGCAAAGTCTTGGCCGTTTTAACTTTCGCCTGCCTAAGCATAGCTCTCGCTGTTAGCGTAGTTGCATAAGCGGCTTCCAAACGAATATCTGCTTCAGCTTGTGTCATTGCTTTGTTTGTACTATCAAGTTGACTAACACCATCAACACGCTTAGATCCAAAGGATAATGGTTTTGTCGCTGCTATATCCTCAAGAGAAAAGACTAACTCCTTGTTATAGGCGATCTGTTGATAAGTTGATAATGCCCGTTGAAATTGCTGCGCTTCAAAATTTGCATCGGCAAACAACATCTCATCATCGAGTATGCTTTTACTGAGTTTAGGCTTATTTTTCTGGTAATTAGCTTGCTCAAGCTTGACCAAGGCTAAATAAGTAGCAAAAGATTGTGCTGTTTTTGCAAAGGCGTTTTTCCGTTTATTACCTGGCTTTATTTGTTGCGCATCAACATAAAGACGGCGGCTATGTTGATAACTAAAGCGTACTAAATTAGGCAGTACTTCTTGCTCAGCTTCCTGTTTATCTGTTATTGGCGTGATTTTATCATCCTGAATCTCTTGCCAAAATCGACTATTCAGGCCAAATTGCTTAACGTATAGTTGTTTTAACCTTCTTGCTGCGCTGTATTTTCCTTGCTGTTGTTGTAACGTCAATAAAGCGACAGAATACCGAGCAGCCCAGATCGATGTTGGCGCTAAGGTAATATAAGATTGATAAGTGAGCTCAGCATCATATTTAAGCTCATTACTCACTAAAAATTCAGCTAAATTTTTAAATAGAATATGACGATATAAATTTAATTGCGTCAGTGACTCTTGTTGCTTGGTTAATGCAACAAGTGAACTCGCTTGTTGTTGTTGACTCAATGAGATACTCAAGACTCTTTGCACATCCGACACTAAACTAGCGTAACGTGGATTAAGTTTCTCAAAGCTAAAGTTACGATGAGAAAATAACTGTTTTTCCTGGCTTACTAAATAATCGAGTAAGGTAATAAACTCTACATCGGCTTGTGCTAATCGATTAAGTTTAAAAAGTACCCAAGCTGACATATAGCGACTATTTACATAGTAGTGTTCATTATTATCCGCGGTTGTCGCTGATTTATATGCATCAAGCGCAGCAGGGTATTCTTGGAAATTGTAGTAAATGTCACCACGCCTGAAGTGCAACTCTGCAGCATATTGACTATGTGGGTATTTAGCTAATAAGATCTCCATTTGCCGTAAGCTATCTTTTGATTTTCCTTGTAGATCGAGCGCCTTAGCCAACTGATATTGCATCCATTCGTTATCACTTCGTTCTGGAAAACGGGTAATTAAATCTTGATAAGAAATAATTAATTTAGCCAATGCTTGCTCTGAATTATCTAAAGCTTGCCCACCAGTCACTCCTTCTGCATCCATGAGTTCAAATGCTTGAGTATTCATTTGCACTAAGCGATATTCTATTTGTGCTCTAACTTCATTATCTGGCTCTAAAGTGAGAATCGTTTGATATAATTGCGCGAGTTTACTTGCTCTTTGTGATTTGCTTAGGCGGATACTTTCTATTTCAATATTTTCTTGTTCTCTCGCTAAGTCTGCTAAGGTTTTCCTACTTGTATCAGCAGGTTCACTGGTGCTTTGACAAGCAATTAAAATAAGCGAGCTAACGGTAATGAAGATGAGCTTCATTACCGTTAGCAATGAAAATAATGATAAGCGAGATAACAACATTAGTAGCTCCCAACTAAGTCAGGCTCTGCTATAGACTGACGTGATAAGCTCTTTTCAGTCTTAGCCATACGCTCTAATACATTAGCCATACCTTGGCGAGTACTTAATAAGTGCTCTGCTAATAAGATATTTTGTTCATCGATATACTCGCTTACTTTTGCGCGTATTTTTACAGTAAAGCTTTCTCGCAGCTTACCAGCTTGATTAAGCTGTTGTTTAAGTTCAAAAGTACTGTGCTGAAGCTTAGCTACATGAATACTGAGAGAGTCGTCTTTTGCTGAGAGTTCACTTATTTTCTGTTGCTGATAAGTCACCCCGGCAATAGCATTATCAATGTATTGTAATTGCTTTTTATGCGACCACATTCGTTGTGGATTTTTCTGTGCTAGTTGCCACGATAATACGCCCTGTACACGGGACAATCGCTGCTGGTATTCTTCGGTATTTTTTTGTCCTTCAATCGTCTTTATAATAGTATCGCTATCTTTGATACGTGCAAGCCACAGCCTTTCTTCATCATTTGCAAAAACAGTGTGATCATTGCTCTTAACTTGTTGTGTAAGTATTAAAGCTAAACGATCACGTTCAGCGCTTAATTTTTTATAAATCATAGGGAAGTCACGTGCTTCATTTGTCGCAACTATCAGTGCTTTTCTTCGCTTATTTAACGCAATTATCTCAGCTAACCAAGTCGTTTTATTGAGTAATAATTGTATTTTTTTAGTCTGTTCATCTATCGAAGTTAAGCCTTGGTACAAACTCGTTAATTCAGCATCATATAGCGCTTGCTGCAGCCAAACTGATTCCGTTTGAAAGCCTTTCATTGCTACCGCCCCTTGTACCGGCATAACTGTTACAGGCAAAAACTCAAGTAGATCTTCCTGGTCAGCAAAGGCTTTAGCAAAGTTTCTGAGGTCTTGCTGACGCAGTAAAAAGAAGTTTTCAACGTTTTGAAAAGCACTTATTCCTTGACCAAGGGATCTTTGCTGACTAACTTGTTCCGCCATTAATTCAGCTGATTGCCAACCCAGCGATGAATATGGGTAATCTTGATAGAGCAAGGTCAATAAACTAAAAGCAATATCATATTGGCCAACCTCTTGACTGGCGAAGGCAAATAGAAATAAAGCAGATTCTGTATAAGGGCTTTGCTGTGGAAAAGACTCTAATTCATTAAAAGCCAACTTATAGCGTTGTTGACTGATATATATTTGCGCCAAGAGCAACTGTGCATAGTCTTGAATTGCCTGACCTTGTGATATTTGCATCTTTTGCTCATCACTTTGTGAAGCAAAACTTACTTCATTTAAAAACAAAGTTTTCCAAAAGTCAGCTGGCTTCTCCTGCCAGCTAGTCGATTTAATCGTGGTTAACAGACTGATCGCTTGTTGATACTTTCCGTGCGAATTCATTGATTGTTCTGTGCTTGATTGCTCTTCCCTTGACTGCTCAATCAGGCGTAAAGCGTCATTAAGTAAAATATAGGGTGAGCCATTATCTACACTTTTGCCAGGTTCTGTGGGTAACAGGGTCACGTCATCTGGCCAATAGGCTAACTGACTAAGCACATGATATTGTGGGTAGTAGGTTGACGAGATAGACTTGATCTTGGCTAAGCTCTCTTTTGCTTGAGTAATATCACCTTGCGCAAGATATTGGTCGGTTAATGACAATAAAGAAATCAGCAGCAGCTCATTTGCTCTAGCTGACTTTCTATTACTGATTTGATTATTTTGCTCAGCAATAATCAAATCATCAAAGTTAACTAATGTTTTTTTCGCTTGTTGCAATAATCCTTCAGACAACTGCAGTCCTGCTTCAAATAAAGATGCTCTACTATCTAAGTGTTGTAATTTGGCTTTACTTTGCTCAACTTGAGATAAAGCTTGGTCATGATTGTCTTGAAAGTAATAATAAAGAGCTTGTCGGTAGTACTTATCTTGAAGATCAGTTTTATTAACGGCCTTGCTGTCATTTATTTCCGTGTTTTCACCACTTTCAATTAAGTCTTCATTGCTATTGCCTTGTGCATAAGAACACATGCCATGACAGGATAATATCAGTAACAAGCACTTTAGCCGTTTGGACAAACTTCCTTTAAAGCACATAATAAATTATAAAATCCATTCTTCTACAACAACTTGGCTTCTATTGCTCTGCGTATTATCAACAACTTTAAGCTCGATCATCAAAGAGTCATCCTCTTTTTCAAATTCATATTCAGCAGCTCTTTTTACCATGCGTCCTTCTTGATCAACGCCAGTAAATATAGCTGTCAGTTGGTACTGGCCCATTTTAAGGTTACCTAAATATAGCTTTTGAATACCGCCTTGCTCTAATGCATCTCGTTGACGGTCGGTATATAAGAACCCTGCAACATCTTTATCATTTATCTTCACTTCAACACTATCAAGGGCAAAGAATCGTCCTGTATCGACAGAAACAAAAACGGCTATTTGTGTACTGGCCGGAAACAATAAATCTTCTTCCAAGATAAAAAGCTCTCGGTTGAGCTGCAATGTTTGCGATTTAAGAGCTTCAAGCTGTCGTGTTAACTCACTACTCGACTGTACTGTTTGATTTTCTTCAGCATTAACAGCATCGGTTAATGCAAAAGTAAACACAACAGCGGTGATTAACTTATAAACGTTACATAGTTTCATGTTCAATAAATACCTATTACCTAGCAATCAAGGATGAACCTTAAAGTACTTTAAAAATACAGACTATAGAAAAGTCTAATCACATTTGCTGAAAAGCCATACAAGGGTTCAGCTCCAACAACAGTGCCAGCGGTGGGATCTCTGAAGTCTTTATAATCGAACTTGATATAATCCCACTGCAATGAGACTTCAGATTTTAAATCGCCATAAACATACTTGGGCGGCACTAAATAAGTGATACCTAAACCTAAGGTAAGATCATCAAACTCACTTAGTTCTTTATCTCGAGCCAAATAGTTTTGTGAGTTGTTATAAGGGAATAGGTCACTATAAAAGCTGGCTTGTGTCTGCTGGTACTGCCTTACCTTTAACTCCAATTCAAAAGCATCTGCAATAGGGTGTCTATAGGAGACTTCAATATCACTGGCATCAATTTCCCAGCTATCACTAAAGTATCGATAATGAAAAAAAAGGGCCGCCCTATAAGGAAGAAAATAGCTTGCGGAAATTTTACTGGCAAAGGAGTTTCGAGTATTCGGGTAAACTTCACTTTGATAACCAACCCCTGAAGGTTGGCTGTTATCAATATAGCGCACACTACGGTAAGGATTATTTAAATAACCTTCATCAGTAACCGCCTCAAAATTTAAATTAATGGATAGATTGCGCGTTATTATCTGACTAATGCCAGCTCTAATTCGATACTGTTTACTTTGCTCAGCGAAAAATTCATCACCATTACGCCTCACTTCATTATCGCTATACGCCAAACCCATACTTAAATTAGTTAAATCACCAAAGGTATCTTGCGAGATATTAAGGTTGACTGACTTGGCCAAATAATCATCTTCTTTACTTTGCCTAATACTGACATCCATTAAGGTTTTTTCATGTAAGTATTCCAAACCTAGCTGAGCTTCTTTTCGTTTTTCAGTGTAAGGGCTTGCTGTACTCATAACATCGACAGAAGCAGATGAAATACTATCAACATAGTAATACGCAGAGACCGCAAGTGTTTCACTGGTTTTCTTGCGCAATAATATCGCCGGACCATCAATACTCATGCCACCACCTTTATAGCTATGGTAAAGCACATCGACACGATCATCTTGTAAAATAGCAGCTTGCGCATTTTTACATGCGGCAGTCATTAGCAGTAAGCTAATAAAAAAATAAAGTGAAAGAGACCAACGCATATTAATTACAACCACAGCCACCACCGCCAGTCCCCTCAGATCCCCTTGAAGACTCTCGAGCTTCGTATACATGAGCAATATGCATATTAGCTATAGGGTGACGATTATTACTCATAATTGGATCGGCTAGGTTTTGGCGCTCATAGGGTTTTACCCAAGGCTCAATCTTTAAGCTTGAGCACGCAGATAGATTGAGCAAAGACAAACAGCTAAGCGTTGCAATCATGAGTTTCTTTTTGTTAATAACCACAACTTATTCTCTTATTAGCTTTTTAATCGCTTTAGCATATTTTTTCTCATAGCCAGGTTTGTAGCCCTTAAAAGCATATCTTACTAAGCCATCTCTATCGATAATGACAGTAGTTGGCATTGCTTCAACTTGATATTTTTTAGAGATTGTATTGGTATCATCAAATAGAATTGGAAACTTTAAATTAAGATCGGCTAAAAAATCACGCCCAGCTTGGTTTTCTTGTTCAACATTCACCCCCCAAACAGAGACACCGAGGTCTTGATATTTATCATAAAACTTCTGTAAAACAGGCATTTCTTTTCTACAAGGGCCACACCAAGAAGCCCAAAAGTTAAGAACAATAATGTTACCGCGTTGCTCTGCTAAATTAAGATTTTTACCTGACATACTTTTTAAGGTGAAATCTGGTGCAGCTTGACCAAGGGCTAATGCATTGGCTGTATGGGTAAAAAATAGAGAACTCATAAGTAAACTACATAACGCAAGAGTTCTAACGCCTACAACACTTAATGTCACAGAAAAAAATGTTTTCATGTTAAGTTTCGATGTCATTCGATTCGTCCTTAAAAAGTAAAATATTGCCAATGATGACTAAAAATAATAAACCAAACCTGTGGTAAAATTTAGATTGTGGCTGGTTTTGTTTTCGCCAGTAATATTCGTATCAAAAATATAATCACTCATGCCTATGTCCCACGTTAACCAATCCGTTAAAAATATCCGGTAATTAGCGCTAAGATTGACAGTAAACTTTTCGTCGCCAGCAAACTCAGTAGTACCACCACCTAGCTCGATAGAGAAAACACTGTTCAAGGCAAAGTCCCTACCAAGAAACACTTCTCCTGGCATTAGGTTGTAACCAATATTCAAACCGTAGTAACTCAATTCCCTTTCTTCATCGGTCAACAAGGGAGGTACGTTAACCAATTTTTCAAAACTCGTTTGCCCACCTTCTGATTGTGCATAACGCGCTTTTGCATAAAAAAATTCTGTTATATGATAAGCGAAGTGAACACTTACCCACGGGTTAGTCTCAAAGTCTTCAATTGACATCACACCAAACTGAACACCCAGCTCAAAGTTCTCGTTATCCAAAACATCTTCGATTACCGTTCGCCTATCAACGTCGACATCTACTTTGCCTGCCCCGTCTGAAGCACCAATAAATTGAGTCTCATTAAATTGAAACTTACCTGCAAGTTGTTCAGCTTTAACCTGATTAAACAAACTTACACTTAGCATTGCACTGAGTACTAATGCTAAAAGAATACGCTGAAACCTATCTTCCATACTTGAATCTCTTCGTTGTCATCTCGTTCTGTTAATACTAATGAATACTTATATTCTGCTCGTAATAAAAAGTTACGTGCTAGATGATACTTTAAGCCAAAGCTAGCACTCATTAGCGTGTCTTGTCGTATTTCGCTATCAACCAATACACTGTGAGGCTTAGTTTTAATAACTCCACCCCCTATACCGATATAAGGAGAAACTAATAACTCAGGAAACGGCTGACTAATCAAGGTTGCTTCAATCAAGTCGCTATCTGAAATACTCCCTAATGCTTTGCCTAGTGATAGTTCACCACTAAAAACAGGAGTAAACAAATAGGCAATATTTGCATTATAAAATTGTGCCCCTTCAAAGTTGCCATACATAACACCAGCTTCATAATTTCGTGCCTGAAAGTCGTTCCAGGTAATTTCAGCGGTGGTTACTGTTTCACCTTGACTATCTTTTAAGCCTAATAACTCATCTTGATGAAGCCAACCGGTATTACCTCGTTTATCAGTAACTTTAAGCCAGCTTGTGCGTTTTACTTGGACTGTTATAAATTCATTCTTTTCAATTACATGTAATACCGGATACCCCATACCAGGTCCAGAATGCAACTCAACATAGGCAACATCTATTTTTAATGTATTAGTACCACTCTCTTGTGCTAGTGACTGTCCTGTCAAACAAAGGCACAGTATAAAAAATATATAAGCCTTAGCCTGAGATAATAAGTTTATTTTCTTTTTCATTAAAAATATTAGCTTCATTTATGTGTATCAATCTTGGCTATAAAAGGGAGTGTTGTAATATTGAGCACCAATATCTAGCCATTCGCTTAGTAAACGTAATTCATGTTTCGATAACATATCTTTGTGTCTGCCTTCAATAAACAGCTGAAAGAACTGACTACTTTGATCTGCACCATTTGTGGATAAAACTGCTGGAACATCAATATTCGTCATAACGGGAATAGGATCCCCTGCTGCATCTAGTATTAATTCACCTTCGGCATTGACCTCAAAGACAACATTGCCGTTCTCATCAAGTACTTCAACTAACTTATCAACGACAATCCCCTCAATAACCTCTTGCTCCGAATCATTAAACAATAGCTCACGATAGGCGGTTAAATGATCGGCTTCATCGATAGAAACACTATCACTTAGATCAAGTTGCCCTGCAGGTACTTGTGCTAAGTTGTCACTATCAACTGGGCTATGGCAGCTTGAGCAAGTATTGTCGGTAAGTAACTCGGCAGTTTGCTCATCAAAAATTTGGCGACTCAGTTGCCATATTGGTTGAATATGCTCCACATAATTAATTTGGATTCGGCAATAAGCATTCCAGTTACTGAAACAAGCGCTACCCGTAGGCACGGCTGTTTCCAATGTTTGGTAGTTATAGTTGATTTCAGAGTTTGTCGCTGAAAGCTCTATATCAGTCCATTTATCAACATAGTGAATATCTGCTGAAAGCTGGGCTATACCATTAGCTAATTCATCCGCTTCAGCCATAGTTTGACCAAGCAATGGAATGATTGTTGATGAGGTGTTTTTAAAGGGAGTGCCGCCTATAGCAGCTCCGGCATTAATGCTTGGAGCTTGAGCTTCAGGTCGACCGTGTGGTAATTCACTTTGCTGAGTATGACAGCCCTGACATTCTAATGTTTCGCCAGCTTTTACACTTATCCATTGCCTATGTCTGCCTCCAATTCGTCGACCGTCAGCATCTAAAATACTTATTGCTAAAGGCACATTAGCTGGGATTTTTACCTTAACAGAGCCATCCGGTTGAATTGGAGTATAACCGACTATCTCTCGCATCAGTTGATTTCTACTTCTGCCAAAATCAGTATTACTTAACTGCCTAACTTCACGAGGAGGTAAAGGAACGCCACGGATAATCCGCAAGAAACGTGCAGATAAATCATCTGCTTTTGTCAACGTTGGATCACTTAAAGTAATGATCCCCTCAGGAATGTTCTCTTGTATACTCGAATCTACACCATCGAAGTCATAAACACTTCTAATATGAATTGCGCCAGCTTGCTCATTAGCTAGTTCCGCAATAAGACCTGTACCAAAGGTTGTATCTGCAACAAACGTAGGAGAGGTATCTGCAGCTTGCATAATAATGGCCTCACCAAGCATGTTACCTTCAGCTGTTTTGGCGACAAGTTGTTGAGTATTACTTTTTCCATTATATAGCCATAATTCATACCAAGGAGTAGCTAACTCTACATCTTGTTGTGATAACTCTTCAGCAGATAATTGTCCACAGGCTTTGATAGCATCATTTATAGTTACTCGACATAAGTCCCAACTTAATAAATACCGCTCACTGTCATCTGGTAAAGGAAACAAGTGACTCAACCTGCCGGCAGTATTAATGCTGTCCGAGAAGGTAAAGTTATATATATTATCGGTAAATAAATCTTGTTGGCCGAGATCTTCCAGTGTTTCACTCGCTAGGGTTTGTTGTTCATCAATATATTTTTCAATATTAATTAACACCGGTCTCTTTTGATAAAGCTCACTATCGCTAGATGAAAGTAGTAATAAAATCTCCCCATTTGGCATTTGTTGGGGCTTTATATACTCAATGTTCTCATTTTGATCGTCAAGAAGTAGCTGATGAGAGTGCCAACCATAAACTAACTGATTATCTGTGCCATCGGGATTCATCCGGTATAAATTAATTTTATTATTGCCACCCATTGTATCCCAGCGGCTGTATAAAATACGGCCATCTTGTAAGACTAACGGATAAAAATCATGGCTCATGTTAAAACTGACTTGGGTAATATCTGTACCATCTGCTTGCATAACATGAATATTAAAAGCTGCTTCTTGTCCTAATTCATTTAATGCAGTGTATTGCGGTTTACCTTCATCTAATAATATCGCACGGGATAAGCGTTGCCTTGTTGAGGCAAAAATAATGCGGCCATCTGGAAGAAATGAGGCCATTAAATCATCACCTTGTTCTGCGGTAACTTCACTAGAAATGATCGGCTGGAAACTTTTATCGACTAGCTGGTAACGCCAGATATTCCATTTGGGTTGCTCTGTTTCATCAGCATCAGGAATTTCTGGTGCTCTAATAGAAACCAAAAATGATTGGCCATCAGCTGAAACACTTAAATCACGAATATCAATCGCTTGCATGCTATTCGATTTATCAGTAAATAATTCAGCAGAGAGATTGGTAATGGGGGAGTCAGCGAAGGCATTATTTTTTATAATTAGCTGAGCGCCGGGATTGAACTGAGCAGGACTACGGTCTGAAAACGCAACTGGGGTTGGAGAGTTTTCATCTACTCTAATAACACTACGTTCAATGTAAACTACAGGGTATTCAACTAAAACAGGATCAGCTTTTTCACCTGTACTTATTGCTTGGTCATTACAGCCGATAAGTAAAAAAGTTAGCAAAGTAACCGCAAAAAAACATGGCTTCAAATACATTACAACAGACCTAAAAAACAGTTAATTAATAACAACATAACATTTAACTTATTGAGGGTTAAAAACGTGTAAACCCTTGATGTGTCTCAGATTAGAGACACTACTAAAAATAAATTTGTTTGCTCGTTTGCGCGTCATTAGTATACACTGTGACAACATTGTTACTATATATTATCGTAATTAAGTTGCAAACATTGCATCTTCAAGGAGGCTGTATGGAGATGTTACTCCCAAGCAACAAGATGAACAAAAACAATCCTAACCAGCTCAATTTAAAGTCAATTAGTAACATAATATTTTGTTGTTTTTTAAGTCTAATATTTCTTCTTTCTTTTAGCGCATCAGCGACAAGCTTAGAGCAAGCCAAACGCCTACATGACCGTATTACAGGTGTTCCACCGTCAATCCAAACTTTAGTTGAAATGAGCACTTTAATTGATCAGGGAAAAGTAACTGAAGCCGCTTATTTAGCTATGCAATCTCCTGAATTCTATTCATCAACATTAAAGATCTTTGCAGCCCCCTGGACTAATAAAGAGCAAGATGTCTTCTCTCCACTAAACGACTACAGCGCGACTATTATTGGTGTAATACGTGATGACATAGATTTTAGAAATATATTACAATCGGATATTACCTATGTTGGTAAAAACGAACTAAATTTACCTAGCTACAGTACCAACAACAATGAGCATTACCGGGCGCTAGAAGATAATTTTATAAATCTAGCTGAGGGTTTAATACAAGTTAGTCAATCAAGCTTAAACGGTTTACCTTCAGATGCTACTGCCGGAGTTTTGACAACAAGAGCGGCGGCCAAAGCCTTTTTTTACTTAGGCACAAACAGAGCCATGTTGCGTTTCACCTTAATGAATCATTTATGTACTGACTTAGAGCCACTAAAAGATAATAGCTTACCACCCGATAGGATCCGCCAAGATGTCAGTAGAAGCCCAGGTGGCGATAGTCGTTTATTTATCAATAATTGTTCTGGTTGTCACACTGGTATGGATCCTCTAGCTCAAGCTTTCGCTTATTATGATTATCAATTTGACCGCGAAAATGACCCTCAAGGGACAAGTGGCGCTATCACTTACAATAGATCATCCGATATAAATGCTGTAACAGGAACACGAGTAACAACAAAATATCATCATAATGCCACTAGCTTTCCTTTTGGTTTTGTTACCCTAAATGACGATTGGCAAAACTATTGGCGTCAAGGTATTAACCAAAAACTTGGTTGGGATATCAACCTGCCCGGTAAGGGCAGTGGCATGAAGTCGTTAGGAAAAGAGTTAGCTAACAGTCAGGCTTTTGCACAATGCCAAGTTAAAAAGGTATTTAAGGCCGTTTGCTTACGTGATGCCGAAAGCTCTGCAGACTTGACACAAATACAAACCACGACCACTTCTTTCAAGCAAAACGCTTACCAACTCAAGCAAGTCTTTGCCGAAGTTGGCGCTTATTGCATGGGAGATTAATGATGTATTTTCTTTATAACTCTGATCATAACGTTAATTTAAGGCGTTTAACTAAAGCATTAATCATATTGACTACTTCGCTAACCCTTAGCGCATGTGGAGACTCTACAGTAGAAGAACAACCACCACTAATCCAAGATAAAAGCAATGCAGAGTACAACGGTCCTGCCCCGGCAACCGAAGATATTCAAAAATATAAAACCGCACTTTGGGATAATGTTTCAGCAACCGATCGTTGTGGCTCATGCCATACAGAAGGTAGTCAAGCACCTTATTTTGCCAGCAGAGAAAATGTTAATGATGCTTATGCTGCCACTAACCCATTAGTTAACCTAACGAAACCAGAGGATTCCCGCCTCGTGACAAAGGTAGCTGGTGGACATAACTGTTGGCTAGATAGCGATCAAGCATGCGGTGAAACCATGCAGCAATGGATAAAGCTTTGGGCTGATGACAGAGTCAGTACTGCAAATACTATCGAGCTTAAAGCCCCCGTCATTAGAGAGCCTGGCACCAGTAAAAACTTTCCTATAGAAAATACCTTATTTAGCCAACATGTCTACCCTGTCGTAACTCAATACTGCGCGGGTTGCCATAATGAATATTCTAGTACTGCACAATCACCCTTTTTTGCCAGTGATGATATTGATAAAGCTTATGAATCAGCCAAGCGAGTAATTAATTTAGAACAGCCTGATAAATCCCGTCTTGTAATCCGTCTACGCAATGAATTCCATAATTGCTGGAGTGATTGCCAAGCAAACAGCAATGAGATGCAAGCTGTGATTCAAGCGTTAAGTGATGAGATTGCAGTCGATGTTATTTCACCCGAGATGGTGGTATCAAAATCACTTTTGCTCACAGACGGTTTAGTTGCTTCAAGTGGCGGTCGATTTGAATCAGATATCATTGCCTTATACCAATTTAAGACGGGCAGTGGTAATACCGCCTATGATACTTCAGGTATTTCCCCAGCAGCTAATTTAACCCTTACCGGTGATGTTGAATGGTTAGGTAGCTGGGGCTTATCATTTAGCAGTGGTAAAGCCCAGGCAAGTACAGCTAATAGTAAAAAATTACACGACTTAATAACATCTACCAACGAGTTCTCTATTGAAACGTGGTTAACACCTAACAATGTTGTTCAAGAAGGACCGGCGAGGATCATCAGTTATTCCGCTGGTGATAATGACCGAAACTTTACTCTTGGACAAAGCCAATATAATTATGATTTTATGTTACAGACAGCTACAAGTAACAGTAATGGTGAACCGGCTCTTAGTACCCCTGACGATAACGAAGTTTTACAAGCGACTTTACAACATGTAGTGCTAACCTACTCAGCAACAGAGGGCCGTAAAATCTATGTCAATGGTAAACTCATTGACATAATTGATGATGCTATATCTCCTTTAGCTTCATGGGATGATAGCTTTGCACTAATACTAGGCAGGGAAGCATCAAATAATCATACATGGCAAGGTAATGTTCGCTTACTCGCTATATACAATCGCGCCTTATCACAACAGCAGATTGCACAAAACTATGATGTTGGTGTTGGTGAAAAATTCTTTCTTTTGTTCTCAATAAGTGAACAAGTTGAACTAGCCAATACCTATGTATTGTTTGAAGTCAGTCAATATGACAATTACAGCTATTTATTCACTAACCCAAGTTTGGTTAACCTAGATGGAAAGGCACTCCCTCAAGATATTCTTTTGAGTAATCTACGAATAGGTATTAACGGCAAAGAAAGTGCACAAGGGCAAGCCTTTGCAAATATTAGCCGAAGCTTCTCGACCCAAGACGACCTAGCACAACCTATTTCCCTTTCATCACTAGGTACCATTATAGCGTTAGAAAAAGGTGCCAGTAATGATGAGTTTTTCCTAAGTTTTGAAACCTTAGGCGAACATAGCAATATCGTTGTGCCAGCAGAATTTATTTCACCTGAGTCAACTTTTGTTGATAATGACAGTGCAAGAATTGGTATGCGTAGCTTCGCTCAAATTCATGCCAGCATGAGTGTTCTAACTGGTGTGAGTGAAGCTTCTTCCAAAGTTGCCAGTACCTATCAATTAATCAAGCAACAATTACCAACATTAACAAATATTGAAACTTTCATTTCAGCACAGCAAATGGCTATTACCCAATTGGCCATTGCTTATTGCGATACTGCAATTGAAGATGACAATCTTAGAGGTGCTTGGTTTCCAGAAGTTAATTTTAGCGCTACACCTGGTATAACTTTTGATGCCGCAGGTAGAAGTAATCTATTGAACCCATTATTAGATCAATTGATGCCATCAACACTCAATACCCAACCCGATAAATCAACGGTTTATTTTGAGCTCGATAATTTAATCACGCGGTTATCAAGTTGTGGCAGCAACTGTAGTATTGATAGAAGTAAAACTATTGCCAAGTCGAGTTGTGCTGCAGTATTAGCTAGCGCAGTAATGCTTATTCAATGATTATATTTTCGGAATATTGGCCTCTACAACAAGCTTTAGAACATAGGATGTACCATGAAACAAACTAAACATTTTCATCCCGATAGTCCGTTATTATTTGGTGATCATAAAGCACCAATGACGCGACGTGATTTTATATCCGCGGGTTTAAAAACAGGTGGCCATGCGATTGCAGGTTTATCAATGTTTAGTCTTTTTGCAAATCCTAATCAGGCACATGCCGCATTATCAAGTGATATAGAAGCTCTCAGAAACAGCTGTGGAATCAGTACGCAAGGTGCGGGGAAAATTCCATTTATTAGTTTTGATTTGGCAGGCGGCGCTAATATTTCCGGCTCTAATGTTTTAGTCGGAGGTTTAGGAGGTCAGCAAGATTTCCTTTCTACAGCAGGCTACAGTAAGCTTGGTTTACCAGGCGACATGGCACCAAACATAGCTAATCCAGATACCATGCAATCTGATTTTATCAATACCGATTTGGGATTAGCTTTTCATTCTGACTCTGCTTTTTTACGGGGTATTCTAGAAAAAGTATCCCCTGAAACCGCCGCAAATATAAATGGCGCAGTTATTCCAAGTAGATCTGACAATGATACTGCTAACAACCCACACAATCCTATGTATGCAATTGCAGCAGCAGGGGCAAATGGTTCATTAATGCCGCTCGTAGGCTCACGGAATTCCGACTCTGGTGGTAACTCAATGGCACCAGCAAGTTTTATTGATTTAGGTATGCGACCGACTAAGATCGATCGTCCGAGTGATGTCACCGGTTTAGTTGATGTAGGTGATTTATTCAACCTACTTTCCCAGAGTGATGCCGTTGCCGTAATGGAGAGCATTCAACGAGTTAGTGCTCAGAAGATGGCTAAAGTGAATAGCCAAGTAACCCGCGATGATGTCATTAAAGACTTGATAAATTGTGGATATGTTAAAAGTGCAGATCTTGCGGATCGTTTTGGTGATCCTTCAACACTAAACCCTTTACTCGATGTTGATATTGTTGGCCCAGGTGGTATTTTCACCCTTGCTGAGTTTGATAGTGAAAATGAATTTCAAAAAACAGCCTCTATCATGAAATTAGTTGTAAATGGATTCTCTGGTGCGGGGACAGTAACTATGGGTGGCTTTGATTACCACACTGGTGATCGAAGTACGGGGGAATTACGAGATTTACGTGCTGGGCGTTGTATGGGTGCCTGTCTGGAATACGCTGCGAGGCGTAACCAACCATTAATGATGTACGTATTTAGTGACGGCTCTGTTGCTAGTAATGGCCGTATTGATGAGTCTATCGATGGTCGAGGTAAAGGCGAATGGACTGGTGATAATTCTTCTACCGGTGCTTCGTTTTTCTTAGTGTATAACCCAACGGGTAAACCACAATTAATGGGCGCAACCCCTGAACAAAATGCCATACAACAACAAATAGGTTTTATGCGACCCGACGCCTCTGTAGAAACCGCTTCTGCGCCTTCTGCAAACAATGTTAACCTATTAGTTCAAACCGTCTTGTTAAATTATATGGCGCTTCATGGACAGCAAGGCCAATTCTCCACCCTTGTACCCAGTCAAGGACTCGGCAATAGTACCATGTTAGATTCTTTAACGGCTTTTCAGCCGATCATCACATAATTATTGGTATGGTCTACTGCTGTAGACCTATCGAAAAATGCAGACGCTGTTCATTATCAATAATCATAGCCTCATAACCAGGTAAACTATTGATCAATGCCATTCCTTCTTCAAGACCTTTAACAAAAGCAGTCGTTGATAAGGCATCAACAACCGTCGCATCTTTACCGATAACCGAAACACTAACAACCTTTCTAGCTGAATCACCAGTTTTTGGGTTAATTATATGATGGTAGCGAGTACCGTCTTCGATAAAATAACGCTCATAGTCACCAGAGGTAGATATCGCTTCATCTTTCAATGGAATATGCACGGCATTTTTTTGTTCAGTTCTTGGATGTTTGATACCTACCAGCCAATCTCTACCATTACGATCACCTAGAAGAGCAGTGTCACCACCAGCACTCATTAACGCATGCTTTATACCTGCTGCTCTTAATATATCAATACAGCGCTTAATGGCATAACCCTTTGCGATACCACCTAAATCAATTTTAATAGCACTGTTATCGAACTTAACAGTGGAGTTTTTTACATTAAGTTGAATGGACCGATAGTTAATAGCAGGTAGGGCTTTATCAATAATGGCTTGCTTAGGACGTATATTATTCCGATAATCGTATTGATAACCGATAGATGCATAGGTGATATCAAAAGCCCCATCACTCATCTGAGATATTTTATCTGCAGTAATTAGTAAAGAGAATAACTCTTCAGACACCACAACTTCTCTCAAGCCGGCTTGACGGTTTAGCAAACTGAGTTCGCTACTTTCTATATAAGGGCTCATTGCCTTATCGAGTCTGCTCATCTCTTCAACAATTGAAGTAATGATTAAATTTGACTGATTGCTAAACTGAGAATCTTCCTCAAGGAAGAATTCTAGATGGGCACGTGTACCCATGGTATCGAATGTGTGTTGATACCATAGGGCGTGAGATTGAAAGGTAATGAAGCTTAAAGTTAATAACAGACTTATAATAAGGTTTTTCAAAGGAATGCCTAATAAAGTTAATTGAATGGTCTAATTTACAGGTCGCTCATCCAGTCTAACTGCTTATTTGCCTGAGTTTTACGTTCTATTAAATCTCTAATTAATGGCGTTAAAATCAGTTCCATCGCTAAGCCCATCTTTCCGCCAGGAACAACAAGGGTATTAATACGTGACATAAACGAACCGTCAATCATGCGAAGATAATATTGAAAATCCACATTCTTCACTTCTCTAAACCGGATCACCACAAAACTCTCATCAAGGCTGGGGATAGCTTTAGCACTAAATGGATTAGAAGTATCAACCGTGGGTACACGCTGAAAGTTAATATGCGTACGAGAGAACTGTGGTGTAATAAAGGAAATGTAGTCTTCCATACTACGGACAATACTCGCCGTAACGGCTTCCCTACTATGACCACGTTTATTAGTATCGCGTATGATCTTTTGGATCCACTCCAAGTTTACAATAGGTACCATACCTATAAGTAAATCAACATGCTTGGCAACATCGTTCTCTTTAGTAACAACTCCGCCGTGAAGGCCTTCGTAATACAGTAAGTCTGTTCCTTCACCAAACTCTTCCCACGGAGTAAAAGTACCCGGCATTTGATTATATGGCACAGCTTCATCAAATGTATGTAAATAACGTCTAGTTTGCCCTTTCCCCGTTTCACCATAATCACGGAACAATTTTTCTAACGCTGTAAAGTCATTAGCTAAATCGCCAAAGTAGCTGATATTGGCACCTGCTTCTTTCGCCTTACGTTTTTCCATATCCATTTCTTGGCGGGAAAAACGATGAAAGCTATCCCCTTCAACATTAACAGAACTAATTCCCAGCGTTCTAAAGATGTGCTCGAATGAAGCTGTTGTAGTAGAAGTGCCTGCACCTGATGAGCCGGTAACAGCAATAATGGGATTTCGTGATGACATAGTGGCTCTAAGTGAAGACTAAATTGCAATAGATAATTTATACGGTGAATTAACCTTAAGGTCAAGTAGGGATATAACAAGTTTAGCGAAGTAAGCGGCACAGTTTGAACATTTAGCGGCTTTTAGAAAACAAAAAACCGAGCCTAAGCTCGGTTTTTTAAATGAAGTTTAAACTAATGTTTATGCTTCAGCTGACTCTTCAACTACTTCAGGAGCATCTTCTACTACTGGGCGGTCTACTAACTCAATGTAAGCCATAGGAGCTTTATCACCAGTACGGAAACCACATTTTAAAATGCGAGTGTAACCACCTGG
>PJEL010001192.1_pt1 | contig 27400 bp, 21 predicted proteins | sample 1853271 | NCBI WGS metagenome assembly PJEL01 (sample SAMN08108733, study PRJNA415343) | Invertebrate metagenome, whole genome shotgun sequencing project. | host: Globobulimina | place: Sweden: Gullmar Fjord | collected 2015-08 | reverse complement strand
AGAGTACGCCCTCGATTTTGTTCCATTATATCATAATAAAAACTTTTGACTATTTTGCAGGGGGTTTTGCAACTGTCAATTTGGCCGGATTTGGTTCCGCTAGATCGCCCGTCTAGTGAGCGCCCAAAATTTGAGTTTCTATTGCCATATTCTTATCTGCAAGCTGGAGCTGACGTATAATCTCATCCAAAGATTCTCCTGAAAGAAGAGACGATTGTTGTAAATCCCCATGGACGGAGAAGGATACTCTATGGTCGGTGACCCTTCCCTGTGGGATGTTGAATGTCCTCACCCTGGCGGAACGATCCCCAGAACCAATCTGTTGCTTCCTCGAATGACTCTGCGAAGCAGCAATTTTCTGTAGTTCTGCATCTAATATCCTTGCACGGAGTACTGACAAGGCTTTTGCCTTGTTTTTGTGCTGCGACCTCTCATCCTGGATTGCTACTGATGTACCTGTAGGTATATGTGTCACTCTGACTGCGCTATCTGTTGTATTCACGTGTTGTCCTCCAGCTCCAGAAGATCTATACGTATCTATCCGAATATCTTCATCTTTTAGATCAAGATCAAACACATCAGCTTCAGGCAGAATCGTAACTGACGCTGCACTTGTATGAATTCTACCTCCAGACTCTGTGGCTGGTACCCTCTGCACTCTATGAACTCCAGACTCGTACTTGAGAATACCATACGGCATAACGCCTCTACTTTGTGAGTATTTTGGAGCTGATACTGTGGCGATAGCCACCTTGAATCCTCCCATCTCACTCACACTCTGTTCCACACTGTCCCATTCCCACCCTTTGAATGCACAGTACCTCTCATACATGGAAAACAAGTTCTTGGCAAACAAACAAGCTTCTTCTCCTCCAGTACCAGCCCGTACTTCAACAACACATCCTTTCTCATCCATGGCATCTTTGGGAATCATAGAATCAACGACCGTATCGAGCAGCGTCGCATATTCGGCCTGCAACGCAACAATCTCCTCTTCCGCAAGCTCTTTCAAATCTCCATCACAATCATCCACAGTTCCATCAAGCATATGCTTCAAATCTAACATCTCTTTTGATATCCTATCCATAGAAGCTTTCGCCTGCACGAGATTGGAGAATCCAGCGAGTTCTTTCGACATGACTGTCATATCTTGTTGGGATACCCCTGGGTTCCCAAGACTCGCAACCAACGTATCATGTCGCTTCTGGAGTCCATCCAGGTGCGTTCTAACCGCATCTTCTAATTTATTCGTATCATCTCTAGAATCTACCGAGAACCTTGCTCTAGGTTGAAACAGAACGACAAGGTCTCTTGAAAGGTCATGGACATGTCTGCATGGCACAGAGTCTTTATAGACTAGACCCAGGAGGTGCTCTGAAACCCTCCTTCGCATGTGCATCGTATTATTTTATATATCTATGCATTAAGGTGGCGGAATATCCTGTGTATATGCTATCAGGAGAGATCTGCAGATGTCGATAGTGTTTTTGAATTTTTAAAGTTTCTTCACTTTGCCCATGACTTGATAGATTGATTTATTTATTTTCAGAAGATTTATGCGTTTTGAATTGTCTATGTGTGTGATGTAATGGCGAAAGCAGGGGATAAAAAGCGTATCCAGGAGAATCTCTCATTCCTGTCGACATTCCGAATCGGACTGATCGTCTCCAATGTACGTCTTTGATTGTCATTTTCATCTTGATTGATGCTTGATATACTCTTCTACATATATGCTGGTGATATAGGTGATCTATGTGGTAGTGAGGTTGTTGCTGAAGAGGCAGACTGCGACGGTTTGGAACTACCTTGGATATGGAATATCACTTGGGATGATGGGATTGTCATATTCTGGGCTTTCTTCTTCTTTGACGCCGACGTATAGTGCAACAGGAGACTTGATATTTGCAGGAGCTGACCTTAAGGCTGGGGGTATGTTGGAATATTATCAGGATGTTGCCTACTTGTGCATGTTTGCACTCGCTGTTGGAGCCTGGACGGATTGGGCGTGGCTTGTATTTGCAACAATCCCAGCGTATGGATTCTTCATGCTGTGGAAATATATTATTAGTCCCTGGTTGAATGCACCGACGCAGTCGTCTACTGATATGTACGACTCGTTGGATGATGCATCAAAAAAGAGACTGCAAAAGAAGGAGCGTCAGGCAGCTCGGAGGGAGAAATTTACAGTCAGGCGATAGGTGGATCGTGTGCGTATGTATTAAAACAATAAATATAGTATGAATACTTTTTTCAAATACTGCTCATCGTTCATTCTACCTTTTTAATGGTCATGACATCGTGCATGTCTGGATACTGCCATGGCACAAAACCTTCACCCTGGACATCTTCGACTTGGGCTTCTGGTCTTGGAGCCAAGTCGAGGTACTCGCGGTTGAATTCGAATTGTGGGCAGCTTTCGTTACTTGCCTCTCCATCGTATACCTTGGAGTCTTCTGGGAGGGCCTTGAACCATCTTGGCTTCCATTGGTCATCTTCTGCCTCTCTCCTCTTCTTCTCTGATCTCTGCATCTCTTCCAAAGAATGTTTGGCTACAGCTGCTTCTCCACTGCGTCCCAACTCAAGGAGGGCTCTGTCTGGTCTCCTGCGAGAATCAGATGGGAGGGGGTTGACACCCTCACATGAATTCAAGACATGGGCGAATTTGGTAAACTGGTATGGATCCTTCTCTGGTTTTGGTTCGCATGTCCATAAACGCTCTGGTTCTGCATCAGGCAATGGATTGCCTTCTTCATCACATGGTGTGCAGTCAAGGTGAGAATTCCACTTACCCTCCAGGTACAATTTTGGGACTCCTTCTGGATCATAGACATACCCAGAAATCTCATATCGTCCTGCTGAGAACCACCCACACTCTGTGAAATCAAGGGTGACCTTGGCACCAGTCACTGTATTGAGCAATGTGTATTCACCATATGTGTCAATCCATGTTGATCCGATGATAACATTGTGTGCCTTGGTTGGAGGTGGAATCAATGTGAACTCATCCCCTGTTCCCTTGAGTTTTATTCTGGTTCTTCCAACTGGGTACACTTCCACACTGTTGCCCAAAAACTTGGTCTTTGGTGCAGACACCAAATCATATTCCCACAAATCATTTTCAGCATGGGATGCTCCGACTGGAGGATGGTGACTCACTTGTTCAGCAATATACTTGATTCCCTTGTCAGGCTTCTCCAATTGGAATGTCTCCCCAAGAATTGGGTTGAATGGTTTCCAAGCCCTTTCCACAGCAGCAAATGGACCCATGGTATATGCAACAACATGTGCCATTCTCTTGTATGGATCTTCAGTCACAGCTGCCTGATCAAGGCAATCAGTATACTCCATAATCTCTGCCATATTCTGAAGCATGGTAAAAGGCTGCATAATCCAGACTGGCAGAATCACAAGACTCGTGATATCCTTTCCTAGATACTTTTTGTAGTCTGTGAATGCCTTTTGTCGTTGCTGCACGGACATATACACGACATATCAAAACAAGAGAGAGAAGGAGGCAACGGTGCAAGGTGAAGACGTACGTCACTCATGTCAGTTTCAGCCTTGACTGGCTTACCAGTGGTTGGATCGATCACATTTAGCTCTTCATATCCCATGAAACTGCAATCAAGAATATACCGGGACCATCAGATGGTGATACTATGTCACGTGGAGCAACCGCTTCACCAACGGCGACAACTCAATCGTCACTGGAGAGGACCTGATTCCTCAGGTACCCCATTAAATATACACATGTAGAATAGAAACAGAAACACTCGAGAAGATACGTACTTGCTGACTGTTTGAGAGGCGTAGTTCCAAGCAGCAGCACCAAGGGACCATGCCGAACTCATGAGTCCCCCCTCACCTGACGGTTTGTTCGAGTCTTCAGTCATGATTCTATGTGTGTAAATATATAGATATTAAATACTCTACAGATCGAGAAACGAGTAGACAGTATCTGTGATCCCTATTCCGTTTGCATAAATCTCGTCGAAACTCACTGGTGTGATTCAGAAACCAAAGAAGCAGTGATGACGCGGGCAGTTAAGAGTAAAGCCACCAGATAATACTGAATATACTCTTGAATCTTCTCATCAGACATCTCTGGATCAATGATGTCTATCTCTCTCACATTCACCAGAGTCTCTGCCCAGGATACAGATGATTGCCTAGGGAGAGGATAGCTGCCCAGATTGTTGACAACCTGTCTATGCTCCTCAGATCCAGAGCCTTCTCTCCTCAGGCTTGGCTTGCAAGGGCTTGCATTCGTGCTTTTCGTATGTCCAAGAGGCGATCTTTGACTATATCGTCTTGGGGGAAGCTCTGAGAGTCCCCCCTTGATTCCCTTTGGTGAGTCGATGCTACAAAAGCTGCTGTCTCTACTAAAACCAAGGCCTTGGTGGCGTGATGTCGGACTGATCGCGTCACTTTTCTTTCCTGATGGATTGATTGGAGCTTGCCACAGTAAGGCGAGGATGAAATCAAGCCCACTCCAAGGGTACATGGATAGGTGTGATGTCAAATCCAGGGAGTCGATGGAGCTGGCATTGCTAAATAGTCTCCCTCTGATGGAGGACCCTGTCAGCGGTGTTGGAGAAAGAGCATGACTTCCAATGTCATGAACAGTCACTTCTTCATCTGCTCCAATAGGTCTGGTGTATGGAGTGTGGTACACATCATCAACATCCTCCTCCTCATTGTCACCTGATTGACTGGCAGCACTGGTTCCCAGGCTGGGATCACTCAGGCGGGAGGATAACCCTGCTGCAAAGGATCGCGTCTTTTGCAAACTTGCTAGTGTGACGGGCAGGGATTCATCTGAACTCGTCGTCTGAATAATCTTTGCCTTGGTGGTTGGATCCAAGGAGGAAATGATGGATGATACCAGCATTCTTGAAACCATCATGGAAACATCAATCAGGTATGCTTTCTCCAATCTCTCTGGATAGTGTGTAGCAAAGAATGATGCGAGAGATTTCGCAAGACTAGAAATTTGTCTCGAATTCGAGATGGCATCCCATGTGGTAATCTCTCTACAGTCAACCACAACAATCATGGTTCCCATCGGGCTATCTTGCATTTTCTCCCTGATACCTATATCTACCTGCGACTTGATAGCTGCTATATACTTTTCTAGCCATTTCGAAGAGCTATTTGAGAGCTGCAGTGCTCTTCCTAATCGAACAATCAGCACAGGATGACCACCTGAATCCATACCTCTCCATGAAACAACTCTCTCCCATCTCTTCAGCCTTGCCTCTGGAAGTCTTTCAAAATCACTAAATACTTCAACAGTATTGATGATTTTTCGAATAGTCCTTTCTACAACCTTGGCCCTGTCTTCTGTATTTTCTGCCTGAACAAGCCCACATGATTTTGCAAACCTGAAAATCTCTTCGTTGTCATCATCAAATCGACCCATCAATGGCACATCGCATGCATTTAAAATACGTTGTACTTCTCTAATTTCTGGGTTATATATGGCCGCAAAATCATTCATAGTCGCCGGCACCCTGTCTCCTAGGTCTGGCCTATCTGTCGATGCCAGTCTCTTCAAATCAATGTGAGACCCTATTCTATACAACGGTGTCCGCCGTCTCAGGACCCATTTGAACGCTTCAAAGACAATAACGCTCTTTACCATATCATTCGTCAACACATCAAATCTCGAGCCAGACGCTGGGCGCCCTCTGATCAGAGACACGGCTGTTTTCAGCGCAAACAGACCACCACTCAATATCTCAACAAGTATTGAAGCACGTGGATGTACCCTACGCTCTATTCCAGACAATATTAAACCACCGACAATGACCGGACCCGTCCCGAAATTCCCAAACACAAGCGTCGCGATTTTCGACAAGAGATGCCCTGCAGCAAGACTCCCAGTCGCCTTTTTCATCTGCTGATCATCCACCACATCATTCTCCTTATTCTTCTCATCCTCCCTCTTCTTTGCACCATCCGCCTTGATATCCAACCTTTCTATTGCAGGAAGAAGATGCGTCTTTACCTTTTCGAAATGATCTTCGACATCCGAATCACTATCAGAGTATGCTACAACCCGAAGCTTTGACACCTTGGGCTCTTCCACCTCTACCTCCTTCTCTCCCTGACCTTGTTTCTTCTCTCCTTCCACCTTTTGACCTTTGACATCCTTGTCAACAGCCAGTGGACCCGAATCATGACCTTCTTTTCCTTTTTTACCACTTTGAACAGTTGTCTCTTGTTTTGGCTTCTTCTGCTCAGACTGCTGCTGACTGTACCGTTTCACCGCGCTAGAACAAGCAAAAAACATACATCGTTATATAATTGCACAACGCAATCACAAGCATGACAGGATACGTACAAGGTATTATGAGTTTCCTCCTGTCTGTCCATGGCGAAAACCAACAACACAAAAACTCTACGGCACGTTCACGCCCTCGTTCAACACATCAGAGATCTAATATACAGTAAAAACCTCTAAATCCTGTGACGTCTTTTCAAATCTTCAAATAGCAAGGGAACGAGAGGACATGTATGTGATCCCTCCTTGCCACGAGAGCTTGCCTGGTTGATTTGGAAGACTCGCTGCGTGTGAGTCCTATACTAGTGTATATTTATACTGTTTATAATAACATGTAGTATAGCATGTGTGTGTGTGTGATTTTGTATTTTTATGTCCAGGTACCAAAATCCAAGCTTTCGAATGAAAAGTGCTGAAAAAATAAGACATTGCACCCTACTGGGAAACCCGAGATTCTAGCCAATCCTCGTTCTTAGTGTAGAAAGCGTTTCAGCCTCTGATTTTTTATATTTTTATATTTTAATATATAAATAATATATTCTCAAAGTTTGAGAATAAAAGATGCACGTATGTGTTCACAATCAACGCCTCGATTTTTAGCACTGGCGAACCGACCCTCAAAATGGCTCTGGCGAGGCCTCCTGGGCCAAATTTTGGGTCTTTTACGAACAATATCATCGCACTGAGTGATTTCTAGACCCCCTCCTTCTCCACATAATTATATTATATATAATTGTATAATAATTAACGGGTTTTAAGGGATTTTGTGACAATCGATGTTTTGGCCTCTGGCTAACCCTGCCAGCTGGCCAAGGCCCATTCTAAGTACCTATAGAAAGTCAAGAAAAGTATAGATTGACGCCTGTTTCAGTTACACAATGCATTTCATATGATAACAAGAGTCTATAGAAGCTAAATGGGCTTCTTTTTCGAAAGTCGGGAAAGGTCGATTTTTCAAAGGTGAGCGAGATCATGAAAATTTCACAAGTCCTGGAGCGCTCTGCTTGCAGATGCACTATTAGACAGCATCCATGTAGAGGGCGTTATTGACATAGAAGCAGCATTAAAATTGTTTATTTATTATATATAAAGGTAATAGATAGTCCTACTCAACGAAAATACTGCCCCTGGTGCGGTCAACGAGTAACCGAATCTCGTTGTTAGCATCAGCGGTTGGTGGTGACCTGGTGTGTGCTACCATTGAAACATGCGGGGACGTTGTATTATGATTATAATCATATACATATTTACTATGTAGGTCACTATTGGATCAAATCTATCTGACCGAGCGAGATGATGACTGGCCCAACTGCCGGTGGCAAACGAGATGAGTTGATGCTTGAGATTGAGCTCGCCAAATTGAAACTGCAACTAATAAAAGAGACGCAAAAAATGAATAATTTGCCACATACTACAGAAAATCAGTCAAAACCTCCCCATCTTTCTCAATTAACTCCTCTGCACACAGCCACGCCAGTTCAGGTACCTGCCACAGTATACGTACCTACCGTGGGGTGCACTGCCCAGAGTTGGAATACTGCTGGTGTATCAACCGACAGTCAATCACAAAGTTTCGATCAGTGGATACGACAGGTGCGTAATAATCGTCCAATCAATTGACTGCAATGTCTTATGTGACGCCCCCATTTATGCTTCTCTGCAGAATGAAATGGCACACATTGCGATACTCGCGCTTGGAAAAAGCGGAAGATATAATAGAAATACAAAAAATATAGAGTCTGGATGGATTGAGGCATTCAAGAAGGGAATGGAGAATGTTAAAGGGAGACCTCATGTGGTGCAGCAGGAAGAAAAGGCCAGTGTCCAGAAACTCAGGTTAAAATGCACTACCCCAGGTTGGAACTTTGAAAGAGTGTATAAAATGAAGTTTGGATATAAAGATCCCGCGAAACTATTCAGTATGGCTGAGCCTGATGCTCCAATCCAAGGGAGGGTGGAAGAGAGGATACACAGCCAGTTTCCAATTGCAACAAGCATCCGATTAATAGGAAGGAAGCTAAATATTTCGCCATTAGCACCCGATGATGAAAATTTGTATTATATAGCAAGAGGGTCTGTGATGTGCAAGGGAACCAAAGAGGCATGTGATTGCACAGAGGGCTGCATCAGAGTAATGGTACAGGAAATTTTCCCACATGATGGTCCTCTACAGAAGTTCGGTGGCGAGATCAGGTACGGTTTATCAACACATGTTCTACAACCATATTCTGCAAATATGTGGCACGAATCTCTTGTACGCCTCATGCCCAAGGAAAACATCAGGAGCAAGCCCAAGCCAGGTAAGAAGTCTTCCAAGAAGGGTGGTAAGGAGAATAGAGTCCGCAAGAGCACACGAAAGGCAAAGTACTCATCGAAGATCATAGAGATTATCAACAATGGTGCAAATAGTAAGCCAAGTATAGTAGAGGCAAAGCGAGGGCGCAAGAGAAAAGGGGAGGCACCAGTGAGGGCAATTGAAGCGTCCAAACCAGTAACGAGCGTGGTGGAACGACCAGGGAAACGCCGAACAACCAAACTAGCACTGAATTAATAATAAATACTATATATTTATGTATAATGTAAACGTGTAAAGGCGCAGGAGCGTGTAATTGACCGGAACCGGGTGCCAAAAATTCTCGCATGCGGGCCCAATCGGCCAACACGGACTTCCACGTAGTAATTCTTGGATTTGATGCTGCTATGTTATCTTAGGTTGATAGTAAAAGACATTAGGACCCTCGCGAGATGCATTTAACGCTATGTAGCATGTTTAATTTTACTTCTTCCGTGATAACGAGACTGGCTGAAACCGGAGACTTCCCAGTAGGGCAAGCACTCTTCCTTCAACACGGCAACAACGATAGACACACACACACAAACAAATACTTTAAAAACTACATATTTCTAAGAACATATTTACATAAAACCCAATACTTCTACTACTGTCTTGTACAGTACCCGAGAACGGTTTTCAAATTTTGTCGTGTCGTCGTCAAACCATTGGACGACAATTTCCGACTCCGACATTCGTATCAATAGTGCCAGAATGTCGTCAAGGAACGACTTGAAGATAGAAATAACTAGAAATAACAACATAACAGACGTACATACTCCCTGCGATGAGATTCCAGGTGACATTGTACGTTCACCAAGGGATGTAGAGTACCAGGCCTTTCTTCACCCAGAAAAGAATGTGGAGACATTTGATGACCTGGTACATATAGCTGACGAGGATGGTATTGAAAAGGAGGAATCTGAGGATTACAGACATGCTTTTATACCATATTATGGTTGAAGAGATTACAATCTATAGATTTTTTTTACCACTGATATTTTTACTAGTAGTTATGTGTAACTACATAATACATACATATCAGTCAATGGTACATCATGCACGTGTTCATGCTCTCCGTATAGTATACATACACATATACAAAGAATAGAGAATGTCCTGTCTTTGCTTCAGCAAGTAATTGCTGCTCATGAGCAAATGATCTTTTCAATTGAAACCAACTGACATTCCGAAAAAACCAAATCATCATCAATGATGTTTCATATATTCTCCTAGAAGATATTTCAACATCATCACATGGATCGTATGCTATTATTATTATTACAGCAGTATTCACATATATGAAACTGATCTACTCCAATCAGGTTCTGTGGTAGGTAGTGTGGCCAACCAACTGACATTACTCGTCGTAACGAATGGTGTTGCGTAGGTGATACCTCTATCCATCCATGGATGGTCATAGCATGTCTATACACTCAAAGTCATAGTTTATACATCAAACAGTCAAACAAACAAGCAGAATGGGATTCTCTCGAGTGAGGATTGGTCTCTACTTTGCTGGGATCACGGCTTGTTTTACAGTCTACTCGATTATTCAGGAGAGATTGATGACTATAGGTTTCGGTGATGAACAAGAAGTATTCAAATATAGTGTCTTTATAGTTCTCGTGAACAGAGTAGTGACGATCCTGACGTCTGCTGGTGTCTTGCTCTACCTTGGACTCGACCTGGAACCGTCTGCTCCAGTGTATTTATTTGGTGTTCCATCTGTTGCCAATGTGGTGGGGTCTGCGGCACAATACGAAGCTCTGAAATATGTTAGTTTTCCTCTGCAAGCACTGGCAAAATGTGCGAAATCTGTGCCTGTGATGGCGTGGAGTTGGATTACACAAGCACGAAAGTATTATGGTAGAGATTATGTGGCAGCAGGGGTTGTGACGTGTGGTTGTGCTCTGTTTGTTCTGACTGGAGATATATCTTCTCCTACGCTGCATGAGAAGAGTATGGTAGTGTTCACAACCTTTGGATTGGTTCTGTTGTCGATATTTATTATATTTGATGGACTCACGTGCACTGTCCAGGATAAACTCTTCAACTCGTACGAGATGCATAGTTGTAATCAGTTGCTGTACGTCTCGTGCTGGTCAGCTCTGCTGAGTGGTGTGTTTCTAGTCGTGACTGGTCAGATGAAGCATGCATGTATGTTTGTCTTGCGGCATCCAGAGAGCTTGCAGTTGATGTTGTTGCAGTCGTGTGTGTCCACGACGGTCCAGTTATTTATTTCCTTTACAATTAAACAGTATGGGGCTTTGAATTTTGCCTTGATGATGACGATTCGCCAGTTTTTATCTATTGTTGTGTCGTGTTTTGTGTTCAAGCACGAGTTGACAATGTTGCAGTGGCTTGGAACAGTGCTTGTTGTCTGTGGTCTGCTTACGAGGACCATGTATCAATCACAATCTGGATACACCACCAAGCTGTCACTTGCTGGTGGGAAAGAGTCTCCACGGTAGTTTTTCATCGAGTATCTGCTGGTATTTTGTTTTCTACAACAGTGATTCATAGTAGATTGAAGTACAATATGATGATCATCATTATGCCGCAGGAGGTGGTGGTGGTGGTGGTATATCTTGCTGCATCATTCCTGCAGGGGGAGGTGGCGGTGGTGGAATATCTTGCTGCATCATTCCTGCAGGGGGAGGTGGAGGTGCATAATAGGGCACTGCTCCCCAAGGATGCATACCTAGAGGAGGAGGAACAGATGGATGCATACCAGCAGAAGAAGGCGCTATATCAATACCAGGCTGAGGAGCTTGCTTGGGTCCTGAGGCAAACATGGTGTGTGGTCTCATCGACTCTGGTTCATTCAGTTTTTTCTGTGCTGCAAGTAACCTTTCTGCTGGAGTTCCATGCCTTTCACCCCTCGCCATCCCTGTAGAATCTTTTTTAAATGCGTAATTCACCGAAATAGGCCGACCTCCGAGGTACTGTCCATCCATGACGTCTATGGCTGTATCAGATGCCTCAAAATCAGCAAAGCTCACAAATCCAAAACCTTTTGAGATGCCAGTATCAGGATCCCTCATCACTCGCGGGTTATTCACAATCAATCCAAACGCACTAAATGTCGTATGTAATAATGTTTCATCCACATCAGGATCCAAGTTTCCTATAAACAGATTTGCCCCAACATCCCCAGAATCCTTCTCTGTGCTTTGTGAGTGGGCCACTTTGATGGGTTTCCCATACAACTTGACCATATTCAGCGTCTTGATAGCATATCCCGCATCTTCCGGTGTTTTGAATTCGACAAATCCATATCCCTGGTGTTCCCCAGTGACTCTATCCTTTGGCAAATACACGTGCACAACAGGACCAACCTGAGTACAAAGTTCCCACAAGACCTCCTCCGTCACCTTCATATCTATTGACCCTATAAAACATGTAGCCTCTGGATTTTTATCTGACACTTGTTGTGATAACAGAGAAGCGCCAGCAGAGAGAGCAATACGCCCCCCTGCAACAGATGCTGCCATGAGGTAACGAAGGAATGATTGAATGAACGTTTACTCCTACTCCTGCTAGGTTGGTACTCTGTCGTTCGACTCTATAGTATATGAACGTTATATGATGATTTTTAATATAAAAAAATATCCGTATTTCCTTTGATGATACTCTTGCCATGCATCCTGACCATGAGCATCTGCTGCTGCAAGTCTGATCTTTACCAGCTGACTCTGGATTGATCACATGTATTTGATTACCATTACATTAATGAGTAGAAAAAAATATCCATCAGAATGATGTGGCGAGATGATTGGTACGAGATGATTGACTGCATTCCACATGTCTTGGCATGTCTCTCTATATACCAGAGTGCCTACAGACGATGTATGTTGTCATCGTCTGCTTGATGCATATGATACACGAGTAGTAGTGGTATACTGTATTCATCAGTGTGAAATGTCCAATGTAGGAATGCAACCAGCAAAGGTCATGGGTATGCTCTTATTGAGCCACCTCCTCACCCAACCTATGATCTGTACAAGGTGATTGATGATGCATTGGCGGAGGATGCTGGAGATCTTGGTGATATAACGACTCTTTCGACGTACGTGTTTCCATAAATAAAGTTCATTGCCAGAAGTTATATAACCAATACACTATACTCACTGTGTGTTCAACAGGGTTCCAGTGTCGACGAATGCATCTGCATCATTCGTGGCCAAGGCGGATGGCGTGATTGCTGGATTATATGTGGCAACGGTTGTGTTTGAGCGGGTGGATACGGCTGTAGAGATGGCGTGGATGGTGAATGATGGGGATGTTGTGAGGGCTGGGCAGGTTCTGGGGGTTGCTACTGGGCCCGCACATGCTATACTAATTGGGGAGCGCGTTGCGCTAAACTATATGCAGCGTATGAGTGGTATTGCTACGCAGACGGCGTCTATGGTGAAAGAGATTGGCTGTTGTACAAAGACGAGGCTGCTGGATACTCGGAAAACAGTGCCAGGACTGAGGCTGTTGGATAAATGGGCAGTGAAGATTGGAGGGGGAGAGAATCATAGAATAGGACTCTATGATATGATGATGATTAAAGATAATCATATTGCAGCGGCAGGTGGACTGAAGAGAGCTGTGCATGCTGCGGAGGAGTATATGAGGGCAAAAGGTATTCAGAGACCGCTGGAAGTGGAGACAAGAACCATGGAGGAGGTCAACCAAGTTATAGACGTTATTGATTCTGCTGGAGAGTCTTCCATGGTGACTCGAATCATGCTGGATAATATGGCAGTGAGAAACGAAGAAGGATCTGTCGATGTGTCGTTGCTGGAGGAAGCTCTGCGTGTCATTGGGGATCGACGTGTAGAGACTGAGGCATCCGGGAATGTTACCCTTGCAACCATACGGCACATTGCCAAGACTGGCGTGGATTTCATCTCCACTGGATCAATTACACATTCTGTGACAGCTTTAGATATTTCTTTGTTAATACAAACGACGTAAGATCTTATTCAACAACCTCTCCAACAACACCTGCACCAACTGTGCGGCCTCCCTCTCTAATGGCAAACCTTAGCCCTGGTTCCATAGCCACAGGGTGGAGCAGATCAAACGTTGCAGTGACATTATCTCCTGGCATGACCATCTCTGTTCCTTCAGGAAGTGTCACAGTTCCAGTAATATCTGCAGTTCTGAAGAAAAACTGTGGCTTGTAGTTGGTAAAGAATGGAGTGTGGCGTCCACCCTCTTCCTTACTTAATGCATAAATCTCTCCGGTAAATTTCTTATAGGGCTTGATAGAACCGGGTTTACATACGACCTGTCCTCTCTCTACATCCGTGCGCTTAATTCCTCTGAGAAGAAGACCAACATTATCACCAGCCTGACCTTCATTCAACAATTTTTTAAACATTTCCACACCAGTTACAGTCGTCTTTTGGTTTGGTCGGATACCAAGAATCTCAACTTCCTCTCCAGTCTTGACAACTCCTTGTTCCACTCTTCCAGTTACAACGGTACCTCTTCCTTGAATAGAAAACACATCCTCAATTGGCATGGCAAATGGCTTGTCAAGTGCACGAACCGGATCTGGTACATATGCATCAACTTCATCCATGAGCTTGAGAATAGCATCCCGTCCTATCTCGGGTTTTTCTCCCTTCAATGCACAGAGAGCAGATCCACGAACAATTGGGATCTCATCTCCAGGGAATTTGTAAAAGCTCAACAACTCTCTCAACTCCATTTCAACCAACTCCACAAGCTCCTCATCTTCCACTGCATCCACCTTGTTCAAGAAACATACAATGGAAGGAACACCAACCTGACGAGCCAACAAGATGTGTTCACGAGTCTGAGGCATGGGTCCATCAGTTGCAGAAACCACTAGAATGGCTCCGTCCATTTGTGCAGCTCCCGTAATCATATTCTTCACATAATCCGCATGACCGGGACAATCCACATGGGCATAGTGCCTCTTTGCAGTCTCATATTCAACATGAGCAGTCGCAATTGTAATTCCCCTAGCCTTTTCTTCAGGTGCCTTGTCAATTTCGTCAAACGCCACAGCCTTTGAAGACCCAGCTTCAGCCAGAACTTTTGTAATGGCAGCAGTCAGCGTCGTTTTGCCATGATCGACGTGACCAATTGTTCCAACATTCAAGTGAGGTTTAGATCGAGAGTTGATATCGTATTCACTGAACCAACGAAGACCCATCGACGTCAGGGCGGTAACAGCAGATTTCTCTCCATGCGATGACCTGCAATGAGATATATGGGTCAATATCAGGCTAATATCAGATATACATACGTAAATATACTTTTTAGGGTGTAAAAACGTACAGAAATGAAGATGCTACCGTGCCAGTCCCATTGCCGCATGTCAAGGCATTCTGGGAGAGTCTAGAGACAGCCTGGCGTAACATATTTGTATCTCTAGTAGTACAACAGCAGTGATACACGTTGAATGGAATCTGAAAGAATAGAAAGACGTGAATACGGTTTCATTTTGGTTTCAAGTTGAACTTTTTCAAGATACATTTTTTTTGTTTTGACACCTTGATTTATACATCCACTGGAGACTTTGCTCATGGATGAATTCATATTTTAATTTTTATTACTATATGACGAGAATAGGATACGAGTCTTGCCTGCATACCATCGATACAGTCACGGACCTGTAGTGTACGTCAAGCAAATGTCACACATGCACCTGTATGAGTCGGATAGAATACGGGGGGGACGATTGTAAGAGCACTATATGGTTTCGACTCGGAGGGGTTTGAAGAAGCAGTCGCAGACTGAGGAGGAAGAAGGTGGGACTGGAAAGGGTCTGTGGGAGGTCTGGAGCCCAACGGTGCCTGTGCCCTGTCCTGTATTTGATGTGCAGAATGCTCTTGTTGTGCCTGATCTGACACCTGAAGAGTATACCCAGTTGTCTAGAAGGCACACACATCGTCATGAGGGGAATGGTGTAGAGAGAGATGATAGTGATTCTCTGGAGCTGCTGCTCATGGACAGCTTGCAAGATGAACCAGCGGTGTGTGCACACGGCGGAAAAGAAAAAGAAACACAACCTCAACAACAAGAAGAAATACAAATGTACAAAGTTGATGCACACAATCAGGAGCAGGAACAGGTGCAGCATTCTGGAGTGAATTGTATTCAAAAAGACCAGTCTATTTATCTGGCACTTGAGAGCATTGGTTTTGATTCATGGAAACATTTTGTGGATACAATACTTTATTCCATGGAAGACAGGGATGGGAAAAAGAAAAGGAAGAAGAAAAAGGAACCTTGCAAGGTGACACTGTCAGATGTCTTGAATGGGAACAGTCCATACTACCACCCAAGATTCTCCCGTGCATACCAAAAGATTCGGAAAAATTTACGACATGATGCCATACACGTACGTGATGTACAGACGTTGCAGTATCATAGTGCACTGGCTCTGTCTTGGTCAGACTTGACAGCAGAGGAGCACTCGTGGTATCTCATGCACCAGCATCAACAGCTGTCTGGTGCAGAGGCAAGGCGTTTTAATCAGCTGAAAAGGAGAATAGAGAAGGAAAAAATAAAGTATATGGAAGAAGTGAAGGCACACGCAGAGCAGCATGCGTCTCGGTATGAACACATGACAGAGAGACAGAATGCACAGCTGTTTGCAGATGATGAGAGGAGAAGGGTGAGGATACATTCCTTATTTCCTCAGTCGCCTTTGAAACGGGTGGATTGTATTCAAACTGTATCTCCATTAGTATCAGAACCTCTAGAGAATGCGAGGTTTGAGTTTGTTTCTGTGCTGCATAGAGAGGGGTGTCCTCTTGAAATGAAGACACTGGATCAGGGATACAGCCTGCCTGGAGACAAGCATTATCTACCAGCCGTGGCAACACTGAATCATCAATCGAAGGAGATTTATAAGAAGAAGGAACCTGTAGAAATTCACGAGGATGAAATTATAAAGAAGATTTTGAAAACACACAAGGGTGTTGTCATTGTTGCCACAGGAGGTGCATTTCGGGCACTGATTGCAGCAGACTGCCTGGGATATAGGGCAAGAGAACTGGAGATACCTATCACCGTGGATGATACAGTATGGTATCTTGGAAAGCCTTTGATGGAAAAGACTATGATGGCGAGAGAAAAGCAGGCTCGTGTTCAAAAGTATGCTGTTCTCTCTGCAGCAGCCGAGGAGTCAATCCACAGAAGGCAGGCTGTGTACTCGTTGTGGAAGCACGTTTCTACCGGTGTACTCTATATTGCACGTAGTCATGGGACTCATATGTGCTCTGGAGTACCATCTGCACTTGTCACGAAACCAGAGTACTTGCCCTTGCCTGATCGGGAAGACTATACCATGGAGGAGGTTGCTCGATGGAGTGCAACCTTGTGTCTTGAGCATCCGAGTGGCACGCGACACATGCAGGTCGCACATGTATGTATCCCTCGAGGGAAGATTTTATCGTGGTCCACGCTTCAACTTGACCAGATACAGCACATGTATCCAGCAATGAAGCACTTGGTCCATCAGACAAGTGAGGGGGGCATGGAATTTACATCAACAACCCTTGCATCCCTCGTGTCATATGCTCGTGGCGTGGGTAAAGATATTAGACACCAAAATATCCTTGCAAAGGCGTATACGTCAGGATGTGTATGGGACATGTACTCGTGTGCAGGAGAGGCGCAGGATACAGTGGTGTATGATGTGCATGCTGCCCATCACACGTCAACGTCAACAGATGTCCTGTCCTCGCCGTGGGTCCCTCCTATATGGAGACCATATAGTGATGCAATAGCACAAGTTCCATATACATTCCCACCATACTGTGTAGAGAACGCCTCAGCAGATGTTGGTATACCAAAGAGACGGAGAGTCAGAAAGGGTCCATGGAGGGGTGATCTAGACAACCCAAACAGTTCCTCCATACATCCTCAACCACCGGTAACAGAATCAAATAATTACATGGAACAATATCTACAAGAACTGGAATGAATGCATGCTCAAATGAATTGTCAGATAGCGTTGTAAACCAAAGATTTCCAAAGATCCGATCGAGGGGCAGAGAGGCTCCGTGCCAGACATCCAAGATACGCCACCTGAGGCCGAGATCGTCAGATACTTGACGTGATCGAAGTCACAACTCGGGACACAAAAATAATCACAAAGAAACATATTTACTACCACAACTATTAATTCATAGTATTTGATACCACAGATACATATCGTAACCACCGGAGAGAGTTTGTGAAGCGTTGTTGCTGCTCCGACCCGCGGAAACGTTGGAACTGATTACAGAGACGTGACGTCGGATTTTCACACACAGTGGTGGATATATATCATAACTATACACGGTAGAGTCTATAGAAACACTTGACGGTTCTTTTCCACGGTTGCTATTTGAGCACAGGGCATTTCTCTTCCACGGTTCACCATGGTGTGAGGGTGTCTGCCGATATTACATGCAAACGAAGTTTAAACGAATCTATGCTAAAGAAGAAATAAAAGAATATTGAAAGATGAAAAATAAACGAAGAAGCAAAGGAATAGAGGACGAAATTGGGTTGACGGCCAAGGGAGGAGAAAATATCTCACAGAGTGAGATACGTTGGGTTGCAGGGACCTCAGAGAGAGGTTCCTCCATGGAGAGGAAACGGCCTCGAGTCGGAACAGGAAACATCGAAGATGAATTGCATGATGTCGTGGTGATGACTGGTGTGCATCAGCAGGGCGCGTCGAATGCGAATCAACAGTCATCCATGGATATCCCGGATCTTGGGAAACTGGTTGTCCTTGTGTGTGACACGAACCGAGAGTCACGCCAGACGACTGTTGAATTGCTTCGACAATGCGGATATAAGGTTTTGATGAGCTCAAGAGGGTCTGTTGCATTCGAAATGTTGGAAAGAGAGTATGAGAGGGGACTCTCTGTGGATGTAATTCTGAAATCTCATGATCCTCCGTCTTCGAGTGCAGTTGCATTCCTTGAACACCTTCGGTCGTCGAGGAAAGAATATAAAGATATACTCGTCATAGTATATTCAGATAGAGAGCATCAACTGGACAAACAAGCAATGGCAGCATGTTTATCTCTTGGTGCTGTTGATTTGTGGGTCAAGCCCCTACGCATCAATGAAGTGGGTAATATCTGGACGCGAGTCTGGCAACAAAAGCATAAAGATGGAAGCCTACAGTCCGGTCGTGGTGACACGAAGAATGGATCTGGTGGCACAAGCCAGCCAAGCACGAAAGGAAGTGGAAAGACAAACGATGTATCTGCAGCCTCTGAGAATGACAAATTGAGAACAAATGGGGTGAAAATCGAGTTAGAATTGGACAATCATCATAAACGTCACCATAAACACCATAAGCATCACAAACATGTGGTTGTTCCTGGCCAGTCAAGCCATCACCCTGATGTGGCACTGTTATCAGCTGGGAATGGTAGTTCTGCAAAGCAATCTGCTACTCCAACTGCGAAGAAAGTACCAGTTGAAAAGAGATCTTCGACGAGAAATATGGAATCCAATCCGACGATTGAAGATGCTGAAGTAGCCGATGCGTTGACATTTATGAAGAGCCAGCGCTCCACAGATGGATCTGCTGAAGATAATCATCACCAAGTACAAGGAACGGATCAATCGAAAGATATAAAGCAAAATGAAACACAACGGACGCCAATCAACACTGCATCTGGTGGATCAACACAGTTTCTGGCCAAGCTACCATTTATTGCGGGCCATCCTGCCATGGGCAATTATGGGCAATTTCCATTTCCATGGATTGATGGCGGACAGCCATCCGAAGAATCTATGAAAAAGCAAGCCATGGATTTTCAGCGTGCATGGTTGGAATGGCAGCAGCAATACCAGCAAGCTATCCAAATGAACTATGCCATGCAGGGTGGGAGGTGCATGTGGCCCTCCATGAAGGCATATCCCCAGTCCTTCAACGGGTGGGGCCAGGGTTCTGGTATTCCACCTGCCATGAATCAAAATTCTTCCTCTGGTGGTGGACAATCTAATTTTGCGTCCACTGTCAGTCGAGATGAACTTATCAGACTGCAGGCCGTCAAACGGTACAGAGAAAAGCGGAACAAGAGGTCAGTCAATGCGTCAAACAAGATTCGGTACAAGAGCCGAAAACTACTCGCAGATGCCAGACCACGAGTACGAGGGCAGTTTGTCCAAGTGCGAAAGGATCCAGTTGAGGATGAACGGTCATATGCAAGGGATAAAGATTCCAAAATGGTAGAGGCAAAGGGCGTGCCCCAGCTGCAAGAGAAGACATCTACCATAAAAACGAAAGGAGAAGATATTCCTGTGACTGATTCTGCGAAAAGTAAAGGTGCAGATACCACTGACAGGCCTTCTGATTCTGGATCAAATTCCCCACAGTCACAGCGGTAGCTGTTTCTTGAACGAGAAATACATTTTACGAGAGCAATGTTATGATGATGGTTATGTTTGTTTTTGTTTGTCTTACACACAGAACGTATGGTATATTCCGCAATTGAATTGTTGATAACTTAATGGTTTTGTAAAGAAACACCTCTAGATTGTATCAGCTAAGTTTTGCCATGATACTCTTCTGGGCAACAAAGCTGACACTGCCTTCGTCAGTCTCAATATCACTTGATCCGTATTTCGTGAAAAGTACCATGTCACCAGCAGTAAGCTCCACATCGACATCTTCACCAACAGACACGACGGTTCCAGTCAGTACCCCATCTCCCATGCCAGGATTTCCTCCAGCACCACCTGTTAAGATAACTCCTCCAGCACTCTTTTCCTCCTTCTGCTTTGGTCTGATCAAAACTCTATCTCCAAGAGGGGACATTTTAATCACATCCAAAGAAGCAGCACGAACTTGAACGGAAACACGACGAGCCCTGGCGACACGACCAACTGAGGCCGGCATGAGCCCAGAACGACGCATACTCATCAACATGATTATAATTTTACTATCAGTATATATATTATATTCTATATATGCGAATGCATGTGGTGCATTGTCCATTATCCGAAACTTTGGTTCATGGTAGAGTTTCTAGAGCCAATTAGCTGGAACCTTCCAGGAGTAGTGTATTCATTCCTCAGAAGCAAGCATGAGATCCCCAGCAGTATTCCCATCATCTCCATCATCCTTCGAAGAAGAGTATTTATAAATTCTATACGCAGCCATCCAACAGGTGGCATTCCCTACGATTGTCAGCAATGCTTGCAGAGCCACCAGAAATTCCAGTTCTGTGGCATTGTAGAAGAAATGCCATGTACAGGCACACATGGCGCTTCCTAAACAAGGTAACATCCCCCAAGACATACCTTTCCACCTAGGATTCCCAGATACCTCTCCGTATTTCCACATGAGACGCATTGCCAGTCCCCATTCAAAGACAGAGGATGTGTGGACTGCCCATGTTGGCAGTGAGAGAGCATTTTCTGGTTCAATGTGGGGTGGAATGAAGGATTGTACTCGTACCATCTTTCTTCGAGGCACTATTCTTCTACTGCGTCTGCGAGTATCCAGTGTTGGTGTGCTATGAACTGATACATTGTTGGTGTGGTTAGAGCCGAGTCTGAGACCCTGACTCTGTCCTGCCAAGGTGCCCCTTGGTTGCCGTGCTAGGACATCTGCAATGCCCATGACCATTTGCTCGGATTGCACTAGAATCGGTAAAAAGAAAGATATACATACGTAGATGAGTCTGCCTGTGGTTCTCAAGAAGAGATTCCTGTTATGCGAGATTTTTTGAACGCGATAACATTTTTTTGAAATATGGAAATTAAAAATGTAACATTTTCTTCCGAGCGATCTCGATCGACTGAAAGGACACCTGGGCTGGCGTCCTGGCAACAGTCCCATTCATCATCTAATTATTTCATGTTGGTATTGTAAAGCGAATTTCGTTACTCTCGTCGATTTCAAGACTGGATTGGCGTGTCGCGGTGGAATTTATTTTTCTTGTGTGATCATAGGATTCTCTTGTGCAGTGCCATTGCAAAGAGAGACGCGTGATAGTATTGAAAAGATTGTATGTAATCATTTGTATCATGTTTGGAGCTACATTGGTCCTCAGAGTAGCTCAATCTCTCTGAAGTAAGGCTGCTAGTAGAAGATTGCGTATATACGTACAATATATCAGTGGCGTAGACTCGTCGATTACTATTTGCTCATCCGCATAGCACTTGCATATCATATACGTGAGAATCGGTTCTGGCCATGATGGATGGGAATGGTGTTTTCACAGTACAGCAGTTGCCTCAGTTGGAGGCAATGTGTTCAATTTTGTACACCTCACAGAATCCCCAGGAGCGTGCACAAGCAGATCAAGCTCTGAGAATTTTTGGATTATCTCCAGAATATATCACGCACTGTAAAACAGTGCTTGACGGGTCGAACTCTCCGTATGCTCAGGTTTTTGCGACGTCAAGTATGCTCAAGCTGGTGACAGAACATAGCATACCATTGGCAGCTCGGATAGATATGCGATCGTATTTCCTTAGATATTTAGAGAAACGAGGGAGTTCGCTGGAACCATTTGTGGTGACGTCATTGATACAGCTGATATGTAGAATGACAAAACTGGGATGGTTTGAAGATGATGCAATGAGGATGGTTGCTGATGAAGGCAAGGTATTTTTGGACAAGGGTGTGGCATCACCTCATTATTATCTGGGGCTAAAGTTCTTGACAATGGCTGTTTGGGAGATGAACACGCCGTGTCCAAGCCGAACGCTGACACAGCATAGAAAAGCAGCAGTGAGCTTTAGGGACAGGTCATTGTTCCAGATCTTCCAGATTGCCTTGAATGCCTTGCAGTTTTTGAAAATCAATCAGCATCAACAGTCAATGGAACAAGCCATGTCACTTGCCCTAGCATGTTTGTCTTTTGATTTCGTGGGGACGTGTGTTGATGACTCGACAGAAGATTTGGGGACAATTCAGATCCCATCATCGTGGCGATCCACAATCGAGAGCCAGGAGACTTTGGAGACTTTCTTTGAATATTATAGAAACAGCCAACCCCCACTTTCGAATACATGCTTAGAATGCCTTGTGCGGATGGCATCTGTCCGACGGTCGCTGTTTTCGTCAGAAGTGGAAAGACTCGCATTCTTGAGCCGTCTGATCAGAGGCACACGGGATATTCTTTCGGCCCAGCTTGGACTCCAACATCACGATAATTATCACGAGTTCTGTAGACTCTTGGGTAGGCTGAAAACAAATTATCAGCTTAGTGAGCTTGTTGGATTGGAAGTGTACCCGGAATGGGCGTCTCTGGTTGCCGATTTTACAATACAATCTCTCAAATCCTGGCAATGGGCATCTTCGTCTGTCTTTTATCTCCTTGGGCTTTGGTCTAGATTGGTTAGTAGTATGCCTTATTTAAAAGGGGATAAGCCTTCTCTTCTGGAAACTCAGGTGCCAAGGATCACACAGGCATATATAGAGTCACGTTTACTCTCAGTGACGAATAATCATGGAGGTCCTGATGCATTGGATGAGGAAGAGCACTTGGAGGATCAACTGGATGCTTTGCCGTACCTATGTCGTTTCAGGTACACAGAAACAGCCGCATTTATTGCTCATTGGATGGATCCTTGTATAGCCAAATATCAAATTGGAGAAGATATTGAAGTTGTCGAGAGTCAACTGACATGGTTGGTGCATATTGTTGCTGCTGTAATTCGGGGAAGGGTGAGCTCATCAAGTGCAGAAACTTATGAACAGCTTGATGGTGACTTGTCTGTGCGAGTTTTCACAATTATTGCAGCATCAGAAGCAAATAGTATGCACACTCAGCGGTACAATGTCCGGTCAAAGCAAAGGCTAGAACTTGCACTGATTTCATTCTTCCAAAGCTTTAGAAGGGCATACATAGGTGAGCAAGTCGTGCACAGTAGCAAAGTGTACACCAAATTGCGAGAAAAATGTGGTATTGCTGATCATGTTGCTGTGGTAAATGCTATCCTGGGAAAAATATGCTTCAATTTGAAGATCTATGGCTCTTGTGATGAAATAATTGATGCAACACTTGGCTTGTTCCAAGATCTTGCAGCTGGATATATGAGTGGAAAAGTCATGCTAAAACTTGACACCGTCTCAATGTTGCTGCAAAGGCATACGTCTGAGTATTTCCCATTCTTGGCTTGCAAACCAAATTCAAGGGCCCGCACAACATTTTATTTGACGTTAGGAAGGCTCTTATTCATGGAGGAAGCTGCTGGTGCATTTGATGCCTTTGTTCAGCCATTTGGACAAGTCCTTGGTGCCATTGCAGCAGCTAGAGCGTCTGCAACTTCTATTGAAGCTTTAAAATCGACTGTTCCAAAAGAGACAGTCATGGGACTTTTCAGAGACTTGCGTGGTCTCACAGCAGCATCAACAAACCGCAGAACATATGGCATGGTGTTTGAATGGCTTTATCCAGCACACTTTCCAACAATATGTACTTGTCTAGAAGCATGGGCAGATGTTCCTGAAGTCGCGAATACAATTTTGAAATTCCTGGCAGAGTTTGTGCACAACAAAACACAACGCTTGACTTTTGATTCATCGTCTGCAAATGGGATTTTGCTCTTTAGGGAAGTTTCAAAATCACTGTGTGCATATGGATCAAGAATACTTGATCTCCCAGTGAACACCTCATCCGATCCGTATAACCAACGGTACAAGGGCATTTGGATAAGCTGCTCTGTTTTGACAAGAGCCCTTGGGGGAAATTATGTCAACTTTGGAGTCTTTGAATTATATGGTGACCCTGCTCTGAGGAATGCCTTGGACATATGTCTGAAAATGGTTCTTTCAATGAGTACTAAAGATATATTGGCGTACAAAAAGGTCGCAAAATCATACTATGCTTTTGTAGATGTGTTGTGTCATAACCATGTTGCAGCTCTTGCGCGGAGGGATGATGCCACATTTGTGTCCATAGTAGGCTCGTTGGAGGCTGGCGTCAAATCATTAGATATTAGTATCAGTTCCCAGTGTGCATCTGCTATTGATAATTTGGCAGCATATTATTTCAAGCACAATCAGGATGGAATAAAGCCCAATGAAACAGGGGCACAGATACATGCTCATCTTTCCAGGCATCCAGATTTGCTTCCTCGTGTCTTGACAACTTTGTTCGAAGTTGTTTTATTCGAAGACTGCTCCAATCAGTGGTCCCTCTCAAGACCAATGTTGACTCTGATTCTCGTAACAGAGTCATACTATAGTCAGATACGGCAGCAAGTCATTCAGAGTCAACCAGTGGACCATCAGTCAGCAGTGTCAAATTGCCTGGACAAGCTTATGACCGATGTAAAACGGAGCATTGATGCCAAGAATCGGGACAAGTTTACGCAAAATTTGACAGTCGCGAGGCATGATTTGAAAAGTAAACAATGAATAAAATATATGCATGTAATCGTCATTCCTCTGAATATCCAAAGAGACTAGAAATGTAGTTGGTGGCGGTTGCTGTTGCATCAGTGGGCAGCAAACTACCTTCGAATTGCTGTCGAGAAGCGATTGCATCCTGGCATCTCTTGAGTTCTTGCGGACTAAATTGAAGCATGGTGCCTACAACTGGGAGGATGCTTTCATCTTCGCCTGTTTCAAACAGTTTCAGCAGAATGTTTTTGAAATATTCCATATCAACAGTTTTAGAAGCCAATTTTACCCTTTCCAACTCTCGTTCTAATTCCCTCACCGTCTCTTTTAGTGCTTTTGCTTGGGCACTATGCAATGCCACTTCTTTTTCCAAGTCATCGACTTCCCTTTCTGCAGCCAAGGCCTTGCGATTCGCAGAGGCTAATTCCTCCTGAACAGCCTTATTATGTAAACCATTATCAGTCTCTTCTTCCCGATAATTTCTCGTATCGTCATGAAGGCTGCCACTCAAAGTTGCCTGAAGTGTACTTGATTTCATTGCCAGCGTTAATTTGAGCTGTTGGACCATGGCCTTTAAATCGGCAATCTCTCCCTGCATCACAGCCTGGACCTCTTGCAATGATTTTTTCTCCATGTCGGATACATCGAGCAACGCCTGCAATTTTTCCATCTCTGCACTATCTTTTTGACCAGTCACTGATTTCGCCTCTGCGAGTTCATTCTTCAACGATTGATACCTGTCTTCAAAGGAATCATACCGAACCCTCAGCTGATCATACTGCCGAGTTGAGTTACGGGCATGTTCCATATGCATCTCTAGATCCTTCTTCATGTCTGCAATTTGATCTTTATACTTTTTCTCCACAGCATACACTTTCTCTGCTACTTCAGATTTCAAAACCTCCAGTTCCTCACTCAGCTCCTGTACTCTGATGGTTAATGTTTCCTTCTCAGCATGTGCCTCTGCTAATTCCTTCTCAAACTCTTCCTTCACCGCAAAACGACCCTCCTTCAACTCTTCTTCTTTCGATTTTAACAATACATGCGCCCTCTGCTTATATTCTTTAAACGCAAGCGACGACTGGTCTGCCAGAGTCTGTGCTTCCTGTGCCTTTCTAGACTCTGCCATCACCTCTGCTCTCAGAGCCTCAATCTGCACTTCCATATCCGCATTCACCTTGTCCGTCTCTTCTTTCGATTTCAAAAGTCCTTCATTCCTTCTTTTAAGCTCTCCCAACGCCTTTTTAAACCTACTCCGTTCCACCTCAACTTCCTTTTTCAACTGTTGGTACATTGGCCCCTCTTCTTGCTGCTGCTGCTGTTGTTCTTCCTTCTTCTGTTTCTTCAACACCACTGCAAACTTTCTCTTCAACTCTGCCATATCCTTCTGCAACCCTTCATACTCTTCAATTGCAACATACTTTGAAAGATCCGGGACATTATCAACCTGCAGAGTACCACCATCTTGTGGTACACCAGACTCCTCCTTCATCGTTGCCTTCAATAGACAAATCTCCTCTTGATACTTTCTCCCCTCCTCTTCCTTCCCCACCAACATCCCTCGAACCTCCTCCAACTCCTTTTTCAAAGCCTCCTCCTTTCCAACCAAGTCCTCCACCACTCTCTTCTGCTCCATCTCCAGCACAGCCCGCTCCTTTGCAAACCCTTCCTGGAGAATCATCACCTGATTTTCATCCAATCGTTCCTCATTCTGACGCTCATCAACCTGCCGTTCCAATTCCGCAATCTGACGATCCCGTGCTTTTAGTTTATGAAGCGTGGAAACAAGCAATTTCTCGAGCTCTTCCTTTGACGCTTTCGCTATACTCGCTGGTATTTTAGAAGGAGACGGCGTCATTGCTTTTGATGCCATGGTTGGTAGTCTTTGAGACTTTTCTTTTCTTCTGCTTCTTTTGAGGAGTGGATTGAAACGCTCTTTACGACTACTACAGTGAGTGAGACGATGATCTACGATTCATTATGTCGTTTCATTGTAATAATAATCTATTAATTATTAATATGTGGTACATCCGTCAGGTACGTGGTAGCATTCAAAATGGCCTTTGATACCAACCTTTCAAGATACAAACCTTTCAAGAGGTTTTGGTACAAACTAATCATCATTGACTACAACAACAACTGCTGCTGCCACTCGTGGCAGATGAAGATCAGGGAGAAGATGATACATTTCTGCATCCTTGCTTCTTTGGAGATGATGAGGTTCGAATGACTGGGACAAGATCATCCAGTTGCACCATAATCTGCCATCCACGCCGTTTCAACTGACCATCAATCTCCATGGCTGGACTCAATACCGTTCCAGCACAACACGTTACATCATACGATCCCAATCCAACTTCTTTACGTTTTACATGAATCGACATGGGCTTTTGCAATGCCAAGGAACACACCAGCATACCACATATGACTGCAG
>PJEL010001191.1_pt1 | contig 27404 bp, 28 predicted proteins | sample 1853271 | NCBI WGS metagenome assembly PJEL01 (sample SAMN08108733, study PRJNA415343) | Invertebrate metagenome, whole genome shotgun sequencing project. | host: Globobulimina | place: Sweden: Gullmar Fjord | collected 2015-08 | reverse complement strand
GGCCGACGCTGCGTGCCGGCGCCGAGTCGGTGCAGGGCCGGCCGTGATACGGGGCGCCCTGGCTGCCCGCCTCTCCGGCGGCTGGGAGAGGCTCTCTCCCAACCATCGCGGCGCCCTGTGGATGGTCGGCGCCAGCCTCGGCTTCACGGTGAATTCGGCGATGGTGAAAACCCTGACCGCCGGCGGCCTGGAAGCCTTCCAGATCGGTTTCGCCCGGGCGCTGTTCTCTTTCGCACTGCTGGCGCCCTTTATCCTGCGCGCCGGCAGCGGCATGCTGCGAACCCGCCATCCCGGCATTCACGGTATTCGCGCCTTTGCCGGCTCCGCCGCCATGGTCTGCGGGTTCTATGCGGTGGGGCATCTGCCCCTGGCCGACTTCACGGCGTTGAGCTTCACCCAGCCGCTCTTCGTGGTACTGCTGGCGGTGGTGATTCTGGGCGAGGTGGTGCGCTGGCGGCGCTGGCTGGCCACGGCGGTCGGTTTCATCGGCGTGCTCATCATGGTGCGTCCGGGGGCCACGGCCTTCGATCCGGCGGCCCTGGTGGCGCTGACCTCGGTGCTGGGCATCGCCATAGCCGTGACCCTGGTGAAGCGCCTGCCGGAGGGCGAGAGCCACGTCACCATGCTGGCTTATTTCTGCCTCATGTCGCTGGCCATCACGGCGCTGCCGGCGCTGTTGTTCTGGCAGCCGCCGACCTTGGATCAGTGGGGGCTGCTGGCGGCGGTTGGCGCGCTGGGCATTGTCTCCCAGGCCATGATCATCCGCGCTTTCCGCAGCGGCGAAGCCAGCTTCGTCGCCCCCTTCGACTATCTGAAGCTCATCCTGGCGGGTCTGATCGGCTTTGCGATCTTCGAAGAAGTGCCCGGCCCCTGGGCTCTGCTGGGGGCGGGGGTCATCGTCGGTTCGACCTTCTACATCGCCCGCCGCGAGGCAGCGCAGCGCGCCGCCGACAGCAAGCTGCCGATCGCGCCGGTCGGGTGAATCCGCTCTAGAGGCGGGAGGCGAGGGCCGCGTAGGTCGTGACGAGGCAGGCCAGGACGATCAGGGTCAGCGGCTTGCGCAGGACCCTGTACCAGGCTGGTGTGCGCCCGGCGGCCACGCTGCGCAGGTCGGCGAAGAACACCGCGACAAAGGCCAGGGCCAAAAGCAGCAGGCCGAGCGGAATGGAAATCATCAGCGCCAGCCAGCCGGCCAGCGCGGGCAGGACCGACAGCCCGAGGCGGCGCCAGTTGCCGGCATCGTCCTGCGCCATGGCGAGGCCCCAGTGCACCGCGCCCAGGAAAGACAGGATGATGGCGCCGTAGGCGACCTGCAGGTTGACGGCGAAGATGAACTGCCGGTCATCGACGACCCAGGCGCCGAGCGTGGTCGCCAGGAAAGGCAGCAGGCCGGCAAGACCGAGAATCAGGGCGGGCCGTGGAGTCCCGCCGAGCCTGGCCTCAGGCACCTTCGTCCGCCCCCGGCTTCGCGGCGCCCGGCGCTGCGATGGGATCGCGCAGGCCCAGGGCCACGAGGCGGCGGTGCGCCTGGTCGCGGTGTTGGTCGGTGATGTGGCCGGCGACCATGCGCAGGGTGGCAAAGAGCACCGTGGCGTCGTCGGTGAAGCCGAGACCGGCCACGAAGTCCGGGATCACGTCGCTGGGCACCACGAAGTAGGCGAGGGCCGCCAGCAGCATGGCTTTCACCGGGCGTGGGGTTCGCGGATCGAAGGCGCAGTAGTAGGCGCTGGCCGCTTCCTCGAGAAAGGGGACAAGCTTCAAGGAACGCCTCAGCTTGCTCCAGAGGCCGCGTTCCACCTTGGCCTCGTTGCGCCGAATCGCCCGCAAATCAAGCGATCCGGGGTCGTAGGGCACGATATCTCGTCCAGTCATCCGTAAAATATGGGCCGCCGCGCGCCGCTTCGCAAGCGGGGGCCCGGTAGGCTTCATGTGGCTGGCCGCCGCCTGCCGGGCCGGGCGAAGTGCGGGTGCAAAAAAAGAGCGGCCCCTGAGGGCCGCTCTGTAATTCTGCAAGTCCTGCCGCCGCCGTCAGGCGGAAGCGGCTTGGTCCATCGGTGGCTCTTCCGGGGTCTCGGCCTCGGCTGTGTCTTCCAGTGCCATCGGCTCTTCGGCCCCCAGAGAGGCCTTGCGCTGTGCCTCGGCCTTTTCCAACTCGCGGGCCAGATCGCCGACCCGGCGGATGATCTCCTTGACCGTCGGCGTGTCGCTGGAGGGCTCTTCGGCCGTGTCCTCGGCCATTTCCGGTTCCGCCATCTCGGGCTCGGCCTCCAGGGCCGGCTCTTCGGCGGGCTCCTCGGCCATTTCCGGCTCCGCCATCTCGGGCTCGGCTTCCAGGGCCGGCTCTTCGGCGGCTTCCTCGGTCATTTCCGGCTCCGCCATCTCGGGCTCGGCCTCCAGGGCCGGCTCCTCGGCGGGTTCCTCGGCCATTTCCGGCTCCGCCATCTCGGGCTCGGCTTCCAGGGCCGGTTCCTCGGCGGGCTCCTCGGTCATTTCGGGCTCCGCCATCTCAGGCTCGGCTTCCAGAGCCGGTTCCTCGGCGGCTTCCTCGGTCATTTCCGGCTCGGCCATCTCGGCCTCGGCGTCGAAGTCCTCTTCCGGCGCCGCCTCGACGATCAGCGGGGCTTCGGTTGCTTCCGCCGCCTCATCGTCTTCCGGCGTGACCATCGCGTCGATTTCCGGCTCGCTGCCGGAATCGGCCTCGTCACTCGCTTCGGGAGCCTCTATTTCCAGGCTTTCCGGCGCAGGGTCTTCGGCCACCAGTTCTTCGGCCGCCTCGGGTTCCGCCACGGCCGCGACGCCGGACTGCGCCCCTTCGACCAGGGAGCAGACCCGCTCTTCCAGGTTCTGCAGCGTCTGCGGGAAGGTCTTTTGCTCGATCGACTGCAGGATGGAGTGCAGCATGCTGCGCAGCTCCTCGTTTTCCTGGGCGAGGCGCTTGTTATCGGCGATCTGAGTCTCGATCTCTTCGCGTGCCGCGGCCAACTGGGCCTCGATCGTCTCGATCAGGCCGATCAGGCGGTCGCTGTAATGGTTCTGCTGCTCGTCAATCAGCCCGAAGCGCTGTTCGGCGGCCTCTACGCGTTGACGCAGGTCGTTGATTTCGGTCATCTATTGGGGAATCCCTTAACTGGTGGCCTGAGTAGGCTGCCAGAAAAAGGTAAGCTTTTTCCTAATAGAAACCTTTCGTTTACCACGCTGATTAAGACCCGCTGCCTTACGCCTAGACGCTACAGCTAGGTCCGTTTTCCGCCGTTTTCCGCCTCTAAGAGCTACGCTTTCTGACTTGATGGGCCTTGTCGCCCTCGACCAGGGTCCACTCGACCATCCGGCGCAAGACCTTGCCGAGCGCCTCGTCGAAGGCCCTGATGACGTCGGGAAGCCGGTCGGCGGTGGCCGCCTCGCGATGCTCGAAGGACTGCGAGGCGACGATGGCGCGTCTCGGCATCTGCACCAATTTGATGTTCACCCCGACCCAGGCCTGGGGTAAGCCGCCATTGTCGTAGACCGCCTGCAGTTCCCTCAGTTCGATTTTGAGGACGAAGTCGGCGCGCAGGCCGACCGACTCGCGCCCGACCGACACGATCTTTCCCGAGTTCTCGAAGGATTCGATCATCAGGGTCTGGATCATGATCGGCGCGCGGTCGGCCCAGCCGGAACGGGCGTAGTATTCGATCTGCGTCGGTTTGCGCTGCAGGGCGATGCGGGTGGTGTTCAGCCCCGCGTTGGCGACCGGCGGTTCCAGGATGAGCTGCCAATCGGCCGTCGGCAGGCCCTCGCTGAAGGTACTCTTGGGGGTCAGCCGGTAAAGCTCCGGCGGCGGTCCCTGGCCGGGCACCGGCAGGCTGCAGCCCGGCGCCAGCGCCACGACCGGCAGAGCGGCGGCGGCGCGCAGCAGGCGGCGCCGGCCGCAGCGCCCGGTGAGAAGGCCCAGGGGGGTATCCGGATTATTGTGCTTCATAGCCTTGCTGCTGGTCTCCAAAGATGAAACGGGCGGGGTCGCGCTGTACCTCGGTGGTCACCCGGTTGAGCACGACGATCAGGTCGCGGGCCTCGGTCAGCAGGTTGGTCAGCTCGTAGAGGCCGGTGTTGGCGAAGTCGCGGATCGGCTCGCGGTTTTCGGCGATCACCTCCTCCAAGGCCCCGGTGACATCGGTCAGGTTCTTGGCGGTTCCCTGCAGACTGACGATCAGCTCGCGGGCCTCGCCGCTGGTCAGGGTCACCTCGCGGTCGATGCTGCCGGCCATGGTTTCGAAGGCGCCGAGGGTGGAATCGGCGCTCTTCGTCAGGCGCTCGATGTTGGTGTCGAGAGAGGCGGCCATGGTTTCCAGGCTGCCCGTTGCGGCGCGCAGGTTTTCCATGGTCAGCGCGGCATCGTCAATCAGTTGCTCGATGTCGTCGCGGTTCTCGGCGATGGCCCCGGTCACCTCGGTCAGGTTGGCGACCAGTTGTTCGACGTTCTCCAGATTGCGCGGGCTCAAGAGGGCTTGGGCGCGGATCAGCAGGATGTTGACGTTCTCCAGCATCTCCGGCGCGCCTTCGAGCACCTGCTGGAAGGAGGAGGCGCCGGCCGGGATTTCCGCCAGCTTGCGGCCCGGCGGCGGTTCGAGCGGCGGCGCATCCAGCGACCCGCCCGTAAGCTGCACGTAGCGCCCGCCGGTCAGGCCTTCCAGCTCCAGGGTGGCGACGCTGTCGCCGCGTACCGGGGTGCGCTTTTCCACCTCGATCCTGACGCGGATGGTTGTCGGCCGGTCGGGGTCGAGGTCGACCGAGATGACCTCGCCGACGTGCACGCCGCTGTAGCGCACGGCGCTGCCTTCCTTGAGGCCGGTCACGGTGCTCTCGAATACGATGTCGTAGCGCGCGAACACTTCCTCGAACTGGAACTTGGCGAGCCAGAGTACGAAGCCGAGCAGCCCGAAGGCCAGCAACAGCACGAACAGGCCCACCATGATGTAGTTGGCGCGGGTCTCCATAACGCTCCCTTAAGTCCCTTGTTCCGGCGCAGCCCCGAGATGGCCGGCTTGCTGCGCGCTGCCTGCTGCGGCCCGCCCTCTCGGGCCGCCGAAATACTCCTGAATCCAGGGATCAGGCTCGCGCATTAATTCTTCGATTGTGCCCACTTTAACACGTTTTTCGACCAGGACAGACACCCGGTCGCAGATCGCATAGAGCGAGTCCAGGTCATGGGTGACCATCACTACGGTAAGTCCCAGGGCCCGCTGCAGATCGCCGATCAGGTTGTCGAAATTGGCCGCGCCGATGGGGTCCAGCCCCGCCGTCGGCTCGTCGAGAAACAGGATGTCCGCATCGAGCGACAGGGCGCGGGCCAGGCCGGCGCGCTTGCGCATGCCGCCGGACAGTTCCGAGGGGAACTTGTGCGCGGCATCGGGCGGCAGGCCGACCATGGCGATCTTCATCTCGATCAGCTCTTTCCGCAGAGCGGACGGCAGGTCGGTGTGCTCCTTCATGGGCACTTCGATATTCTGGGCCACGGTGAGGGAGGAGAAGAGGGCGCCGTCCTGGAACAGAACCCCCCAGCGCGATTGCAGCGCCCGCATCTGCGCGGGGGCGAGCGATGCCAGGTCCTGACCGAAGACGACGATGCGCCCGGCGCGCTGCTTGTTGAGGCCGATGACGGTGCGGATCAAAACCGACTTGCCGGTGCCCGAGCCGCCGACCACGCCCATGACTTCGCCAGCGCGCACGCTGAAATCCAGATTGTCGTGAATCACCGTGCTGCCGAACTGGGTCCGCAGACCGGTGACGGCGAGAATCTCCGCACTCTGCGGGGCCTGGCCGTTGGTGTTGTTTGCGGTCATGGCTAGAGACCGATCACGGAGAAGAAGATCGACAGCAGCGCGTCGAGCACGATGACCAGGAAGATCGACTCGACCACCGCGCGGGTGGTCTGGCGGCCGACGGATTCGGCGCTGCGCGAAACCTGCAGGCCTTCATAGCAACCGATCATGCCGATGATGAAGGCGAAGAACGGCGCCTTGATGATGCCGATCCAGAAGGTCCAGAGGGTCACCGCGTCGCTCAGTTGCCGGGCGAACTGGAAGAAGGAGATGTCGAGCACCACGGTGGCCATGACCGCGCCGCCGAGCAGTCCCATGACGTCGGCATAGAAGGTCAGCAGCGGCAGCACCAGCACCAGGGCGAAGACCCGCGGCATGACCAGCACCTCCATGGGGTCGAGCCCCAGGGTGCGCATGGCGTCGACTTCCTCGTTCACCTTCATGGTGCCGATCTGCGCGGTATAGGCGGAGCCCGAACGTCCGGCGACGATGATGGCGGTCAGCAAGATGCCCATCTCGCGCAGCACGCCGACGGCCACCAGGTTCACGGTGAAGATCTGCGCCCCGAAGCGCGCCAGCTGGTCGGCGCCCTGATAGGCCAGCACGACGCCGACCAGGAAGGAGATCAGCCCGACGATGGGCAGGGCATTGAGACCGGTTTGCTCCATGTGGGCGATCAGCGGGACAAAGCGGATGCGCCAGGGCTTGAGAAGCGAGCGCAGGAAAACCAGCACCGTCAGTCCCAGGAAGGACAGCAGCTCGGTGGCTTCCCTGCCGATGCGGACGGTTTCCTTGCCGACATGCAGGATGACCGCGACCAGCGCATTGTCCGGCTTGGGCGGCTGCGGAAGGTCGACATGCCTGGCGGCGATGGCGCCGAGCAGCGTCTCGATGGCCGGCGAACAGCCGAGCAGCGTCACCGCGGCGCCTCGCTGTTTGAGGTCCTCGAGCGTGCGTTCCAGCACCCAGGCCCCGGCGCTGTCCACCGCCGTGCAGTCGGTGAGGTCGACAACGGCCTCGTGCGCGCCTTCCAGATCGAGGCTGCGCAGCCGCGCGTCGTGGCGCGCCAGTTCGTGGGTCGTCCACTGCCCGACGAAACGCAGGCGCAGCCCCTCACCCTCGCGCCTCAACTCCAAGGCGGAGGCGAGATCGAGTTGTTCGGCTGCGCTCACGGCGTTATCTGCCGGTTATGCTCCGGCATCCTGGCTACCCCCTCGTCGCCATTTCCCTCAGCATATCATAGACCTAAGGGCCGAGTTTGTCGCCCCGCCAGACTTGGGGCTATGGCTTAAGCCACAGAGCCGGGGTTTTCGGAACAGGCCGCCTGGGCTTCGTGGCGCACCGGGAAGTTGACCGAGTTGGCGATGAAGCAGGTCTTGTGGGCCGCTTCGTGCAGGCCTTCGGCCCGGGCCGGGTCGCTGCCGGGAGCCAAGGTCACCCTGGGGCGCAGCACCACCTCGGTGAAGCGGCCGCCGCGGCCTTCCTGCTGCATGGTGCCCGAAGCCTCGTCCTCATAGGCGGTGACCACCAAGTCCTCGAGGGACGCCAGCGCCAGGAAGGACAGCATGTGGCAGGAGGACAGCGCCAGCACCAACAGGTCTTCCGGGTTGTGCAGGGCGGGGTCGCCCTTGAAGGCGGGGTCGGCGGAACCGGTGATCGAGGGCTTGCCGTCGAAGTCGGCGCGGTATTCGCGCGAATAGCCCTGGTAGCTCTCGGTGCCGCCGGCGGCCGCGCCGGTCCAGGTCAGCCGGGTCTGATAGTGATGTGCCTTGCCGCGGGGCATGGGGTCTTCCTTTTTCAGCTGTGGGAGGCCAGATCCGCCGCCGTGGCGGTCATCTCCCGGTTCCAGGCGTTGGCGCGGCGGATCTCGCCGCGCTCCGACAACAGGGCGCGGGCGGTCCCGCCCTGGCCGGCCTTTACCGCCGCATCGATCAGCAGTTGCTCGAAGAGGTCGCGCTGGGCATGGCTGCCGCCGAGGCGGTTGAGTTCGGCGCGCTGCGGCAGCAGGGCCTCGACCGCCGCACCGTAGCGGCCCTGGCGGTGGGCCAGGATGGCGCGGCCGAGCGGCAGGCCGATGTCGCGGGCGACGCCTGCTTCGGTCTCTTGTCCTTGGGCAAAGCGCGCCAGGCTGTCGAGCAGGGCTTCGGCCTCCGCGTCGCGGCCCTCGGCGGCCAGCGCCATGACGTAGTGGGCGTCGGCGAAGATCAGCATGTGGTCCTCGCCCAGCTGCGGGGCTTTCTCGGCCAGCTCTTGCCAGCGCGCGCCGACCTTGACGCCGCGCTGTTCCAGGCGCCACAGCAGGGCGACGGCGTTGGAGATGTCGAGGTATTCCTCGGAGCGGTCGGCGCGCACCTTTTCATCGTAGTGCCGCAGCACCTCTTCCGTGCGGCCCTGGTCCAGCAGGAAGAGGCAGCGGTGCCAGTAGACGTGGTAGGCGAAGTTGTTGCAGCCGCCCCAGGCGGACTCCAGGCCGTCGATCCAGCCTGAGCCTTCCTCGGCGCGGTCCTGCATCTCCATCACGTGGGCGACCGCATGGGCGGCCCAGATGTCGCGCGGGTTGCGCGCAACCGCGTCGCGCCCGGTCGCCTCGGCGGCGGCGTAGTCGCCGCACTCCTCCTGCGCGAAGGCCTTCAGGCCGAGGACATAGCCGTAGCCGGGAACGCTCTCGTCCCAGGCGTAGAAGGGCCGGGTGACCGAGCCGCGCATGGCCCGCGCGTTCCCGAGATAGAAGTGCAGATACTGCGCCAGCTTCAGCGCCACGATGTCCTGTGGGTGATCGAGCAGGATCGCGTCGTAGCGCTCGGCGGCGGCCTGCATATCGCCGCCCAGCCAGGTCTCCAGCGCCGCCAGGTGCTGTCCCTCGCGCGGCGTCAGTCCCGCTTGCGCCCCCGCTGTTTTGGCGTCGGCCAGGGACTTTTCGGCCCGCGCCGCCAGGCCGCGCTTGGCGAAGAGCAGCAGGAAACAGCCTTTCAGGCAGTGCGCCAGCGGCATGGCCGGGTCGAGGGTCAGGGTCTCTTTCAGCCGCTCACCGGTCGCCAGCTCGAAGGCCAGAAAAGCCTCCACCGTGGCGTCGAAGGCCTTCATCGCCTCGGCACTGGTGGCGGTCTGCGCTAGGCCCCTGATGTCGTGCTGCATGGTTCCTCGTCCTTCGGCTCGGTGGCGTCTAGTCTTCTAGCCTCGATTGGTTCCAGAAGGCCAGGGCCGCTTCCAACTCGCGGGCGTGGCAGGCCGCGGCTTCGGGGCCCTGGTCGGGGCCGTCGTAGCGGCCGAGTTCGGTGAGCAGTTGAAAGAACCCGCGCCCGGGAATGCCGTTTTGGGCGCGGCTGACCGCCAGCGCCGCCAGCAGGGGACGCCCGGCGGCGTGGTCCTCGCGGATCATCACCTCCAGCAGTTCGGTCATGCGGTGGATACTGTACGGGGGCGGGAAGGCGACGCGCTGGGCCAGATCGCGATAGGTGATGGTCTCGCCGGCGACGGCGCAGGCGGTCAGCGCAGCGCGCAGGGTCCCGATCAGGGCTTGATCCTCGACTGGTGTATCGTTCATGACCAATATCTCACGGGCGGGCTTCTCCCTCTCCCTTGTCTGGCAAAGCCGCCAGCCAGGTGCAAGCGCCCTTTGCGAAACGAGATCTCTCCTAGCGCCGCTTCGACGTCGTTTTTCACGCCGCCGGGGCCGTCTGTCTAGATCCCGAGGAGACCGGCGGCGTGCAGGACCAGCCCGGCGAGGGATGCGGCGATCAGCAGGGTGGTGACGCCGACGTGAAAGCGGAACACGGCGAGCAGCGCGGCGGCAGCCAGCAGAGCCGCCGGCAGATCCAGCGAAGCGACCTGCGGTATCGCCACACGCAGTCCGAAGCCTTCGAAGGTCGCCACCTCGCGGAACATCACATGCAGCGCGAACCAGATCGCGAGATTGAGGATCACCCCGACCACCGCGGCGGTGATCGCCGTCAATGCCGCCGACAGCGCGGCATTGCCGCGCAGCCGCTCGATGTGGGGCGCGCCGAGGAAAATCCACAGGAAGCAGGGCACGAAGGTCACCCAGGTGGTCAGCAGCCCGCCGAGCACGCCGGCCAGCAGCGGGCTCAACCCGCCGGGATCGCGATAGGCCCCCAGGAAGCCGACGAACTGGGTCACCATGATGAGCGGCCCCGGCGTGGTCTCGGCCAGGCCGAGGCCGTCGAGCATCTCGCCCGGTGCCAGCCAGCCGTAGGACTCCACCGCCGCCTGGGCCACATAGGCCAGCACCGCGTAGGCACCGCCGAAGGTGACCACCGCCATCTGGCTGAAGAAGACGGCGATGTTGCTGAAGACGTTGTCGGGGCCGAGCAGCGCCAACAGGGCAGCGGTCGGGCCGAGCCAAAGCACCAGAAGGATGGCGGAGATCTTCAGCGAGCGCAGCCGGTCGGGCTGCGCATGGTCCGGCACCTCGACGCCGAGGATGGTCTCGGCGTCATCGACGTGGCTCGACCCAACGGCGCCGTGGCCGCCGCCGGCGAAGGCCTTGAGGCCCTGGCGGCCGCCGAAAAAGCCGATCAACGCGGCGGCGAGGATGATGGCAGGGAAAGGCGCGCCGAAGCAGAAGATGGCGATGAAGGAGGCCGCCGCCAGGGCGACCATCACCGAATTCTTCAAGGCGCGCCTGCCGATGCGCACCACGGCCTGCAGCACGATGGCCAGCACCGCCGCCTTCAAGCCGAAGAACAGGGCGGCGACGAAACCGATCTCGCCGTAGAGCGCGTAGACGATGGAGAGGCCCAGGATGGCGACGAGGCCCGGCAGCACGAAGAGCAGCCCGGCGATGAGGCCGCCTGCGGTGCGATGCAGAAGCCAACCGATGTAGACGGCGAGTTGCTGGGCCTCCGGCCCCGGCAACAGCATGCAGAAGTTCAGGGCGTGCAGGAAGCGCGCCTCGCCGAGCCAGCGTTTTTCCTCGACCAGGATGCGGTGCATCACCGCGATCTGCCCGGCCGGGCCGCCGAAGCTCAGGAGCGCGATGCGGCCCCACACCGCAAAGGCTTCGGCAAAGCTGGGCCAGGGGCGGCCGTCGGCGCCCTCCTGTGCCGCGGTCTCGGTGGCATGAGCTTCAGACATTGACGGCCTCCTTGGCGTCCTGCGTGGCGGCGGGCCAGTTGTGGGTCTCCGACGCGGCGTCGCGGGCCCAGCGGTAGAGCGCATCATAGACCGCGAGGCCGGCGTCGAGCTGCGCCAGATCGTCGCCATGCATCTGCGACAGGCCGAGGGAGACCGCGAGCAGGCCGGCGGATTCCGGGGCGAGGTCGGGGCGTCCGGTGTCGGCGCCGCGCACGATGGTGGCCAGGCGCTGCAGGGGCCCGGTATCGAGGCCGAAGGCCGCGACCATGGTGTCGAAGCTGCAGCGCTCGCCCTGGTGGCTCCAGGCTGCGCCTTCGATGTCGAAGGGCGTGGCCCCGAAGCGATCGGCCACCGCCGCGACCTGGTCGGCCTCGACGAAGAGGAAGACCGCCGTAGGATCGATGAAGCGGCGAATCAGCCAGGGGCAGGCGATGCGGTCGATCTTGGGCCGCTCGCGGGTGACCCAGAGGGTGCGCCCTTCGCTGTCGCGCGGCGGCAGCTTGTCCTCCGGCACCAGCGGCAGGCCCGCGGCTTTCCAGGCCTGGAAGCCGTCCTCCAGCGAGGTCGCTTCGGCCCCGGCCTGGCGCAGCCAGGCGGCGGCGCCCAGGCTGATCTTCAATCCGTGCTCGCAGTAGACGGCGACACGGCGCCCCGCGAAGTCGCGCGCCCAGTCGGCGGCGGCGAGGCCGGGGCGGCGCAGTGCCGAGGGGATCAGGCGCGGGTCGGCGCCGAAGTCTTCCTCGGTGCGGGTATCGATCACGACCGGCGAGTCCGGCCCGCCGAGTTGGGTGAAGAGGTCTTCGATGGTGAGATTCGTAGAAAAGGCAGCCATAGATGCGTTCCTCCTTGGGCGGAGTTGAACGCGATGCTTGGGCGGCTGCCTGACGGGGAGATCGCTTGCCCCCGTGGGGCGAATAAAGCGCGCGGGCAGTGATTTTGTCAAGCGGTGCGGCGGGCTTTCGCTTGGGGTCCAAAGCTGCCAGAAAGGCTTTCGGCTTACTTCTCACCGGCGGGGTTCCTTTTCTTGCGCAGCTTCGATGTCATCGTCCTGGGTGCCGGGGCCGCCGGTCTGATGGCGGCCATCGAGGCCGGCCGGCGCGGCCGCTCGGTGCTGCTGCTGGAAAAGTCGAAGAAGCCGGCGGAGAAGATCCGGATCTCCGGCGGCGGGCGCTGCAACTTCACCAACCTGCACTGCAGCCCGGCGAACTTCCTCTCGGCAAATCCGCGATTCTGCGTCTCGGCGCTGAAGCGCTACAGCCCGCGCGACTTCATCGCCCGCATCGAGGCCCGGGGCATCGCCTACCACGAGAAGACCCTGGGGCAGCTGTTCTGCGACGGTTCGGCGCAGCAGATTATCGAGATGCTGCTGAACGATTGCGCGGCGGCGGGCGTGGTGCTGCAGACGGAAACGACGGCCTTGCGAGTCGACAAGCAGGCAGAGCGCTTTCATCTGACGACGGAGCGCGGTGAAGTGAACGGCACGTCCCTGGTGGTGGCGACCGGCGGACCCTCGATTCCGAAAATGGGGGCGACCGGTTTCGCCTACGACCTGGCAAGGCAGTTCGGCTTGAAGGTGATCTCGCCCCGTCCCGCCCTGGTGCCGCTGACCTTCGATCCGGCGGCGCTGGAAAAGCTAAAGCCGCTCAGCGGGGTTTCGGCCGATGCCCTGGTGACCTGCGGCAAGACCTCCTTCCGCGAAGCGCTGCTGATCACCCACCGCGGTCTCAGCGGCCCGGCGATCCTGCAGATCTCTTCCTACTGGCAGCCGGGGCAGGAGATTGTCATCGACCTGCTGCCGGGGCGCGACGCCTTCGATCTGCTGCGCGCGGCGCGAACGGAAAAGCCGAAGCAGGAACTGCACAACGTGCTCTCCGAAGTGCTGCCCCGGCGACTCGCGGTCTTCCTCTGTGCCGAGGCCGGTCTGGATGGCCGCCTCGCCGATCTCTCCGACAAGAAGCTGCGGGTCATGGCGGAGCTGCTGAACCGCTGGCGCGTGAAGCCTCAGGGCAGCGAGGGCTACCGCACCGCCGAGGTGACGGCCGGCGGCCTCGACACCGACGAAATTTCCTCCAAGACCTTCGAGGCCAAGAAAGTGCCCGGCCTCTACTTCATCGGCGAGTGCCTCGACGTTACCGGCTGGCTCGGCGGCTTCAATTTCCAGTGGGCCTGGTCCTCCGGCCACGCCGCCGGACAGGTGGTGTAACGGAGCCGCCCTTAGAGTCAGCGGCTGAATGCGGGGGCACGTCTACACCAGCTTGTGTTCTGTGCTCCTCCGCACCACCATGGATGAGCCTTACAAGAAGCTAGGTTCCGTCACGCTATGCAGTCTTTCGCTTTCACCTGTCCTTGCTGTGGTAAGGAAGTCGTCGACCTTCCCGAACTGGCCTATGACGCGCCGCTGTACTATGCCGGGATCCCAGAAGCGGAAAAAACGCGGCGGACTAAACTGTCGTCAGATTTCTGCTCTATCGATGGGGAGGATTTTTTTGTCCGAGCCGTTTGTCACCTGCCCATTGAGGGCATGGATCGGGACTTTGGTTGGGGCATTTGGGTTTCCCTGTCCGAGGAAAACTTCAAGAAGTACTTCGATTCATATGAAGATGCAGATCAGTCAAAGCTCGGCGCCATGTTTGGCTGGTTTTCGAATTCGCTTCCCGGCTATCCTGAGACCTTGAGTCTGCAGACCACAGTCGTTCCGCAAGATGACGATCAGCGTCCACTGGTCTATATCAATGAGGTCCATGCCGATCACCCGTTGTTCGTTGAACAAAGGGAGGGTATTTCTCAGACGAAGCTGGCGAAAATCTACGCGGACAACCTGTGCCCCAATAGTACATCGAATACGGTTGATGGATCTTAGATTGAGCAATCGTTGAGCCCTCCCAAGCGATAGGTATCTACGCGCAAAACCAGGAGCGCGACGCTGGGCCGCAGGTGATTTCCTGCCTGTCAACTTGCCGCGACGGCGGCTTTCCGCGACACTCCGGCACCACAAAGCCAACAAGACCGCCTACGCAAAGGCGCCTGCCCGATCAATTCAGTGAGGCCCGAATGCCGACCTTCAAGACCCTCGACGACCTCGACCTCGCCGGCAAGACCGTGCTGCTGCGCGTCGACTTCAACGTGCCGATGGCCGGGGGTAAGGTCACCGACCTGACGCGCATCGAGCGCGCCGCGCCGACCATTCGCGACTTGGTGGGCAAAGGCGCGAAGGTTTTGCTGCTGTCTCACTTCGGGCGGCCCAAGGGCAAGCCCAATCCTGAAATGTCGTTGAAACCGCTGGCGCCGGTGATCGGCGCCGTGGTGGGCACCTCCGTCGTCTTCGTTGAGGATTGCATCGGCGAGGCCGCGCGGCAGGCCGCCGAGAGCCTGCAGCCGGGCGGCGTGGCGCTGCTGGAGAACCTGCGCTTCCACGCCGGCGAGGAAGCCAACGACAAGGACTTCGCGCAGGCCCTGGCCTCGCTCGGAGACGTCTACGTGAACGACGCCTTCTCGGCGGCGCACCGCGCCCATGCTTCGACCGAGGGCGTGGCGCGCCTGCTGCCGGCCGCCGCCGGCCGGCTCATGCAGGCCGAACTGGAACACCTGGCCGCTGCGCTGGGCGAACCCAAGCGCCCGGTCGCTGCCGTCGTCGGCGGCGCCAAGATCTCCTCCAAGCTCGACCTGCTGGGCAACCTGGTGGCCAAGGTCGACATGCTGGTGATCGGCGGCGGCATGGCCAACACCTTCCTGAACGCCGTCGGCATCGACGTCGGCAAGTCGCTCTGCGAGCACGACCTGGCGGAGACCGCGAAGGAGATTCTCGCCAAGGCCCGGGACGCCGGCTGCGACGTGGTGTTGCCGACCGACGCGGTGGTGGCGGGAGCATTCGCCGCCGGCGCGGCCAGCGAGACGGTTTCGGTGAAGGCGGTGCCGAAGGACAAGATGATTCTCGACTGCGGCCCGGCGACGGCGGCGCACCTGAACCGGCGTCTTGCCGATTGTGCGACGCTAGTGTGGAACGGCCCGCTCGGCGCCTTCGAGATCCCGCCCTTCGATGCCGCGACCAACTCCGTGGCCCAGGCGGCGGCGCAGTTGACCAAGGACGGCAAGCTGCTGACGGTCGCCGGCGGCGGCGACACCGTCGCGGCGCTGGCCCATGCCGGGGTGATCGACGACTTCTCCTACGTCTCGACCGCCGGCGGCGCCTTCCTGGAATGGCTGGAAGGCAAGACCCTGCCTGGTGTGAAGGCCCTGGAAGATGCCGCCTGAAATAAACGCCCCCTCACCCTCCCGCTTTCGCGGGCCCCTCCCTCTCCCGCGCTGGGGAGAGGGGATTAGAGCGATTCCCTGGCTCTTGCTTAATCCAGCCGCGCGGTGAGGATCTTGAAGCCGGCGGCGCCGAAGGCGAGGGCGAAGGCCGCTTCGAACCAGCGGCGCAGCTTGGCGTAGCCGGCGGTCATCGGCGGGCTGGAGAACAGCAACGCATAGCCGTGGAACATGAGGAAACTCTGCAAGCCGATGGCGAGGATGACGACGGCAAGGGTCGCGGGAGAAGTCCCGGCGGGAAGGCCGACCGCGTAGAGCGCCCCGAAGAACAGGATCGCCTTGGGGTTGGTCAGGTGTAGCAACAGGCCGCGGCGGTAGGCCGCGCCCAGCGTCGGGGCCGCAACCCGCGACGTCGCCGGCGCGCCGCGGCGCAGTGCGGAACGCGCCGACTTGAAGGCCAGGAACAGCAGGTAGCCGGCGCCGAAATAGCGCAGGACCTCGAAGGCCCAGGCATTGGCCAGCATGATCACGCTGAGGCCCGCCGCCGCCCCGACCGACCACATCAGCGACCCCGTGGTGATGCCCGACGCCAGGGCCAGGCCGTAGCGGCGGCCGGAGGCCATGGAGGTGCCGGCGATGGCCAGCGTCGCCGGGCCGGGGCTGCAGGACGCGATCAGCGCAGCCAGCAGGATGAGGGGCAGGTTTACGTCAGCGATCATCTGCGAAGGCTGGCATGTCTCATTCTTGGATTCAAGCGCGGCCCGACGTTCAGAACTTGCCGTTGTCGTTCTTCCACAAGCTACGTGGGGGGATCGCTTCGATGGTATCCCAGTGCTCGACAATCTTGCCGTCGGACAGGCGGAAGAGGTCGTAGAAGGAAGTGTGGACGCCAGCCAGGGTTCCTTCCCCGGCGGAAAGGACGAAGTTCCCCTCGGCCAGCAGGCGGTGGGTCCGAAGGTAGCCAATCTCGGGCCCCTCGCCGGAGGTGGCCTCCAGCGCCGAGCGCAAGGTCGGCAGGCCGTCCGCCATTTGCGGGTTGTGCTGGGTGAGGCGCGCGTCGTCGATGTAGTGGGTCAGCGTCTCGAGCCGGCGATTGACCAAGATGTCGTCAACGAAGGAACGCACGATGTCCCGGTTGGCCTCGGTCCGGTCCAGGTCGGTCACTTCGGTCGGTCCATCGACCATGGTGTGACCGGACAGGTTGGGGCCTTGGCGCGGCTGGATGTTGTCCCAGTGCTCGACGGCCAGATCGTCTTCGAACCGGAAGACTTCAAAGCCAATTCTGCGCGTGGCGAAGTCGTACTCGGTGTGGGCGAAGACATAGTCCCCGTCCGCAAAGGCCCGCACGATGTTGACGCGAGGCGAGGTCTTGGACAACCGCTTGAACAGCGCCGCCAGACCCTCGCTGCCTTCGTGAGTCTGGGGATTGTGCTGAATGTACTTGTCCTGATTGACGACCGCCACCGCCGCCGCGTCACCGGTTTCTATGCCTTTAAGCAACGTGCGAATCTGGTCTTTTCTTTCTGCGGTCACGGGCAACTCCACTTTTTCAAATCGGCGCTCACGACGATTACTCATGCTGCAGATTCAACCGGCCTGCGGCGGCGTGCAGGGGTGCCAGGCCGGGGCAGGCGCCGATCTTCTCGGCGAGCACAACCTGGTAGCCTCTAAAGACCGGGATCAATGTCAGCAAGGGGATCGACGCGACCCCGAAGAGGTTTCTCGGATAGTTGTACTGCTTGAGTTCGTGATGCCGCGCGGCAAATCCGCTCGATTGAAGAAAGCGTCGTACTTCGCGCCTGGAGTATTCACGAACGTGTCCCATGTGGCCAATAGCCCGCAGCTTGCCGAACTCTTGAACCGGGTCGTTGAATCCACGGCCCAAGAGAAATTTGATTACGTTTTTTATGAAATAGAGATTGGGCGTCGTCAGCAGCAGCAGCCCGCCGGGTTTGAGAACCCGGTTCGCCTCGGACAGTGCCAGAAGCGGATCGACCCGCAGATGTTCCAAGATCTCGTTGAAGAGCACGAGGTCGAACGACGCGTCGCAGAAGGGAAGGTGTTGTCTCTCAATGTCGCAAGCGACGACATTCAGTTTGTGCCGGGTCAGGAGAGGAGCGGCATCGAAGGGGTGGAGGTCGGCGCTCACGACCGGAAACCCAAGTTCCTTCAGAAGGCCTGTGAAGAAGAACGGGTATCCGCCGAGTTCGAGAATTCGCCCGGACTCATAGCTGCGGGATATGCTGGCGAGATCACTGAGATACCTGCGCTGATGCGAAAGAAAATACATCGTCTCGGCGGGGAGGCCGGAACGGTTCTCTCGTACCAGGTCATCACATAGTCTGGTGATTTCGGCTGCGGCGTCGCGTTCTTGTTCCATCGCTCGAAGGCTCAATGCGGATCATGAGGGAAGCAGGGCTGCGGCATTGAGAAGTGTCGATCGGCCGGCTCCGCTTCCGGTTCCTCTATGCGGTCATGCTAGCAGATGGGATCGGTGGTGGTTCGAATTCATCAATGGGTCCCGTCCTCTCCGGCAAAAGGAGTGCGCGACTGCGGCACCTGGGCGCCCTTGCGGCCCGCGATGCCCGTCGCGCAGCCGAAGAAGTAGCGCTTGAACTCCACCTCCAGGCCTTCCTTGCGCAGCATCTCGGCGATGCCGGAGGCGTCCCCGAAGTTCATGCTGTAGATGCCGACCATGGCGAAATCCTGTGCGCCGCGCAGCAGCACGCGCTCGACCAGCGGCAGCACCACCTTGAGGTGGAAGAGGTAAAGCGGGCGCAGCCACCAGCCCTTGGGGTCGGAAGCTTCGATCATCGAAAAAGTGCCGCCGGGCTTCAGCACCCGCGCGACCAGCCGTGCGAGCTTGGCGTGGTGGTCGGGGGTGAAGGTCTTCAAGCCGAAGGTCGAGATCACGAAGTCCGCGCTCTCGTCGGGCAGATCGCTGGCGAAGACGTCGTCTTCGATGAAGGCGATCTTCTGGGCGCGATGGGCATGGAGGCGGTCGAGCGCGCGCAGGTGCATGCCCGAGGAAATGTCGACCGCCGTGATCGCGCGAACGCCGGGAAAGCGTTTCAACAGATGCGGCCAGACCTCGCCGGTGCCCGCCATCAGGTCGTAACCTTCCGGCAGCTGTTCGTTCGGAACCGGCAGGGCGCCGACACACTGTTTGCGCCACCGCTCCGTAAAGCCCAGGGAGCAGAAGTAGCTGAAAGCAATGTAGCGCTCCGAACAGCGGTCGAAGACGTCCTTGACGAAGCGCGGATCGTAGATGTCGTCGAACTGGTCCATGCTGCGGCGGTGATATGGAGGAAGGGGTGGAGGTTCGGGGGGTGTAGTCTTGCGCGCTCAGGCGATGGCGCGCATGGCCTTCATGTTCTGGATCAGCTCGGCGACGGCGGCTTCGGACATTGCCGGGAACCTGGCCTTCAGGGCCGTCGCGCCGACGGTGTCCTGGCCCATGATGAAGCGCACCTGCTCGGCGATCTCGCCCGGCACCTCGACCTGCTGCTTGCCGTCGGTGAGGACCGGCCGGCCGTTCACCTCGGCGATGCGCACCGACTTGCTGACCCGGTAGTTGCCGCCGTGGGCCGGCTCGGCCGCTGGCGTGGCGCTGACCCGGCTTTCCAGGTCGTAGCTTTTGAACTCATAGGGCCAGGCCTCGACGGCCTGTGCGGCGGACCGCTGGGCGGCCTTGGAGGAAAGGATTTTCTCGACCTTGCCGCCCATCTTCTTCAGCAGCTTGGCGAGCGTCGCCCCGTCGGCCTTGTGCGGCAGGTCGGCGCGCATCTCCGGGTCCAGCACCGCGGCCTCCCAGATGATGCCCAGCAGATCCAGCGGCTTGGGCAGAGTGACTCCGAAGGCGATGTGGATGGCGCCGTTCTCAGAGGCCAGGGCGTCGTGATAGACGCCGCGCGGAATGTAGAGCAGGTCGCCCGGCTGCATCAGGACCTGTTCCATGATTTCGCCGGCGCGCTTGTCGCGCTCGGCGTCGGCGTGCTGGAAGCTGGGGTGGTTGATCGGCGCTTCGTCGTGGCCTTCGTAGATGTTCCAGACTTTCTCGCCGCTGCAATGTACGGCGAAGACTTCGTGCACGTCGCAGTGCGGGCCGAAAGCCTGATGCTGGGACATGGAGAAATAGAGGTTGGCCTGGCTGCGGCCGCCGGTCGCCGTCTGCAGTTCGTTGGCGACCTGGCGCACGCCGGGCGCCAGGGCGTCGATGTCGTTGAGGACCACCGAGGCGCCCTTGGCGATCCAGCTCTGCACCAGATCAGGGTCCGGCCGCAGGGCGGTGCCGTCGCCGACCATCGACAGGGCGCGGGTGCAGTAGTCGGACACCGCCACCTGGTCGCGATCGACGAAGAGCTTCAGGGTCTGCGGCGTCCACACCGAGGTCATCGACATGAGACTGTTCAAGCCCGCCAGGGTCATCACCGCTGCCGTGCGCTCGGGCGTGCCTTTCACATGCAGGTGCTTCTTGCCGAAGCTGTCCCGGAAAAAGCTCTCCGCGTCGAAAGGCGCGAGCAGGTTGTCGAAAAGGGCGGTCATCTGCCTGGCTGGTCTCCCGGGTCCCTGTTGCGGGCCGCTGCCTCCGGTATAGGGCGAGACCCCCGTGCAGCGCAAGGCCGGGCCTAAAAGAAGGCGCGGCTCCAGGTCATCAGCACCAGGGCGCCGGCGCCGGCGGCGACGCCCAGGCCGATGTTGCGCCGGGTCAGGAAAAAGATCGTCAGGGCGATTGCCGCTGCGGCGATGCGGTCGCCAGAGGCGGCCTCCGCCAGAGGGCCGCTGGGCAGGATGATCATGCGGGCGATGAGGCCGGCCAGCAGCGCATAGGCGACGCAGGCGACCCACTCGAAGAGCCGGCTGCCGGCGTCGACGCGCCCGGAGAGGGCCACCCCCAGGCCGCGCCAGAAGTAGGTTGCCAGGGCGCCGACCGTCATCAGGACGTAGGGCCAGAGAGGTCCGCTTTCGATGCCGCCTTCGAGCAGAGGTTCAAGCATGGCGGCGGCTCAGGAAGGCGTCGGCGCCGAAGGCCAGGGAGCCGGCGGCGAGACCGGTGATCAGCAGGCCCCAGTCGGCCGAGACGAGATGCAGCGGCGGGCCGAGCAGGGCGCCCACCACCAGCGCCAGGATGCGCGCCCGGTGGCGGGCGTCGGCGACGAAGACCAGCATGAAGTAGATCGGATTGAGGAACACCAGGCCCAGGGTGACGAAGCCGGGCAGCACCCCGGCGAGGTAGAATCCCAGCGCGGTGGTCACCAGGCACATGGACCACAGCGCGAAGCCAAAGCCGGCGAAGTAGGCCAGGCGCTGTTCCGGCGGTAAATTCGGGCAGACCCGCATGCCCGCCGCCCAGGCGGTCACCGCGACGAAGTGCGAGAAGAGATAGTAGAGCCAGGTCGGCGTGCCGCTGCGGCGCAGATAGGGCATCAGCGCGACGGTCATGGGCAGCAGGCGGGCGTTGGTCATGGCCACGGCGGCGGCGACCACGAAGAGCGAAGCGCCGAGGCTGTAGAGCTCGATCACCACGATCTGGCCGGGCAGGGCCCAGCCGGTGAAGGTCGAGAAAAGGCCCAGCCAGACGTCGAGCCCGGCGCCGCGCACCAGCGAGCCGAAACCGAGGTAGGAAGCACCGAGCACGATCATGGGGACGCCGACGCTGCCGCGCAGGCCGGCCAGGGCGGCGCCGCGCGGCGAGCCGAAGTCCGGGGCAAGGGGTGCGGGGGCGGGAGCTGTGTCGGCGGAAGGATCTGTATCGTTCATCGCGGCAAGGCTAGCCGCGCCGGATGACCTCGGCCACCCCCATTACGGCATGGCTGCTGTGCGGGTCGCGGAAAGCCGGCCGGTTCCCGATTGCGCCGTTGGATCTTGAACGGGCAGTCAAAGGACGCTTCTTGCACGTTCGATCGCCTCAGCGACCGCTCTTTGGAGTTCCGGGGGGGACCGGTCGGGCTGCGTCACCGACCGGCGGATCAACAGTTCGAGATCTTCATGGTCCAGGGGCGGCGGGGAAACCCGGTTCAGGCGGCTGCGATAGCCATCGAGTGCTTCGCCAAGTTCCCACTTTCTTTTGCACACGGTGTCGACGTCCGGCTCGGCGCAGATGGCGTCGAAGTAAGGATCCGCAGCTTCGGGGCGGAGGCGGCGCTGGTGGCAGGTCTGGCAGATATGACTGTAGGTATCCGCCAACATTTCCGACCAGGGCGTCGTTCCGGCGTGGCCTCGATCAAGAAGGCGCCCGTTGGCATCCTTTATCTCGGTCAGAAGCACCAGACATTTTCGAGCCTGTTCGACGATCTCGGAATGGGAGTCGGACGTCGAACTCGGCGTCGATGGCGATCCGGCAGGCGCGGGAGACCGCGTTGTCCGCTGCGCGTGCGACCTCCATGCGCTGGTCGCGAAGGTGACGACCACCGAAGCGACGATGATCAGCGCCAGATTGAAACGCTGGTCGCCTGTGATGTCTCCGAACCAGATCATGAAGACGAGAATGACGAAGAGCAGGACCTCCACGCCCCACAGCACGCGGAGAAAATCGTCTGACGCAATTGACTTGAGAACTTCGGAAAAGAAGCTGAATGCGCTCTTGATGAAGCCGGGCCCGCTCGGCGCGCCGCCTCTGTCCTTCGGATCGTGGTTCATGTCGGGCATTGAAGCAGCCTTCCTTCACTGTTCATGCGGATCTTGGACAAGGGGTCCGTGCAGCATCGATTGCTGATCCGCTACATTCCGCCGTCGGCGGTCTCCGCGATGGAATTCCGACTGAGATAGTCGAGGCATCGGTCGTAGTGCTCAGGATAGTCGCGCCGCACCCGCCTTTCGAGCCGGTCGGCAAGTGAAGAATTGTTCTTGGCGTCGCCGATCAGGTGCGTGTAGCCGGCCGTTGCGGCGCACTCGGGATCAAAGGCGTCGGCTGACGAGGCAAAGAGGTAGGCAGCCTCCAGCGCCGTCGTTGGCGACGACGGATTCTGCTGATGGTATTCAAGACAAGCGGCGAGGAAATACTGCTCCACGAGGATGTTGTCACGCAGGCCGATCGCTTGCCATACCTGCTGATTGCTTGGGTGAGAGATGACTTCGATCGCGCTGCTTGCATAGTGTCGAATGAAGTCCAGATCCTGCCCACCGAATATCCCGCAACACAAAGCCCGGTTGCCTCGCTGCTGCGCGTACCACAGCCACTCCTGCGGAAGCCAGCCGTCGAAGCGATCGATGCTGGCTAGAAACGGGTCGAGACGGTAGAGCGATTGGTCCTCAAAATAGAAGACCTCCGGGTTCTGGGCAAAGACCTGCGCCGCCGTCACCGCGGCGGGCAGCGGGTTCCAGAGAAAGACATCGTTGTCGAGGTGGAGGAAGGGCGTGGTCTGCGCTGCATAGGTCGTCAGCTTTCCCAACACCCACCATTCGTTGTCGCTGTCGGCTTGCTGCAGAGCGTCGAGCCGAAGGTCAACGTGCCGGAAGGGCAGTGCGAGCGCATCCACAAGGATGCTTGCGCCCTGGCTATCGGTGACAAGGCAGGTGTCCGGATAGTGCCGGCCGGCCTCCCGGACGGAAAGCACCCAGGAAAGCAGATGATGCTTCTCACTCCGCCAGTGCCGATGGTAGTGGGCGCGATAGGGCAGCGACCAGAATGACCAGACTGCACGCATCAGATCAGTTGTCCCCCAATGCCAATCATACCCCCGTAGCTTGATCGGGCGAGCACATAGAAAAGGGCCGGGAGCCTGCCGTTTTCGGTCGGATCACTTTGAATCCCGGGCAGCACCACCGCCCGGGGCCCCGGGAAAGCGTCCGCGGCGATCGAGATGGCCACGTCGATTCTATCGGCACGGGGAGGGCTGAGGATCTGCGCCAGAACTCCGGAGCCCGAGAAACGAATCTCTCGGATTGTCTCAAGGCCTGTGCCGATAGCCGACGTGATCACGACCGAGCCAGGCGCTCCCCGATTGTTTGCAAAGCCCCCGATCCACGGCACCGACGGGCGCATTCCCCACTCCATCTAAGTGCTTGGAGTCTTTTCCAGCCGGAGATCAGGCATTCTTTCGGCCAGTTCCGGTTTTCTCACTCCAGAATGAACAGATTACCGCGCCTTCGCGGGCTCGACCACCAATCGTGTTGGCGCGCCGTCGACTATCCGCTCAACGTGGTCTTGAGGAGAGGATCAAGCTGCGCGCCTGATGCTCGGTTTTGGCAGGGGGGTCGGCTGAGTTGACCGGCGGCCGCTTAGAGCACGCGTTCGGCGGGCAGGCGCACGATGGCCTTGGTGCCGACGCCGGGTTCGCTTTCCAGGTCCAGGGTTCCGCCGTGCAGCTTCACGAAGCCGTCGGAGAGCGGCAGGCCGAGGCCGGTGCCCTCGAACTGTCGGCTGAGGCGGCTGTCGACCTGTTCGAAGGGCGCGAAGGCGCGGGGAATGTCCACGGCGGCGATGCCGATGCCGCTGTCGCTCACCTCGAAGACGAAGCTGCCGTCGGGATCGTGGCGCGCGGAGAGCGAGACGCCCCCGTTTTCCGGCGTGAATTTGATGGCATTGGACATGAGGTTCAGCAGAACCTGCTTCAGCTTGCGCTCGTCCGCCCTCAGGCGCGGCAGGCTCTCCGGAAGGTCGATTTCCAGCGTCAATTCGGCGCGCTTGGCGCGCTCTGCGACCAGGCGCCCGACCGCGCCGACCACGTCGTAGGGATCGACTTCTTCGTCACGCAGCTCGTGGGCGCCGGCCTCGATCTTTGCGACGTCGAGGATGTCGTTAATCAGGGTCAGCAGATGCTGGGCGCTCTCGTGGATGTCTGCGGCATAGCTCTTGTACTGGATGCTGCCGAGCGGCCCCAGCAGCTCGCTTTCCATGATTTCGGAGAAGCCGATGACGGCGTTCAGCGGCGTGCGCAGCTCGTGGCTCATGTTGGCCAGGAATTCGGTCTTGGCCCGATTGGCCAGCTCGGCGCTTTCCTTGGCGCTGATCAGGGCATCCTCGCGCTGGCGCAGGGCGGTGACGTTCTCCGCCGTGCCGCGGTAGCCGAGGAAATTGCCGCTGTCGGGGCAGTAGACCGGCAGGCCGTTCAGTTGGAACAGCAGGATTTCGCCGTTGCGGTGCTTCACCGCGACCTCGATGGCACGGAACGGCTTGTGACGCTCGTTGGTGCTCAGGGCCTTCAGCCGGGGCGTGCTCTCCACCGGAAGGTCGTTCAGCGAGCGGCCGATGATCTCGCGCGGATGAAAGCCCAGTGCGTCGTGCACCCGCGGTGAAACGAAGATCAGGTGCAGGTTGCGGTCGGTCTCCCAAACCCAGTCGGAAACCAGTCTTGTGGTGTCGTCGAGACGCGTCGTCGCCTGTACCAGCGCCGTGGCCGTGGCCTTCAGCTTGGTGGTCGTCTCGTATACCAGGGCAGTGGCGCGCATGGCGCCGTCGGCCCCGCGGATCGGGCGGCGCTTGGCGCGGAAGTACTCGGTGCGCCCGTCGATGGTCAGTTTGTGTTCCTGGCTGACCGCGATGGGTGAGGAATCGGTGCTCTGCGGCAGCAGGCCCAGGGTCGACTGGTTCGGCAGGGCGCCGGCATCGGCCAGGGCGCTGGCGATCTTGGCGTAGCCCTTGTTGGTGTAGATGATCGTGCCGTCATGGTCGACGATACAGGTCGGCGGTCCGTCCTCCAGCAGCTCGCGCTGCAGGACGAGCAACAGATCGTCAACCGCCTCCGGTTGAGACGCCACTTTCAACGAGGCAGCCTTCGGCGCGCCACCGGACTCGGCGTTGCGTGCCATCATCTTGGGTTTGCCTACATCTAAGGTCACAGGCCCTGCTCAACCCTCACGTCGTTTCGTGTTGCTCATTTCCAGGTTCTGCACCGCGGCCTGGAATCCCGGATCCCGTTGCCAGGAGCGCAGAACATGCTTGGCGTCTTCCCGTTTGGCATTGTCGAAAATGCGCGTTGCCCGCGCCAGATGGCCGGGCGAGGTTTTCTGGCCGCCGGAGCCGGCACTGCGGCTCAAGAGAAACAGCGTGGCGAAATCCTGCTTCGAGGCGCCGAGTGCCAGGCAGGCGATTGCGAGGCCTTCGCCACCGGGACCATAGAGTACCTCGGCGCGACGGGGCATGGAAACACCGCACCACTCTTCGAAGAGAGCTTCGAACAGCGGCAGCTGCCCCTGGCGCAGAGTCTTGATCAACATCGCGGCGTTGATCGGTTGTTCGGAGGCCATGGAGCGCGCCAGCTCGGCGGCCGTGGTTTCCAGGTTTTCGTCTGCCGTCTTGCCGTTGCGGGCCTCGTCCGCGACGTCCAGCACGCTGCCTTCCAGCATATCGTCGAGGGCGGTCGGGTGGATGTCGTAGTTCTGCAGGATCTCGGCGCGTAGTTGCGCTGCGACGGCCCAGTAGAGACGGTTTGCCAGTTCGGCGGTCAGATCCTCGCGGCGCACCAGCGGTTCCTGGTAGCTGTCGATGTGTTTGGCCTGCTCGGTCAGGTAGGCCAGGGTCGCCTGGGAAATGCGCGCGCTCTTGTTTTCAAGCAGCGCCGTGATCACATCGCTGTCCTTCGTCCCGACCAACTCGTCGCTGACCGCTTCGCTGAGGTCGCGACGGCGGGCGATGGCGACCTGATGCTGTTGGCCGCGGTGATGGACGATACGGATCAGCTCATCGTCGGACAGCAAGGTGGAGCGCAGCAGGACCGGCTGGGCGACTTCGAACTCGTCGTTGGCCAGGGCGATCACCAGCGCGCGCGGCGCCGCCGGGTTGCGCGACAGGCGTTCGGAGAGGCGTTGGCGGATCGGCGCCTCGAATTCATGAATCAGCTTGTCGAGAATATCGAAAATCAGGTCGCGTTCCTGATCGCTCAACATGTGCTCGCGATCAAGGGAAAGCTGTGCGATCTGCGACGTCAGCTGTTCGCGGCCTTCAATCGACTTGTTCAGCGCAAGCTGTAACAGAGAATGAAGATCCTGATTCTGATCGTCCATTCCGTCCTTCCCGAAAATGGTCGGTCGCCAGGATGCGCGACAACGTGTGGATTATCTACTAAACCCCGTTGTCATCGCAGACAAGGCGACTGCTGGCCGTCAACAAATAGTAAATTAAGGTAAAAACAAAGTGAAGTTTGATCTTTAATTCTTCTGTTTGAATGCCTTGGTGACTTTGAAACTAGCGGTTCATTCAGCGAAACAAGCGACTTTTCAATGTTACAGAACTGTCAAACGCTTGGAACACGGTGCTGTTCCGCTGTTTTTCCGGCACCGGAAATCAACCCCACATATTATGTATATCAATAGGTTAATGAACTGTTGGCGCGAGGTTTTCCGATGCGGCGAAAGGGTGCTTTATCTTCCAAGTACTGCGCAAATAGTGGTAATGAATATGATTACTAAGAATGAACAAATGATTATATGCGGGCTCTTGGAAATGTGTTTGGGCAGGCCGGATGATTCACCGCCCCTTAACCGGGAATCGAGAATACTGTTCAAATGCAAATCGGATCCGGCCAAACGCCTCTTTCACTCATGATGTTGAAAACCCTGGGGACGCAGCTCACTGCGCCGCAGGCCGAATCGCGTGCCGGCGCCAGCAGCCTCCCCGCCAAGCCGGTTCCCCGGGTGGCGGCCGAGGCTGCCCAGGCCGAACCGGCAGGGGATCTGGGGGTCGCAAAAACGGTTCCGCGCGGCAGCTTCGTCGACCTCAAGGTCTGACGCCCGGTAACTCCCCAAGTTCTTTTCCCGCGCTTTTTGACCCTTCCGCGCCGCCTTGTGGTGGCGGGGCCGCTGCGCCACAGTAGCGCCATGAGCGCCTCCGACGAACCGACCAACAGACCTGCTTCTGGCGCACAACCGACCTCGCGTTTCGCGCGCGAGGTGCCAGAGGGCGACGATCACCTGCGCCTGGTCTGCCGGGATTGCGGCTTCATCAACTACGAGAACCCCAAGGTCGTGGTCGGCTCTGTCGCGGCCTGGGAAGACAAGATCCTGCTGTGCCGCCGCGCCATCGAGCCGCGTAAAGGTTTCTGGACGCTGCCGGCCGGTTTTCTGGAGCTGAATGAAGACGCCGCAACCGGCGCCCTGCGCGAGGCCTGGGAAGAGGCCCGCGCGCGCCTGGAGATCGATCAGCTGCTGGCGGTCTATTCGATCCCGCGGATCTCGCAGATCCAGCTCATCTACCGCGCCCGCCTGATCACGCCCGAGGTTGCCGCCGGCCCGGAGACCCAGGAGCTCGATCTCTTCGAATGGGACGCTATTCCCTGGGACCTGCTGGCCTTTCCCTCGGTACACTGGGCCCTGGCCGACTATCGC
>PJEL010001190.1_pt1 | contig 27404 bp, 18 predicted proteins | sample 1853271 | NCBI WGS metagenome assembly PJEL01 (sample SAMN08108733, study PRJNA415343) | Invertebrate metagenome, whole genome shotgun sequencing project. | host: Globobulimina | place: Sweden: Gullmar Fjord | collected 2015-08 | reverse complement strand
TATTTTCAATTTGGTTGTACTGGATCTGATGCACATGGCCGTAAACGACCGTAACGTCCGGGAAGGGTTTGAGCAAAGCTTGCACCTCTTCTGCATCGTCGGTCCAGAAATTCCAGCCTTTGTAGATTTTTTGAATCGGCGAGTGGGAGAAAACGACAACCGGCGTATCTTTGGATACAGCGGCCAGGTCCTCGGCCAACCACGCGCGTTGTTTTGCTCCGACCATGAATGGTGAACCGTTGGGATTGTCGAGACCGGCCATCTCAGCCATCCGTTGGGTGGCTGTGGGCCAACGATCAAACGTCCATTCGTCGAAGGTGAGAATGCTGTTCAAAACTACGAAGTGCACACCTTTGTGATCCCAGCTGTAGTAGTGGTCACCAAAGAGTTTGGACCAATACTCGCCAAGATCGAGATAATAATCGTGTTCACCGAGTACACAGTAGGTTTTGTAGTTCAGCTTTGCGAGCATCTCGGCGCCATGGTCAAGTTCTTCTTTGGTACCGAGTTGCGCAAGATCACCACCAAAGACGACAAAATCGGGTTTAGGCTGCAACATATTGGTTTCGGCCACCGAACGAATGAGACCGCGATCCCAATTGTTGACAAAACTGTTGCCCTTGATGTGCTGGATATGAGAATCCGAAATATAGGCGAAACTAAAATTCTTTGAGGAGTCGGCGAATGCCAGTTCGACAGTGCTCAACGGCAGAGTGCTCGCGACCGCGGCAGCAGCCGCACCCTTGAGGAAGTCGCGGCGGTTGTTATGCTGTTTTTTCATCTTCGCCTCCTCTACTTAACTTCGGCTTGATCAGCCGTCTTCTCGAACTCGGGGCTGGTCAGCGCTTCCATAAACGCGACCATATCGTCGAGCTGTTCTTCTTCAAGATCGAGCATACGTATGCCACCCGAGAGAAAATCATTGATAGGATCACCGATATCGGTCACGCCACCGTTGTTGTAGTGGATCATGACATCTTTGAGGGTTTCGATGCTGCCATCGTGCATATATGGCGCCGTCACCGCGACATTTCGCAGGGTTGGCGTTTTGAACGACCCCAAATCGTCGAAATCGTGACTGATCGCGAAACGGCCGATCTCCGATGTTTTCGCATCAGTAAGCACCGCGACGTCGACCTCGGTTGCGCTGCGGTCGGCTTCGAGAAACTTGGAAGCCAGCTCCGGAACATCATCTTGAATATTGTTGATGCCGACGCCGATATTGTGAAAACGATTATCGGTGAAGAGCCCCTGAGTCTGTTCGATGACATGACAAGATACGCACCGTCCCTCGTTGACAAAAAGATCGAAGCCGCGCTTCTGTTGTTCTGTTAACGCATCGCTTTCACCACCATAATAGAAACGATCGAACGGCGAGTTACCAGAAATAATGGTGCGCTCAAACGAAGCGATCGCTTGTTTGACCTCAGTCATTGTGATCTGTTTCCCGGTTTTTCCGAAGACCTCTTTGAAGGCCGCAACGTACTCGGGATCCGTGCGCACAATTTCGAGAATCGGCTCATGATCTTTCAGACCATGCTCGACCGGATTGATGAAAGGGTGTTGGGACTGATCCTCGAGGTCTGGCGAACGCCCATCCCAGAACTGGCTGGTGAAATATGCCGAGTTGATGACGGTCGGAGAGTTGCGCGTACCAGTCTTCTTCTCGATGCCTTCGGAAACCTTCAAAGGAGTATCGGTGAAGGCTTTGACGGGATCATGGCAAGTGAAACAACCGATATCACCGGTCGTAGAGAATCTCTTTTCGTTGAAAAGTTTATCTCCAAGTGCGATTTTTTCCGGAGTTTGCGGATTGTCCTCTGGAATCGGCACTGGCGGCAGTCCCAACGGTGGCGACGCCGGCAGATTTACAGCCATAACTGAGATGACACAGCAGACGCCACAGGCGAATGCGAGCCCGAATCGAGTCCTTCTCATACTCTCCTCCTTAATGTTCATCAAATATCATACTGCGAACGAGGTTGTTTTGCATTGGGATTTGGCCATTTCTTTCATCGGAACGCCCCACCCTGGCCAAACCACAGGGACACATCAGGAAGAAACTCAATGCAACGAACGACAATCCAGAAAACAACGCAAAGGCGCAAAGTTTAGGACTTTCTTCTGCGTCTTTGCGTCTTTGCGTTTTATTCCTACTCTGGTCCATCCCGAAGGGATTCCGGCCCTCCACTCGGGCCTATAAAAACCAGGAAGTTTCTTGGTAGGCCAGTTTCAGACCAAGCTATCAAGCTCGAGGGCACGTAATTTTGCCGGACGGGGCACACCATCAGTATCCCAACCACGAATGCGGTAATACTGCGGCAGCATCTCCTCAAGCCGGACCTGGGAATCCGGTTCGTCTGGACGCTGGCGCTCATGGCGTAAGCGGCCGGCAATAGTATCGTCTTCGCGACCCAAGCCTTCCCGGATATTAAACATGCGCTCGAGATTGAATCCTCTCTCTCCGGTCTTCAAGAAGGTACCGAGAGGCATCGAAAAACCGGTCAGCAGTTCGATAGCTTTGCTATGCGGAATCATTGGCATATGCAAACGTGCAGTCACCGGCAATACCTCATTTTGGAAACGAAGCGCAAAACGGGAAGCCTTGATGATCTGATTAAAAAGCCATTTCGCCGGGCCGAAACTACCGAGTTTGCCAGCAAAACCGGGAATCACAGCGTAAGTCGTGAAAATGCAACTTCCACCAGCGCTGATCGCTTCGAAAAGATTTTGCTGAAGCACATTGAGAGCTGCTTTTCCGGTGCTCGTGAGAGGATCAATCGTCAGATCTCCGACGGCCTCAAAAAAGACCAAATAGCCTGAATCCAGATGGCAGCCTCCCCGGTTGGCCGTCGCATAACCAAGGCCCTGTCCCACCGCCCCTCGGGGCTCGTACGCGGCATACTCGAGGCCTTTGCTGTGCATGGCAAAGTCACCACCTCCGTAGCGGCGGGCCAGTTCGCGCGTACCTTCGGCGATCTCATCCCCGAGCCCGCGGCGAAACGCGGTATCCTCGATGAGCTGGCTGATATTATCGGTGCGGCCGAACTCGAGGTCAGTGTCCAGCAGGCCCTTCTCAGTGAGTTCCATGATGAAACCGAGGGTAATCCCCATTGAGATTGTATCCATGCCGAGCTGGTCCAGCTGCTGATTCCACTCGATGATCTTGTCGAGGTCACTGTTCTCAAGATTTGGCCCAAGCGTACCGATCGTCTCGAACTCCGGTCCCTTGAATCGTTTGCCACCGTATTCAACGACGCGTGCACATTGAATCGGGCAGGCCTTGCATCCATTGTTTTTGACCAAGCGAGTAGCTGCCATCTCTTCACCGCTGACCTTGTCGGCGTCGTCGAAATGACCCGACTTAAAGTTCCGGGTTGGCAAAGTATTTGAAGCGTTGGTCTTGCGAACCAGGCTGGCCGTACCAAGCCGCGGAAGTACATCACCAGTAATCGGGTGGGCGCGTAATTGTTTTGTCCACTTTTTGACATGAGCCCGAAACGCCGTTTGGTTATGAATAGGCAACTTCTGCGAACCCTTAGCAGTTACCAATTTCACCATTTTCGAACCCAGCACCGCTCCAAGACCACAACGGCCGAGAGAGCGTTCGCCAGACATCACACAGGCGAAGCGGACCAGGTTTTCACCGGCCGGACCGATGACAAGGCTGCCCGCCCCCTTTTCGACGCTTGCAGTGGTCTGTTCGGTATCTTTGCCCCACAAAGAAACCGCATCAACAATCTCGACCCGATCCTCACGCAGGTGTACGCCTACTGGTTTCGCAGCTTTTCCGGCCAACACAAGGGCATCGTATCCACATCGTTTCAACTGAATACCAAAATCCCCACCGCAGTTTGATACGCCAATCGCACCGGTGAGCGGGCTCTTGGTCGTCGCATTGAAGCGCGCGCTTGTCGGTGCGCCCGATCCGGTCAGCGGCCCGGTGGTAATCACGAAAACATTCGCGTCGCCGAGGGGATCCGTGCCTTTCGGCACAAGTTCATGCAGCAACTTGGCGCCAAGGATCTTGTTGCCTATGTATTTTTGCTGGTCGGCAGAGGAAAACTCTCGAATCTCATGCTCACCGCTGGCGAGATCGACCACCAGGATTTTGCCCATGTAGCCACCACTCATAACGGCCTCCTCATCAACGCCGTCCTGTCCACCGCAGGTCGCGCGTTGTCATCTTCCAGACAATACGACAATACCAGGATTTGACGTGGTTAACCCGCATATCTCACCAGCTGTCTGCTGCGGGCGGCGATGCACAGCACCCTGCGACGTCTTCTCGTATCGAGGTGCTCAAAGGACTGTCGAATACGCCAAAAAGGATCGTGAATGACCCTCCAAAATCCACCGCTTCTCTATGCATTACAGGCTCCCATGAGCCTTCCTTCGGGTCTCACATGTACCATTTTGACTGTTTCAAAATGGTACGTATCTCGTTATGAATCACGTCTGGGGACTCGTTTTCTCGTGATACGCTGGCACGCAGCTTGCTTAAAATGGAGAATACAAGTTATCTTCGCTCGATAAGGCAAAACCCGTGTGGCGCCGCGTCGACCGAACCATGAATCCGGAAAAGGCACGAAACAGCAAGTTCTTATATAGAGGCTGTTCGGTCACGATCTGATCCGGACATGGCGCTGATGGCGAGCAAAACTGACTTCTTGCGATTTTTGGAGAAAAGCGTGTCTCGAGTTCAAGCTGATAGATCAAACCGCCCAGCACATATCGAGGTCATGAGTCCGCCGCGACGTGGAAACTCACCGCACAAAGATCGTCTACACTCTCGAAAATTGAGTCTCAGTGGGGCAATGCTCTAGCCCACACCGGAGGAATCGTCCATGACATATTCTAATTCTCACGACAGCGACGGAGTTCTATCCCGCTCCAACATTAGGAGCCATCGAATCGTGGTGGGATTCGTTTTTGTGATCGCACTTTCCCTCGTGGCTGGCGTTCTCGGCGCCCAGACCGTGCCCACCGGCTTTCAGGAATACTTCATTCTCGCATATGACCAGCACATGTGGGATTTCATGAACAAGGTGGTCTACGGTGAGCCCACCCCTCCAGGTCCCCCGCCAGGTGGTCAAGGAGGCGGACCTCTGGCCTCCGGAATGCAAGGAGTGGTAACTGCAACTGTCTCGTCGAATAACCAGGTCATCTATTACGATCATTGGGAAGACGGCCTTGAGACCGACATTTTCAATCCCCTGCAGGCATCTACTATTATTATCGGCGACGCCGTCCTCACCAACGGTGACGCTTGCGATTTCAGCGGGGTGGCCTGCGGAACCGACATCTTGTCTCGTGGTGATTATCTCAACTTCAACTCGGACCGGGCCTTAGGTACGGGCTGTACCAAAGCATCAGTATCTCCGCTTGTTTTTACTCATCTCTGCGCGTCAGTACCAATGAATCCACGCTGCGTTACGGCTGGCGCTTGCACCGCAGCCGAGCTTCGTTTCGACGGTGGCGATCTACTGGTCGCCAGCGGCGGCCCGGTATCATTGATTCACAGCCAGTGGCCGATGTCCCAATACATCGGCGGAGCAACCGAGATCATCTCGCGTCAGGCTGTTGAAGCGGCCCGTTCGTACTCAGTGCCCGTCGGCCAAGACTTGTATGTGAGCAATACCGGGACCGAGCCATTTCACTATGTCGATCTCAACCTTGTCGCTTACGAAGACGGAACGTCAGTTCTCATCAATAGCCCGGTCGTTGGCGGCCGAGGCGGCACTATATCGTTCACCCTCAACCGCGGCGAGCACTGGTCATCGCTCGGATACATCGACGACAATCCCCGCGACACCAGTATCAACATCACGATCAACTCAGGCACCAAAGTATCAACCTCGGCGCCGATCTCGGGCCTCATGTTCACCGGTGGCGACGGTAGGTGGGCAACCCGGCACTACGCTCTGCTGCCCGATTTATTGCACTCCACCGACTACGTACTCACTGCGCCCGGCGAAGACCCGAACTATGGAATTGGCGACCCAGGAGAGGATGAAAGGCCTCTCGACGTCTACATCTTCAACCCTGATCCACTCAACGCTCTCGACGTCTACGTGACCGATACTGTAGGCACCGTGGGGCCGGTCAGCGTGCCTGCCAATTCCGTAGTCGATTATTTTGCGGCCACTGGTTCGGGACGTTACATTCCGTACGCGGCTCCCGATGGCTCAACGGTGAGACTGTTTGCCGATCGCAATTTCTGGGGAATCAGTGCGTACGACTACAATACCAACATCAGTGACTGGGGCCACTCATGGTTGGCTCGAAAATTTCTCACAGGCAACTACACCGTGTCATGGGCGCCAGGCAATTCGAACCAACCGCCATCAACCCCGCAGAAGAACGGGGTCTATGTCTCTGCAACTCAGAATAATACCCGGGTGAAGGTCGACTTCGACAACGACGGTCTTTATGACGTCATCGATATGGACGGGGCAACCGATGACTGCCCGGAAGATGGCGCCTTCACGGACGGTACTTGCGATCCAACACCGCCCGCCGTACCGGTAGGTTGTCCGGTGCTCGCGAGTCCGACTCGATGCATCTATACGGTTAATGCCCTTCGTTCACTCAGGGTTTTTGACTGGACTGACTGGGACAATACTGGTACCCGCGTCGTCGCGAACAAACCTGTTGCTCTCGCTTATGGCCAGGACATCGACTTGTCCGACTATAATGACGTTGCTCTCGACACCGGCTTTTCCGTCTATCCAGTGAATCAGGCATTTCTCGACCCCGTGCTGACGATCGCCAAGAGCGTTGATGTCGGATCGGTCGTCACCACTGGCGGCATTCGCACCTATACCATCAAGGTAAAGACCTATGACTTTGGGCCGATTACCAACGTCCTGGTTTGGGACCTGCTTCCAGCCACCGTGCTCGGCTCCGATTACGTGCCAGGCAGTACTCTGATTACCTATCCAGATCTGACCCAGGACACTACCGACCCAGCGCTATCGACTGATGCGGCGACTGGCCTGGATCGGCTCGACTGGTTTGTAAGCGGGCCTGGGCACCCGGATCCATCAACCATGGGCACCAACCAGACCTTGACGATCACGTACCAGGTTGATATCCCGGCCGCGCCCGGAGCGGTTCCACGTCAACTCACAAATACCGCGTATGCAGAAGGTACCTACGGCGGCAGCTTCTTCTCACCGGAGGATACGGCTGAGGTGGTACAGACCGACGTCACCATCCTCAAGACTCTGGATTTTGTCGGTTTACCAGGTCCAGGCGACCGGCTGACTTATCACATTCAAGTGGCCAACGGCGGCATCAACGCTGAGACCTCGGTTATCATCACTGACCCGATTCCATCGGATACGATATTTGTCCCCGGCAGCATCAGCAACGGCAGCGCGGGAAGCCCGTTTTCCGCTGGTTCTTTCGATCCAGCCCAGAATGCGGTGGTTTGGACCACAAACAGCTTTGCGGCTGGCAGTGGGGTGCCTACGCCTTGGGATCTCAGTTTCCAGGTCGATGTCAACCCCGGCGTTGTCTCGGGGTCAGTCATCAGCAACCAGGCCAACTACGAGAGTTACGAGACGCCTTTGCTTTTCTCCAATGTGGTCGTGACCACCTTTGGTCCAGCTCTGGACATCAGCAAGGTTGGTCCGGAAGGTCCGCTGCACCCAAACGAGGTCGCCACCTTCGACATCCTGGTTGAGAATACCGGAGTCAACGAAGCCAATAATGTTTTGATCAATGATCCATTCCCGCCGAATACGACGTATGTATCTGAATCCATGTCGTGGTCACTCAACGCCGAGCCATTCACCTCGGTGAGCGATGCCGCGGATTCTGACGAAGGCACCGAGTTTGTTGACCGGCTCGAACTGGCATTAACCGGCCTGGGCATCGGCGAAAACATCGTTTTCCGCTTCCAAGTGAACGTCACCCCCGGCACGGCCGGACGCAACGTCAGAAACCAGGCTACCGTCAGCTCGGACGAAGTTTCGCCAAAAGACAGTAATTTGGTGCAAATACCGATCGTCGGAGACGCCGATATTGACGGTCACGTCTTCCTCGACAGTAATGGTAACGGCGTGCAGGATGGGGGCGAACCCAACCTGGCGAACCTGGATGTCACGATCGCCTCAGTGCAAGAAATAAACTACTCGAACTCGAATTCGGGCGCGGCTGTCACCGATGGCGGATATGATGGGACCCTAGGGAGCATGGGTTGCACCACCATCAACGTGCCCACCGGACCCTTCGGCGCGACGCCGGCCATTACAGATCTTGACCTGCAGATTTCGGTAAACCAAACCTGGGTTGGCGATCTGACCATAAAAGTGGTGAATCCGGGAGGCGAGGTGCTCACGGTGCTGAATAGACCGGGCTCACCTGCTCCAGATGACGGCACAGATCAGCCTTATGGGAATCCCTCAGTTTGGAACGGCGATATCCTTACATTTGATGACGCCGCGGCGAGGTCAGCCGAGTTAGTGGGCTCGATTGGCACGACTGTTTGCTCCATAGATGGATTTTGCGACTATTTTCCGGCCCCGGGCACTGCGAGCGGACTCAGTAATCTAGCGGGTTACAACAGCGGAGATCCGAGGGGAGACTGGCAGGTCTGTCTCGGCGATAGCGCCGGTGGGGATGCCCCTACTTTCAACTCTGCTGCGCTATTTTTCACTACCGCCGACGTGAATGATCAATCCAACATCTTCACAGTCACGACGGACGCAAATGGCGATTGGTTGGCTACAGTTGAACCCGGCTCAACATCTGCGAACGTCGATGAAACAGATCCCGACTTTCCATCCGGCGCGACCCTGACCACAGCGAACGATCCCCAAATCGTGCTTGCGATCACCGGATCCACGGTGAGTACGGGCGATGTTGGATACCAACCGCCAGCCATTACCTTCACCAAGATTTCGAATACGTTGCTGAGCCAAGTGGTGCCGGGACAAACTGTGACCTATACCCTGACCGCGGTCAACAATACCGGAGTCTTACAGACCAATGTTGTTCTCACCGATACGGTTCCAACGGGCACAACATATAGAATTGCAAGCTCGAGCCACAACGACCCTGCAAATCTCATCATCGCTGCTGATGCTATCGACATCGCCATCGGCGGCACCCTGGTGGTGACTCTTGATGTACTCGTCGACAAATCCTTAGACTCGAACATTAGCCAGATCGTCAATACCGCTACTCTATCAACCGACCAGACTCCGCCCACCAACGCATCAGTCACTGACAACGTAGTGCGGCCTGCGGTCACGGTTGAATATGACAACGCTGGCTATGTGCTCGCCGACCCGGCCGACACCGTCATTCTCTACAGCCACGAAATTGTCAATCAAGGCACCCACAACGATAGTTTTGAAATCACCGTAGATAGTGCACTTGGCTACAAAGTTGAGCTGATCGACCCGGAGACCGAAGTAACGATCGCAACCGACATTGACGGCGACGGCATCTGGGACATTGGCGGCCCAGTCAATACCGGAACTCTGGCACCAGGTGCAGGCAAAAACTACGACGTACGTGTAATGATTCCAGGTGGCACACCGGCTGGTACTCAGGAGAAAACCACCTTGTTTGCGGTTTCGGACCTGGATTCTACGGTCACCGGCAAGGCCGTCGACGAGACCCTGGTGATCGATAGTCTCGACCCGGTAATCGTACTCCCGGATAATAGCGGCGTTGTTGCTCCCGGTGACACCGTGTCGTATAACCACTGGATCATCAACAATACCGGCGGCACCGACACCTTCGACCTGAGCGTCGTCGATGCTATCGTTGGCGGCCCCGGTGATCCCGCGGATTGGACGACCACCTTCTACTATGACAACGATGCTAACGGCGTATACACACCTGGCATCGATATCGCGGTAACTAATACCCTGCAACTGCAGGATGGTGAGCGTCAGCTGATCTTCATGGTTGTTGATGCGCCGCTGAGCGCCGCGCCAGACGACACCCACGTCGCCCACATCACCGTCACCTCGCGGGCTGATACAGATCTATTCGACGCCGTCACCGATACAACAACTGCCCCGGCGCCGGTTGACCTCGACCTGAGCGGCGGAGGCAGCCGCACGGTGACCCCGGGCAATAGCGGCATCTTCCCAGGCACCCTGAGCAATTACACCAGCAGTGCTGACCGCTACGACATGGACATCGACGCAGCCTGGTTCGCCGGAGTCGATGGCTTGAATCACGGCACCCAGCTCTGGTTGGATACAACAGGAAATGGAATACCCGACACCCAGATCGCCGAAGATCTTGATGGCGATGGCGCGTGGGATAGCATAGCCCCAGGTTACGACGCCCTTGGCAATGGAAATCCCGATTTTTCCGTCGCTCCAGGATCCACAGTTTCGTATGAGCTGCGGCGCCCGGTTGACCTCAACCAGGGGCCGATCCGCGACCCTGTCACGATGACCGCGATCTCCCAGGGAGACTCCGCACAAGTTGATAGCATCACCGCCACCGTGATCGTGGCAGCGACGCTCACCCACGCCGTATTAGCCTCCTTTGATGCGTTTTCTTATAACGGCATGGTCGTGCTCGACTGGCGCACGGTGAGCAATGTCGGCACTATCGGCTTTAGAGTGTTGCGCGCGACCGGGAAAGAAGGGATTTGGCGACAGGTCAACTCAAGCTTCCTTGAAGGCTTGTTACATTCTCCCCAGGGTGGTCGCTACCTCTTCGTCGACGATCAGGCAGTGGCCGGCAAAACCTATACCTACCGGTTGGTGGAGTACGACTATTGGGGCGACGAGCGCCATTTCGGCCCGTTTAAGGTAAAAATCGTTGATCGAAGCAATCGGGAAGATCTGCCATCTCTCAGCTCGGGCTACGTCAAATTGCCTAACGAATCCACCGTGCGCACCGGGAACAGGGCAGATAATCCAGTTGTCACCGGCACGCTTTCGGGCAAGGTCAAGATTGAGGTTCAGGGCTCGGGCCTAGTGCTCGTTGAAACCGCAGCTTTAGCAACCGCACTCAATGCTGAGGTAACAGAAGTCTCATCCTGGATCGCTGATCATAACCTGCAGATTGGCACCACAATGACGAGTGTCGGAGTGGAGGATTCATCGCTCGTCTTTTCCGACGGCTTCGAAACAGGGAACGAATCACTATGGTCGAGCCTAGCGGGAAAAGGCACGACAGATGACGCAGATGACGCAGAAGGCGCGGTAGCGTGGATGGCGGCGCCGGATAATAGCGGCGTCATGTTTTATGCCGAGATTCTGGACAGTATCTACAGCAACAAAAATGTCTATTGGCTCGCTCCTGGCAAGGGCCTGCAGATGGCACACCTCGCTGGATTGCCGCCACAACCGGTAGGAGACAGCTCCTTTCACGAGACCTTGCACCTCGAAGAGGAACAATGGCCGCTAACTTCGGCTATCAGTGATCCGGAGGGTGATTTCTGGATGTGGGATTACGTATTCGCTGGCGGTACCCCGGGCGCCGAGCAGAAGACGATCGACCTCCACATACCGGGAGCCGTTCGTGACAATACGACAGCGATATTGGACATACAGCTGCAGGCAGCCAGCGGCAGTTATGCTGCGCAGGAACACCACGTCTTGATCGGTCTTAATGGCAAAAAGGTGGGTGAGGCACGATGGAACGGGCCAACATCGTACCAACTACGCTTGGCGGTAAGTCAGAACATGCTCAGAGAGGGCATCAACCAGCTTGAGCTTACAGGTCTCTTAATCGGGGATGCAGAATACGACTTTGGCTATCTCAACGAGGTCGAAGTCGAATATGCGCGGTATTGCACGGCCGAGAATGACACTCTGAAGCTGATAGCAACCGGTAGTGAGGCACTGAGTGTGCAGGGATTCAGCAGCGACGAAATCGTGGTCTTTGAAATCAGCGAACCGCAGCAGCCCGTCGTGCTTGACGCCACTGTGATTGACAACAACGGTAGCTACCGGGTGAGCTTCAACGCAATAGCCGGGGCGCACTATCTGGCAACCACGCTGGCAGGCGCTATTTCTCCATTCGCGGTTCGTGCCGATTTTGCTTCGGACCTGAAGAACCCCGCTCATAGCGCCAATTACCTGGTCATCGCTGCTCAAGGGCTTGAGCCGGCCGCTCAGCAACTCGCCGCTTATCGTTCTTCCCGCGGTCTCAAGGGCCTGGTGGTACGTCTCGATGACGTTTATGACGAGTTCAACGACGGTATTGTCGACCCGTGGGCTATCCGTGAACTACTCGATTACGCAGTGAATAATTGGACATCGGCGCCACAATACGTGGTACTCGCTGGCGACAGTTCCTTCGACTTCAAGGACCACATGGGCGCCGGTGGCAATCTGCTGCTTTCGCCCATGGTCAATACTCCCCGCGGCCTGGTACCGTCGGACAACCAGTTGGCCGATTTGAGCGGCAACGACGGTGTGCCCGAGGTGGCCATCGGCCGTCTGCCAGTACAAACCAACGACGAACTCTCAGATTATGTCTCCAAGCTGATCACCTCTGACGCCGCGGGTGGATCGTGGCGTACACGAACCACGTGGCTGAGCGACAATAGCGACGAAGGTGGTAATTTTGCCGCCAGCAATGAAGAACTGATTTCCCTACTAGCGCCGCACCTCGAAGCGAAACAAATCAACCTCGACGAACTTGACCCGGACACCGCCCGTCAAGATCTCTTCACCGCAATCAACGACGGAACCCGGCTGCTCAACTTCTTGGGCCATGGTGGTTTTGATCGTCTGGCCGATGAGGGCTTGTTGATCGCCGATGATGCGGCCCTGCTCGGCAACGGACATCAACCAATGATAATGACCGCACTGACCTGTTCCGTTGGGCGAACGGATTACCCTGGCGTCGACAGCCTTTCCGAGGCGCTTTTGTTGGCGCCTGATAGCGGAGCGATCGGGATATGGTCGGCGACCGGTTTGGTACTCAACGCGGACGGAGTCAAGGTCGGTCAAGCCTTGTTTTCGTCGCCGGCGAAGTGCTTCGGCGATATCGCGCGAAAAGCGCTTGCGACATACCTGAACGATCCCGAAAGCGAAGCTTACGTACCTTATGTCTACACCCTAATTGGCGACCCTGCGACCGACCTGGGTATCAGCTTGGCCACACCGTGACCTGGCCAAATCGCGCCGACTGGCTGGAGAAATTTCGGGCCCGGATTGGGGCCCAACGGATACCGCTGTCGGGTATGCTCGAGTTGACCAGCCGTTGCCCAATGCGCTGCGTACATTGTTATCTTGGAGACCAAGAGGCGCGGCGCGAAGAGCACGGCAGGGAGATGACTGCGGCGCAGGTAAAAGGGCTCATCGACCAAATGAGTGAGGCCGGCTGCCTCGACCTCGTAATTACTGGCGGCGACCCAATGTTGCGCCGGGATTTTCCGCAGATCTATCGCTATGCCCGGCAACAAGGATTAGTAGTATCGGTTTTCTGCTCCGGCACTCTTATCACTTCAGAAATCGTCGAAGTCTTCTGTGAGTATCCGCCCAAGATTGTTGAGATTACTCTTTGCGGCGCAACTGCGCCGGTCTTCGAAAGGGTCACCGGCATTCCCGGCTCGTTTCAACGCTGCCTCGATGGTATTCGCCGGCTCCTTGAAGGGGGTGTTCGCACCGGCCTCAAAACGGTTCTGATGTCCTTAAATCAGCACCAGCTCGAGGATATGCGAGCGATTGCCAGCGACCTTGAAGTGCCCTTCCGCCTCGATTCCGCAATCTTCGGCTGCCTCGTTCAAGCCGATAACACACCGCTCGAACTCCGGGTGCCGCCCGAGATCGCAATCCGCGCCGAACTTGAGGATCAAGAGACCGTTGCCGGATGGAAAAGAAATATCGCTCGCAAAGACGAATTTGAACCGAGTGATGATCTCTATATCTGTGGCGCTGGGATTTCAAATTTTTATATCGATCCTTTTGGTTATATCTCGCCATGCCTGATGACGACCGAGCATCGACATGAGGTGCTCGGGAGGAATTTTCTCGAAGTTTGGACCGAGCAGGTCCCCCTGCTACGGCAAAAGAAAATCAGCTCTACATATGACTGTAATTCGTGCGAGATCCGGCAGGCGTGTTCAAGCTGTCCGGCCTTCAACCACGTGGAGAACAGAAGTGAAGAACAGAAATCAGAATACATTTGTGAAACTGCCAGGCTCCGCTGGCAGGCGATTACCGGGGAAACGCCCCGATATGGAGTGGGGCAATCACCTCACTTGCCGGTTCGGGAGGAGGCAGACCGATGAATGATGAGCAGAGAATCCACCAGGATTCTGAGACCAAAATCGGCCAAGGGGCGGGGGCTCGGCGTCGTGATCAACCGCGCCGGCCCTATGAAAAACCCGCCTTCCACGCTATCGACTTGATTGCCGATGAAGTATTGTCTACCGGATGCAAAGCAAGCACACCAGGGCCTTTTGGAAGCAATTGTGAGGCTACACCGTGTAATCGGGCCGGCTCATGATATTCGTTGGTACGACGTGGGGTGCCGATGAGCGTGGATGATAGCCATCGACGTATCTGGGCCACAGTTCTGAAAAAGAGCGATCTGGTCATGACCAGAGAGATCGCCGACGAGACGCTCGTGGTTCCGATACGCGACAAACTGGCTCAGCTCCAGCAGATCTTCGCTTTCAACCCGGTGGCTGCCTACATCTGGGATATGGTCGATGGGCGCACCGATCTCGCTTCTATTCTCGCCAGCGTTGTCGAGAACTTCGAGGTCGAAAGTGAAATGGCGCGGCAGGACGTGCTTGACTTTGTATCATTACTTGGCGATGCCGAGCTTGTCACCGGTTTCGAAAAGGAAAGCACAGACGACGTTGAACGAACTGCCGGATAACTGATGCGATCCGGACAGTTCACCCTCAATATCGCTTCGGTGCAATTCAACGTGCAAGCCGCTCCGGGTTTGCTCGTGGTTGAGGACGATCCACTCTATTCCCCGTTTTGCAATGCAGCGAAGCCACTGAATTACAAGATCGAAATCTCAGTCTCGGTGAATATTGAGCCGATGCCTTCAACCGAGGGTCTTGAGATCCTGTTTGATTCTGAGACAGCGTGGATTGCGTTCAAAGCAGGAAATGAAACCCGAATCTGTCAACGGGATATGCGTGGAAAAGCGCAATACTTATGGATGGCCCGCTTCAAAGATGACTGCCGTCAGGTAACCGTGCACTGCGCCGAGAACCTCGCAGTGACGCGCGGCGACGGTACCGTCGAAATCCAGAACATGGTGCATTACCCGCTCGACCAGCTTCTGCTCGGTCATGTTTTGGCGCCGCACCACGGTTTCGTGGTGCATGCTGCAGGAATCGCGCGCCATGGCAAGGGACTCGCCCTCGCCGGTCGTTCAGGCGCGGGGAAGACGACACTGATGGAAGGAATCGGCGGCATCGAACAGTTTGAACGCCTCAGCGACGATCGGCTCGTGGTACAGCAGGTCGATGATCGGTTCCAGCTTTTCGGCACACCTTGGGCAGGAGAAGGCAGAGTGGCGTCGAACTATCAAACAGAACTCGCGGCCATAGCCTTTCTTACGCAGGCGCCGGAAAACCGTCTACGGCGCCTCGCTGTCCGGGAATCCTTACCGCGATTGCTGGAAATTGCATCAATTCTATGGTTCGACAGAGAACGAGCCAGCGCCGCCCTCGGGTTTTGCGAAGCCCTACTCCACCAGGTGCCACTCTACGAACTCTCTTTCACCCGCGGCGCTGATGTTGCAGAGGCTCTGAACGAAATTTTGTAGTTCCCGACAACTCACTTGAGCGCTCCTCACCCTTGCCGGACCACAAGGACACATCGGCAAGAAACTCACAGCCCCGAACGCCACAATCCAGGAGACAACGCAAGGGCGCAAAGACGCAGAGGAGCAAAGTCTATGGTTTTCTTTGCGTCTCTGCGCCCTTGCGTCTTCGCGTTTTTTTCTGTTCCGGTCCATCCCGTAGGGATTCAGGCTCTCCACTCGGGGCCTTCAGAACCAGGAAGTTTCTTAGTCTACAACCTTCGAACTCTCACCTTCTTGCCTTTGACCTTACCCGCCGACAACCTGCGCAAAGCCTCGGCAGCGATTTCCCGCACAACAGCAACATAAGTAGCCTGGTTGTTGATGGTGATCTTGCCGACCTGCTCCCGCGTAAATCCAGCTTCGCCAGTGAGAGCGCCCAGCACGTCGCCGGGGCGGATCTTTTCTTTACGTCCGCTGAGAATCTGCAATGTCACCATCGGCGGCGCCAGCGATGATTCTTCATCATGCTCAACTGTATCTAAATCATGCCACTCCGGTACGTGATCCAAGGTCTGCGTGATGGTTTGAATACGAACCATATCGGGTGCAGCTACCAGGCTCAGCGCCCAGCCGTCTTTGTCGACCCGGCCCGTACGGCCGATACGATGGAGATATATTTCCGGATCGGGCGTCACATCGACATTTATAACGGCTTCGAGTTCGGCGATATCAAGACCACGCGCCGCCACATCGGTGGCGACCAATACCGTGCAACTACGATGATCGAACTGAATCAGCACCTGATCACGTTCGCGTTGTTCCAGATCGCCATGGAGAGTCAGCGCGTGAATGCCTTGGTCTTGAAGCACAGCCAGGAGATCACGGCATTGTTGCTTGGTATTACAAAACGCCAGCGTGGTTTGCGGACGGTAATGCTTCAACAAACGGCCAACGGCCTGCAAACGCGCATCGGCCTCGACCTTGTAGAAACGTTGACGAATTTTGCTCTGTTCGTGCTGTTCTAACAGTTTCACTTCTTGAGGAAGGTTCATAAATTGACCAGCTAATCGCGCGATTCCATCAGGATACGTCGCCGAAAAAAGCAGCGTTTGGCGCTTGGCCTGGCACCGCTTTGCAACGTAGGTGATCGCATCAAAAAAGCCCATATCCAACATCCGGTCGGCTTCATCGAGCACCAGCGTATTGAGTGCCTTGAGGCTCAAACTGCCACGCCCCAAATGATCCATGATACGGCCCGGCGTGCCGACGATGATATGCGCGCCGTGTTCAAGACTGGCCAACTGAAGACGCATGACGCTGCCGCCACACAGCGTCAAAATCTTAATATTGTCAAGCGATCGTGCCAGACGGCGCATCTCCTGCGTGACCTGTTCCGCCAGTTCGCGCGTTGGGCATAGCACCATCGCCTGCACCGCAAAGCTACGCGGGTTGAGGTTCTTCAGCAACGGCAACGCGAATGCTGCCGTTTTACCACTACCGCTCTTGGCTTGCGCGATCAGGTCGTGACCAGCAAGCGTTATCGGCAAACTGGCCGCCTGAATCGGCGTCATTTTCAAGTATTCGAGTTGCTGCAACGTTGCTAATACCGCCGGTGAAAGCGGCAATTCATCAAAAAAACGCTCAGTAGGCGCAGGCGGAGAAAGAGTCGGTATAGAATTATTCATTCGCAATTATCCCAGCTGATAACAATTACCTATCCAGCTTTAGCGTCATTGTCCCGGAGCCAAGGCTTCAGCCACGCGACTGACCAACCCCGAAGCATATTTCAGTTTAGAGTCACGCACTTCCCAAATCCGATTTGGCGATTGCACTTGGAAAACCCGAACACCTCTAACGCGAGGCTGATTCGCATCGAGCTTCATCAGGGCAAGCCCCCGAAGTGCAATAACACGCCTATCGTGTTCGATCCGGAGTTCCTCGGCCAAATCCGGGAAGGCATCGGGCACGCTCATAATATCGGTTTCCTGGATTCGCACAAGACCTCTGCGCTCCTCACGATAAACTTGACGCGGTACGACCATTCAGATTGTACTATGCTGTTCTCCCGGTGCAGATCACCCAAGGGAGGAAAAATGGAAGCTAAAATCGTTAGACTCGCAATCATCGCCGTCTCGATTCTCGTCTGTTTGTGTGGATCGGTTGGGGCCAAGGATGGTCTGGTACTACAGGAGATGACCTGGCCCGACGTGAAAGCCTACCTGGAAAGCAGCGACATGGTTATCATTCCCCTCGGGAGCACCGAGCAGCACGGGCCCCACCTGCCGCTTGGTACCGACACCTTCGAGGCACTGGAGATCTCAAGGCAAATCTCTGCCAGGACAGGTGTCGTGGTTGCCCCAGTACTTACGGTCGGTTATAGCATCTACCACGGCGGCTTCCCCGGTACTCTCTCGATTTGCCCGGAGACCATGGAGCAGGTACTGTTCGAGACGGTAGAGACCCTTATCGGTCACGGCTTTCGTCGCATCATGTTCTTCAACTACCACGGTGGCAACAACATCGTCCAGGCCAAAGTGATCCACCGAATCAACCATGGAACCGAAGCTGTGGCAGTCGCAATCGGGCATGGCGGTCCGATCCAAGTGGAGAGCGACGACGATGGCAAGATGGACTGGCACGCGGGTCAAGGCGAAACCTCGATCATGCTCCATCTGCGGCCCGATCTGGTCCGAAATGATCGAATAGAGAAGCCTGAGATGAACTTCACGCCCCGTATGCAGGAGCTCAAACGGCTGGCCGAGAAAGGGCCGTCCCTGGTCCACGTTTGGAGCAGCCTGTTTGGAGTACCGGCCGAGACCGGTAAAGGTGGCGCCAGTGATGAGCTGTCAAGCACCGGTGTCTGGACCCTAGGTGATCCAGGAGAAGCTACAGCCGAGCAGGGGCGCGAGACAGTCAGTGGTTTCTTGGAGCGTGCAGTAGATTTCATCCAGGCATGGCAGCAGGCAACCCTGAACTAACCCGCACTTCTCACCAATGATCGTCGCGAGAATCGTGAGACATCGAGGACAGCTACCGTGCTTCTCCCAATTTGCCCTCTTCGACCATTATCTCCATCGCCTGAGCGACTGGAATTCTCGTGACACCAGCTTCTTCATCAACCCAGCCGTAGCTGGCGAGCACGTCGTGCTGCTCAGCGCGCATTTTCTCGAGGGCCAGATCTTTGGGGGCTATGACTTTGCGCTCGAATTCGCGGTCTTGCATTTGGTAGAAAAGCGCTTGCAGCAGCACAATCGTCACTACAACCACGACCGCGCTGATCACAGCAATAGTCGCGCTTATCGGGGCGTCGGGATCGTCGTATCGCATCGTTTTCTCCGAATCACGCGTTCTCGAAGTTGATTGCTTCGTTGAGCCGTGGATCACCTTCGCAGACGAGAGAATGCTTGCGCATTCTGTATACGAATCCGGCGGCAAAAACACCACCAATTCCAAAGAATACCAAAACATCTAAAAGGCCGAATACGGGGTTGGTACTCATTTCGGGCATCGCAAGCCAGTAGAGATCGAGATAATGCATCGCGGCCATCCACAATCCGGCGATCGCGAGCACAACTGGGCGCCTTTTTGCATGGCGCGAGATCAGCGCAAAGAAAGGCAAAATGAAGTGGCCGAAAAGCAGCGCGACGCTGACAAGCACCCAATCGCCGGTCTGGCGTTTGAGAAACCACCCGGTCTCTTCAGGCAAATTGGCGTACCAGATCAGCATGTACTGCGAAAACGCGATATAGGCCCAGAAAACGGTAAAGGCGAAAAGCAATTTACCGACATCATGGTAGTGCTCGATCGTCACGACTCTCGTCAAACGGCCGCTTCTTTGCAAAAACAGCAAGATCATCGCCATCATAGCGAAGAAGATGACGACCGATGAAGCGAAGTAATAGACGCCAAAAATCGTCGAAAACCAGTGTGGATCGAGCGACATCAGAATATCAAACGCGGCGAAATTGGTGCTTAAGGCATAAAGAATCATGCCCGGCGCGCTCAGCCTTTCCATGCGCAAAGTGAGCTGGGGATCATGGCTTTCGTCCTGTTTGGTCGATGTTCGAAACAAAAACCACGACAGGCCAATCCAGATGGCAAAATAGATGGCAATTCGGATGGTGAAGAAGCTCGGATTGAGGAAAGCAACTTTTCCGGCGAGCAGGGCATCGTGATCAGCGGCGCCTGGATGAGCCCAGTGATAGAGATGGCTCATTCCATAAATAATCGGCACGGCAAGCAGCGCCATGACGATCACGTTGGCAGCTAATCCTTCAGCAATACGCCGTACGGTGACGCTCCACCCGGACCGCGTCACATGCTGCAAGAGCACAAAAAACAACGCGCCCAGAGATAAGCTGAGAAAATATGCAAACGAAATCAGATAAGTGCCGAGAAAACGTTCGAGACCGTGTTCTGATTGCATCGAGATAAAAACAGAACCGCCAAGACCGATCACGGCCGCGATCATCGATGAAACCAAGAGTTTCGAAGCTAAACTATCGAGGTGACGGGCCTCGGTTGAGATGTCGAAGTGATTCATCTGCTCACTCTCCCATCTGCGGGCGGGCAACTACAGGAACATCATCAATCGACGCGCTCTGAGAACGCTGCAGCGCTTTGACATACGCCACAATCGCCCAGCGATCTTCAACTTCGATCTGTGGACCGTGAGCCGGCATATTTCGAACTCCGTAGGTGATCGTATTAAAGAGCTGTCCTACCGGACGTTCACGAACGAGTTCGGTATGGAATGAAGACGGTGGTGTCCACGTGCCTTCTTGTAATGCCTCGGCACGTTGGTTGACCATGCCATCGCCGTATCCGGCGAGCCCATGACACGGTGCACAGAAGATCTCGAAGCGATTTTGTCCGCGTTCGAGCAGGGACATCGTCACCTTCATTGGAATCGTAAGCACCCAAGCATCGCCATCTTGACCGCGATAGAGATCATCTTCATCCCGGAGTTCACCCCGCGCCACGGTGCCCTCTACCTGCGGTCGCATTGCCCGGCCGTCTTTGAAAAGCAGATTAGCCGACTGGGCCCGGTACTTCGGCTGAGAGTCCATATCGGGGATGATATGAATCCGGGTTTTTTCGGTTTTGACAGAACGTGCTCTCACCATGAGAGCCATCGGAATCCAGGTCACGACGACCGCAACCAACAACGCAAGTACCAGCCAGCGCGGCATATCAGTCCTCCACCTCTTCTACCTGGAGCCCACCAAGCGATTCGAGCAACGCCCGCGTCTTTTCAGCATCAAAGAGCGGATCTTCGGCCTCAACACTGATGAAAAACCGATCATCAGTCGCCCGTTTGAATCGACGATTGGTATGTAATGGGTGGTAGAGCTTCGGAAGACGGTTGAAGGCTAACATGCCCCCCAAAGCCGTCAGAGCAGCAAATAAGATCGTCGTCTCGAAAGCGACCGGAATATTTGCGGGCAACGAAAAAAGCGGCTTGCCACTAATCAGGAACGGATAATCGAAGGCATTTGTAAACCACTGCAAACCAATACCAACAGTGGTTCCGGTCAAACCTGCGCCAAAAACAAGAAATGGCAGTTTCGTCGGTTTGATGCCCATTGCCCTATCAAGACCGTGCACAACAAAAGGGGTATGCGCATCCCACTTGGTGAAACCAGCATCACGAACCTTTCCCGCCGCAGCGATCAGTGCATCGACGCCTTCAAACTCAACAAGATAAGCGAAGAGTTTTGATGTATTTTCAGTACTCATCGGCCACCTCCTTTGCCAAGCACAACAGCTTGGTGGGCGCCAGATTCGAGGATGTCGCCGTGATAGTCGCCATGGCCCTGGGAACGCTGGTGGCCCGCATGAGACTGTGGCATCACACCCTTGACCTCAGCCATGCCGACCAAAGGTCCGAAACGGATGAAGAGCAAGAAGAGGGTGAAGAAAAGGCCAAAACTGCCGACAAAGGTCATGACATCAACAACTGTAGGACTGTAATAACCCCAGCTCGTCGGAAGGAAATCACGGCTCAACGAACTCACAACAATCACGAATCGCTCAAACCACATTCCAACATTGATCAGAATCGAAGCGACCCACATCACTTTGAGGTTCAAGCGCATCTTCTTGAACCAGAAGATCTGCGGCACGATGACATTACAGGTCACCATCGTCCAGTAGGCCCAGGCATATGGCCCGAAAGCACGATTCATAAATGTAAAACTCTCATACGGATTGCCCGAGTACCACGCAATGAAGAATTCAGTGGAATAGGCCAATCCAACCATCATGCTCGTCGCCAAAATGATCTTGGACATATTCTCGAGGTGGCGTTTGGTAATGATCTCCTGAAGGCCGAAGAAATATCGTGTCGGAATGATCAGGGTTACGACCATGGCGAATCCCGAAAAGATCGCGCCAGCAACAAAATATGGAGGGAAGATCGTTGTGTGCCAACCGGGAATCAACGACACCGCGAAGTCGAAACTGACAACAGAGTGCACCGAGATCACCAATGGCGTCGCTAAGGCAGCGAGCAAGAGATACGCCATCTCGAAGCGATGCCAATGGCGATTGGACGAACGCCAGCCCACCGCAAGAATGCCGTAGATGATCTGGCGCGGCATCGATTTCGCACGATCTCGCAGCGTCGCAAGATCGGGAATCATGCCCATGTACCAGAAAAGCAACGAAACCGTTGCGTAGGTTCCGACGGCGAAAACGTCCCATAAAAGAGGCGAACGGAAATTTGGCCACATCGACATCTGATTCGGCAACGGAGCCAACCAATACGCAAGCCAAGCGCGGCCAACATGAATACCCGGAAAAACACCGGCGCAGCAGACGGCGAAGATCGTCATCGCTTCGGCAAAGCGGTTGATGCTCGTACGCCATTTTTGCCGCAGGAGGAAGAGGATCGCGGAAATCAACGTTCCCGCATGGCCGATGCCAACCCAGAAGACGAAGTTGACGATCGCCCAGCCCCAACCGACTGGAGCATTCAAGCCCCAGACGCCGACGCCAGTGAAAATCAGATACGCGATCATTGCTGTCATCACTGAGGTGAGACCGAGGGCCGTCAAAAAGGCTGCCCACCACATCTTGGGCATCGGGTTTTCGACGACGCCGCACACCGCGTTGGTTACCGAAGCAAAATCGTTTTCACCGACAACAAGATGCGCAAGGTTCGTCGGGTCATCCGTCGTATTGTCGAGATAATTTGACGTATTGAGAGTCGTGGTGCTCATCGCTTCAGGAACTCTCCTTTTCGTGGCCGTGTTCCTCAGTATTGTGGTGAGGATCAGATTCGCCCGAATCACCCGATTGCTTGTCAATCGGATTCCGTAATCTGGCCATGTAGTGGGTTCGCGGTTTGATGTTCAACTCGGCCAGGGTTGCGTAGGATCGAGCATCGGTACGCAGTTTTGATACCGCACTCTCAGGGTTATTGAGGTCTCCGAATACGATCGCTTGACTCGGGCAAGTTTGCGCGCACGCTGGCACAATTTCACCATCGACGAGATCCCTGCCTTCGTTGCGCGCCATGATGCGCGTATTCTCGATACGCTGCACACAGAAGCTGCATTTCTCCATTACACCGCGGGAACGCACCGTAACCTCAGGGTTAAACTGCATTTTGGTCGTCTCAGGCAAATCTTTGTGAAAATTGAAGAAATTGAAACGCCGCACCTTGTACGGACAGTTGTTGGCGCAGTACCTCGTACCGATACAGCGGTTATAGACCATCGCGTTGAGGCCGTCTTCGGTATGCTGGGTAGCTGCCACCGGGCAGACCTGTTCACACGGCGCGTTCTCGCAATGCACACATGCAACTGGTTGAAATACCATGCCGGCCTCGTCGACTTCATCAGGACCGATGCCTTCTTCGGTCTTAAAATATCGATCGAGGCGAATCCATTGCATTTCGCGCTGATTGATCACCTGTTCGCGGCCAACCACCGGAATATTGTTCTCGGCCTGGCACGCAACAATGCAGGCATTACAACCGGTGCAGGAATTGAGATCAATCGACATGCCCCACTGTTCGCCCTCGTAGGCCTTTTCAGTCCACAAAGAGAAGAGTTCGGGCTCGTGCACCTTGTGTTTGATAACGTCGGGATGAGCTTTGAACTCAGCGATGGTCGCTTCGCGAATCAACTGGCCGCTGCGCTTGTTGCGCGCCTTAAATCCCGTCGCGTCGATCACGTTGTGATCTTGGGTGATTGCTAATGTGTGGGTGCGCCCGGTCGGCCTGATATCAACTCCGGTGATGATATCCGACGACATCGAATTCCGGAGAAGGTAGGCATTGACGCCCACTGCGTTGCCGACGACACCAGCTTCACTGCGGCCGTATCCCAAAGCGAGGCTGAGGGAATTATGGGCCATACCCGGAAGAATATATGCTGGCGCCTCAACGGCAGAAGCTTCGCCCGCTTCAATCTGCAAAACATCACCATGAGAAACGCCGTGCTCCCTTGCCGTCGCCGGCGACAGCAGAATCGCGTTGTCCCAGGTGATTTTGGTGACGGCATCGGGAAGTTCCTGCAACCAGCCGTTGTTGGCAAATCGACCATCGTAAACCTTCGAATCAGACGTGAGCACGAGTTCCATCACCATTTTTGAGGCAGCAGCGCAAAGACTCTTGAGGTCCATCGCGGCTTTTTCAAGACCTGCCGCATCGAAGTCCACTTTCAGAGAAGCAAAGCCAGAGTCCTCACGAACGCCATCGTGCAGCAATCGCCGCCACGTCTTCTCAAAATCGACTCCAGGAAAGCGTATTTTGGTCGCGGCGCGACTAAGGTCATATGCCGAAGCCGGCTCACCAAGGGCCATGGCCATGACTTCAGCCGGCGTTTTGCCTCCATAAAGAGGCTCGATCAACGGCTGCTGCATGGTAAACGTACCATCCCATGCGAAACCGTCGCCCCATGCTTCGAAAGCATGAGCGCGCGGCAGACTCCACTTGCACATCTTCGATGTTTCGTTGTCGAAGAGGCTCAAATGAGCGCTCATTTCGAGCGATTGAAGGAGCTTGGCAAATCCGAGATCGTCCGGGGCGTCATAAACCGGATTTCCTCCAAGCATCACGAGCTTGGTGATCTCCCCCGCTTTGATACGCCCGGCAAGTTCAACAATCGCATTGCGGTGATGGGGCCGTTGGGGGTCGGGATCCTCGACCACTCTCAGCGTTGTGCCAACATTGCCTAGAGCCTTGTTGATGGCCAGAACTAGAGCGTGAACCTCGGGCGCCTGGCGGGGCCCGGCCAACACGAGGCTCTGTGCCGCATTGGCTATAAGATCCTCAGCAAGACGCGCAACGAAATCGTTACCGATATCGTCACCGATGGCGGACGTTTCTCCACTGAAGAGTTGCCGCGCTTCGGGCGCAAACTCGAGATGATGCTGATCGGCGAGTCTCGTGGCTAGAGCCGTGAGCAGGACCGGAATCCGGGACGCGGCGATCGCGAGGCGGTGGTCGGCCTGACCACCCGTCAACGTATGACCGCTCTCGGCGACCCAGAGGCGGCTCATCACTTCCGCATCAGGACGCCTGCTCTCAGCAAACTCTCGTGCCAATCGAAGAGCCGAAGGATGATCGACCAGGAGATCTGCGTCAAAACAGGCGATTACCCGAGCCTGCTTGATTTGCGGCACCAACCGCACAGGACGAGCACAGGCCAATATGCTGCCTTGACGCTCGTTGTCTCGGGACACGGGCTCATACTCGTACCAGCTCAGACCATTATTATTTTCGAGCAATCGCTGTCTGAGACCCCTCGCGGTCGGCGACGAAAGGGCCTCAGATAAGATTGCTGTACTCGGCGACATCATCGCCTCAGCCAGCACAACCTCAACATCGTTCCAGGTTTTTTTATCGAGCCCTCCACCGCCGCGGTACAAAACTGCTGTACTGCGGTCGGGATCGTAGAGCTCAAGAACCTGGGCCTGGGCCACCGCCGATAACGCACCAAGGCTATCAGGGTGTGAGGGGTTACCTTCAGCTTTGATCGGCCTGCCGTCAACGCTGGTAACAACCATACCGAGAGCAGCACCCTGCATCTCGTACGATGTAGCAAAAAACTGCGGCACTCCCGGCACCCGGCCCTCTGCACGATGGGCGAAAGGCACGATCTCTTCTTCAGGCCATCGGCACGAGGTCAATCCCGCAAAAGCAAAGGAAGCGCCCATGACTTTGAGAAACGATCGACGCGAAGCTTGAGGAAGCTCATCCCACGGTTGATTTGGGAATTCACGCCCGAGCGCCTCTTGAAACTCGGGAGTCTCGGCCAACTCATCTAGTGAACGCCAGTACTTCATTCCGTTTTTCATCGATGACATGTATTGCAATCCGTCGGTGGTTTGATGTTGTTGTTTGCGGCCAATTGTTGACCGAAGACCAAACGATCGCCTGCAGGCTGCCAATCCATGACTGTTGCCATTTCGGGAGGCCTGAGATGTTCGTTGGGACTGCGATGACAATCAAGGCACCAGCCCATGCTCAAGGGTTCGACTTGGGAAACGACTTCCATACGGTCGATGCGTCCGTGGCACGAAACGCAACCAACGCCGCGAGTCACGTGCGCACTGTGATTGAAGTACACATAATCGGGGAGATCGTGAATACGGACCCACGCAATCGGCATGCCCGTCTCGTAACTCGCTCGAACCACATCGAGCTTTTTGCTCGTCTTCTTGACCGAAGCGTGGCAATTCATGCAGGTTTGGGTCGGTGGAATCGCCGCGCGCGCCGCCGATTCTACGCTCGTATGGCAGTAACGGCAGTCGATTCCCAGCTTGCCGGCATGCAGAGCGTGCGAGTACTCAACTGGCTGCTTCGGCGAATAGCCGACATCAGTCGCAATCGGCGAAAATCCGAAAGTCACCAGCACAAGGGCATAAAGCCCTCCACCAATAACCGCGGCTGCCGCACCGATACGCAGCACGTTCGCCCATTTAGGAAAGACAAAAAAATCTTTTGATTTATCTTTGGTCATGACAACAAATCCAAATAAGAAATTTCTTCAATTCACGAGTCTCCGAATGTCATAATGGAGCCTATGAAAAACTCGATTGATTTGCGCTCCGACACCGTAACATTACCAACACCAGCAATGCGCCACGCTATTTCCAATGCGTCCGTAGGGGACGATGTATACGGAGAAGACCCTACCACGCGCGCACTCGAAATTCGAGCCTCTGAACAACTGAACCGAGAATCTGCTCTTTATGTTCCCACTGGATCGATGGGAAATCAAATTGCAATCCACCTCCACAGCAAAGCGGGTTCCGAAGTCATCGGCGAAGCAGGCTCCCACGTCTTTAATTTCGAGATGGGCGCGATGGCCGTATTGAGCGGGGCAATGCCACGGCCGATCCCGACAAACAACGGCATTCTCACTCCTGAACAGCTCTCGGCGGCAGTGCAACCCAAGGTTGGCTATGCGACTCCGACGTCGATGGTAGTCCTGGAAAACAGCCACAATCTCGCGGGAGGCCGCATCACGCCTATAGCAACAATGAAGGCCTTAATCAGCGCCGCAAAAGCTCATGACCTCCCCGTACATCTCGACGGCGCTCGAATCTTCAATACCGCCGCCGCGCTAAAGATCTCGGCAGCTGAAGTTGCCGAAGGCTGCGATACCGTTATGTTCTGTCTATCCAACGGCCTTGCTGCACCGGTCGGCTCGATGCTGGTCGGCGATCACAAAAACATCAGC
>PJEL010001189.1_pt1 | contig 27413 bp, 29 predicted proteins | sample 1853271 | NCBI WGS metagenome assembly PJEL01 (sample SAMN08108733, study PRJNA415343) | Invertebrate metagenome, whole genome shotgun sequencing project. | host: Globobulimina | place: Sweden: Gullmar Fjord | collected 2015-08 | reverse complement strand
CCCAGCTGGGCGCGTTCATCGGCACCCTGGACGAGGCACGCGTGCTGGAGATCTTCGCCGGGATGCGGTTCCAACAGCGCTCCTTCCGGACCTAGCAAGTCGGCGGCGGCGCGAGGGTGACAATCACCCATGTCTATGGAACCATGTCCTCCTGAATCGGGAGTTGTTGTGCCTAGAATCGTCCCACCTCTGATGGCAGTACTGCTGTCCGCGTGCGCCACCACCCAACCGACAGCCGACGCCGACACGGATCTCGGGACGACGACCAGCGAGACCACACTGACTACGGGCACCGACTGCACCGAGCTCGACTGGTATCAAGACCTCGACGAGGACGGCTCCGGCAATCCCTCCGTGCCCCTCAGCGCCTGCGATCAGCCCAGTGGCTATGTCGACAACGATGATGATTGTGACGACGCGGAGGCCATGCGCACCCCGGGTCGCAACGAGATCTGCGACGGCCTCGATAACGACTGCGACGGCGCCCTCGGCCCCGACGAGGAGGACCCGGACGGCGACGGCTGGCTCGACTGCGAGACCGACTGCACGGGCACGGGAATGACCTGGTACACCTTCGAGAACGACCCGGTCCTCAACGTGAGCCACCCCCGCTGCGGCGACTGCGATCCCTACGTCGGCGACACGCCTTGCTCCGAGGTCCTGCCGGTGCTGTGCCTGTATCCACAGGGGCTGCCAAATCCGGGGATCGTCACCGACTTCTACAACGGATGGGCGGAAGGCGACGTCGCCCTGACCGATCCGATTCCCGGATGCCTCCTGAACTCGGTGAACTCCGCGACGGCACTGTGTGAGGCGACCTATGGCGTCGGCTGGCGGCTGGGAGAGCACCACGACGGCGGCGGCGGCTGGAGCTGGTGGGCCTATGGTCAGCTGGACGACACCACCCGCTACTGGGCGGGAATCGATGACCAGACGGCTCACTGCTGGGATTGAGAGCGGAGGCTGAAGTCAGTTGCCCTCGATGCGAACATCCCCCCGGCCGGTGCGAGCAGTGATGAGGCGCGGCGACGACGGATCATCGATGAGATCGACGCGGTCGAGGTCCACATCGCCGGAGGTGCTCTCGGTGTGAATGCTGTACGACCCCGCCGGAACCGACAGGACCACGTCGCCGCTGCCGGTCTCCAGCGAGACTGACTCCACGTCGTCGACCAGGTCCACATCGAGCTCCCCGGCCTCGGCCCTCACGTCGACGGACGGCGAGGCGAGCTCGTCACCCACCACATCTCCTGAGTTGGTGCTGGCGCTCAACGACGCCAACGAGCCCTGCGCAAACACGTCTCCGGACTGGGTGTCGATGAACACCGCGACGTCCTCGGGAACCGTCAGATCGACGTCGACGCGACAGGTGGGCTTGAGTTTCGGACAGCTGCCCTCCACATAGAACACGCCCCCGTCAACATAGTGACGGATCTCCGGTGGTTTTCCAGTGAACGTCGAACGCGCTTCGCCGGAGGCCTCTCCGCGAGGATCTCCCCAAACGGCGATGGAGCCGCGCTCGACCCGAAGCTCGACGCGATCGAAGTCCTCGCCCTCGCTGAAGAACTCGGTCTCGGTCTGCGCCTGCACACACCCGGCGGTCAAGAGGGTCACGGCGATGAATCTGTACATGGGTTTGTCCTCGTTGAGAATCACATCCAGGAGGAAGCAGGCCGGCCCATGTCACCAAAAATCGATCGCGGAGGATTAGTATCGGCGGAGAGGGAGACAGCGATGACTGACGAGGAACTGATCTCGGAGCTTCGAAGCATGGGGATCGACGCCGACAGCCACCGGGTCGTGGCGCTGTTGCCGCTGGTTCAGGTGGCGTGGGCGGACGGGAGGATCCAGGACGCCGAGCACAAGCTGATCTTCAGAGTGGCCGAGGAACGCGGGATGCTCGTCGGCGACGGTGGACGGATCCTGGAGAGCTGGCTCAACAACCATCCCACCGACCGATACGTGGCGCGAGGCCGAAAGCTACTGGTCGAGCTAGCCAAGCGCGAGACCGGGCTGGGCACCTCGATGTCCGCCCAGACCCTCGAAGATGTGCTGGAGTTCTGTGAGCGGGTGGCCCGGGCAGCCGGCGGTCTGTTCGGCGTGATCTGGACGGTGGATTCCCGCGAGCGAAACGCCATTCGCGAGATCGCCGAGGCCCTCGAGGTCGAGACCCTGAGCGACGAGCCGTGATGAGACCCGCCGCGCTCTGCTTCGGGTTCACCCTCTCCCTCAGCCTCGCGTGTTTGGGGCCCACCGAGGAACCGAAGCCGGAAGACCCCGTCGAAGACCCCGCCGAAGACCCCGCCGAAGACCCCGTCGAAGACCCCGAACTCGAGCCAGCTCCCGAACCACCGGCCGGCGTCAAGAAGGTCGGCGACAACCACTGGGAGCTGAAGCGCCGCTTCATGAACAAATGTCTGGAGGACCCCTCCCGCCTCGCAGACGCCAAGCGAAAGGGAAAAGGCTGGGAGCTCCTCGGGATCCGAAAGCACAGCGACGCCTGGTGGATGGGTCTGCATCGCGGTGACCTGCTGCTGCGTGTGAACAACATGCCTCTGGAGACCGATGCCGAGGTGCTAGCCGCCTACGCCGCACTCAAGGACGAAGACCACCTGGTGCTGAAGCTGAAGCGGAAGGGCGAGCCCCGGAAGTACACCTACGACATCGTTGGGAAGTGACCGAGGCAGCCGATCCGCCTTCAGATCTCGGAGGCCAGCGGCCAGACCGTGGCAATCGCGATCGTGCAAAATGACCTAGACGACGACGCGAATTGTTGCCGGGTTTGCAAAGGTGGCGGAGCCCCTTTGCCGGGGGATAAAAGGGGCGCGGAGCCCTTTTTCAACCGGAGGGGCGCGGGCTCGCCGGCCGTCCATGAAGGCAGTCCACACCCATCGAGCCCGGGGCTCTCCGGTTGCGGGGTTGCAAGGGGCCTGCCCCTGCCGGCCGGAGGCCGCAAAAGGGGCTTTTCCACGACACGATCTCCCGACGCACTCCACCCTCCGACCCGACGATACCCCGGATCTCCTTCCGGAGGTCCTCCATGCCGGGGCCTGAGCGTTTCCACCCTCCCCGAGGCCGTAGCCCACCAAGCCAGCCCCGAAGCCGACTCTTCTGTCGGGCCATCGCCGCGACCTACCAGTAGAACTTCGATGGAACGCCGACATCCACCTCGTAGTACGCCGGCACCGCAGCCTGCCTGTCGGTGATGTAGATCTTCATCTCATCCCAGCCGCCGATGCCCGAGCCCCACTGGAGGTTGGTCATCCAGCCGCCGCCGGGCAGCTGCATCACCAGCTCGGGCTGGCCCCCGGTGGGTGGGTAGCGGATCAAGTTGTCGCCATTGACCAGCCCGTAGACGTTGCCGCACACGTCCACCCCCATACCCAGCATCTCCTCCCCACCGGGGATCGGTGCCCAGGCTGTCGGAGCCGCCGTTGGCATGCCGTCGGCGTCCACTGGCGCCGACATGATCCCGTCATTGGTCCCGAAGTACAGGGTGCTGAAGTCCTCGGAGAAGGTCATTCCGTTCGGGAAGTTGAGGACCCCGCCCTCGACGGCGAAGTCCATGTCGCCGAGGATCGGATCGATCCGCATCACTCCCATGAGATCGGCCACAAAGACCATGCCGTCCTGGTGGATGTCGATGCCGGTTGCGTAGCCAAATCCGCCAAAAACCATCGTGCTCGTGCCGTCCATGGCGACGCGGTACAGCGAGGAGGTATCGACGTTGGCATAGACCAGCTCGCCAGACGGCAGCATGCGCATGCTCGCCGGGCCACCGGGACCGCCGGCAGTGGGCGCAAACGGGTCAACGGCTCCAGGTGGGTACTGCTGCTTCACCAGGGCGTCGATGTAGTGGCTGATGAGGTTTCCCTGGTCGTCGAAGCAGAAGTCCTCTGACGCGTAAAGGCCTTGCAACGTCGTAAATGGACGAGGCAGCGCCGGGATGGTCGCGCAGTCGAAGGGTGCAGTGTCGGTGTCGGTGTCCGCATCGGTGTCGGCATCGGTGTCGGTGTCCGCGTCGGTGTCGGTGTCGGTGTCCGTCGGATCGGTCACATCGGAGTCTTTGTCCGCGGGACCGCCACACGCGACCAGGATCAGCAGGAGGGCTCGTTTCATTTCTTCTTCTTCGCCGGCTTCTTCTTCTTGGCCGGCATCTCTGCGGTGTGATCGAGGGCCTCGAGAGCCCAGTCAGCGGCTTCGGTAGAGCCTCCCCAGGCACTGGCGTCGGCGTGCACGTACTCCTTCCACGGGCGACCGGGCATGGGTTCGAAGTCCCCCACCGTGTCGAGCTCTCGCAGCGCGGCGCGGCGACCCTCGGGAAGGCGCAGCACCAGCCCGTTGGAGAACACACCGAAGAACATGTTGCCGTTCACGAAGCCGGCGGGCATGCCGAACATCTTCTTGCGCTCGGCGCGGGCATCGGGCGGAAAGGCGGCGTCAAAGGCATCGAGAGCGGCTTGAGTGGGCTTTTCCATGCCCGCTGTTCTACCACGGGCGTCCTTTGCCAGAGCTTGACCGCTTCACCGGAACCCGCGCTCGGGGACCCTGTCGTGAAGAGGACAGGTCAAGTCCGGAGGCAAGGCCATGTGCTGTGAGCTGTCGTACATATTCTCCATGTTTCGGAGGACTTCGCGGATACCTGCGAATTGCGTAGGTTTAAAGCTATATGTTCGTCAGTTTGCAGGTCATGGGTGCAGACGCAGGACTTGACCGGCAACTGTAGAGGAGAGCTCCATGTTGGAGGCACTGGCCCTGCTCGGGCTGCTCACTACCGATCCACTCCCCGAAAGCCTCCGAGACGACGTGGCAGCGCTGTCTCAGCCCGTGGCGCCGGAGACCGGGCTCCAGCTGCCGCTGAACCGAGACCTCACACACGACGGCGACCCAGAGCAGATCGGCGACATCCCGACCCATGGAATCGGAGGCGGAGAGCCCGACTATGGCGAGATGCCGGCTCGACCTCGCCCCGACGCCGTCATCCACGGAGGAGAGCCAAAGATCCTCGGCGCCATGGATCGCTCCATGATTGACGAGGTCATTCGCCGACACTTAGGAACCCTGCGGGAGTGCTACACCGATGCTCTCGCCCAAGAGCCGAAGCTCACCGGCCGGATGTCGTTCACGTTTGTGATCCACTCCACTGGCGAGGTCATCGACGCCAAGCTGCGGAGCGCCACCGTGGACGCCAGCGAGCTCGGAGACTGCCTGACAGCCCAGTTTCTCCGCATGAAGTTCCCTGCTTCTGACGGCGCTGGAATAGTCATCGTCTCCTACCCGTTCTGGTTGAGGTCGGGGGCGTGAGCCAGTGCCTCGAGGTCAAGCAGTACTGGGGAGATCTCTGCTTGGACGTCCTGCACTTCTCAGGGCAGGACGTGACCATCGGACCCAACAGATCCGACGACTTTTGCGCAGCAGACGCGGCCACGCTGTTCCGCTTCAACCGCAATTCGGGGACCTACTCGCCGGTCCAACGGGGGGACTGGAACGTCATCACCGGTGACGGGTGGGAGATCGATACGTGCACCTACCGGTTCTCGGCGCGATTGGTATCGATGGGCTCATGGGCTCCGAAGGAGCGCTCCCACCCTGATGTTCTCTTCCTCATCGCCGGCTTGGGGCTCGCCGCGACCCTAGTCCTGTTGGCTTTGGTCGGCGGGCACGAGCTGTCGAAGGCCCTCGCTCCACCCCAGTGCGAGATCGCACGCGGCTGCTACCCTTACCTGTCTTGGATGAGGTCGGGGGCGTGAGCCAGTGGCTGGAGGTCGAGCAGTACTGGGGAGACCTTTGCCTGGACGTCCTGCACTTCGCCGGGCGAGACGTGACCATCGGACCGAGCGACTCCGAGGACTTCAGCGCTGCCGAGCCAGCCACCCTGTTTCGCTACGACCGCGTCTCGGACACCTATTCCGCGGTGGCTCGCCGTGGCTGGGACGTGCAAACCGAGGGATCTCCGACCGAGTGGGAGATCGATACCGGCACGTTCCGGTTCAGAGCGCGACGGGTCCCGAGTGCAGCACGGACTCCGAAATCACCTGTTCATCCTGATGTTCCCTTCATCGTCACCGGCTTCGTGCTCGCTGTGAGCGTGGCCCTGTCGGCCCTCGTGAGCTGGCACGAGCTGTCGAGATTCCTCGCTCCGCCCGAGATCGAGATCACGTACGGCTGCTTCCGCCCGATCGTCCTCGCCGAAGTGCCCGCCGACGCGCCCAGGTTCCATCCGCCCAAACAAGGCGTTCCAAAAGGGCCGCATCCCCTCGACGAGAAGGACGAAGAGGAACCCCAGGTCGCGAAGACCCAAAAACGCCTGGACGTCGACGAGGTCATCAAGCGCCATATGAACGCAATCCGCTATTGCCACCAGCGCCGGCTCACCAAGGACCCGAACCCCATCGTGAACTTCACCATCGACTTCGCGATCCAGCCGAGCGGCAAAGCCACCGACATCGCCGTCACGACAGAACAGGCGAACACCGGGGACTTCGAGGAGTGTGTCAGGCGGCGGGTCGAGCGAATGGACTTCGGAAGGATGGACAACGCCGAAGTCCTGGCGATCTCCTACCCTTTCCACGTCAACCCGGGCTAGCTGACACGGCGCGGACGCGGAGTTTGCGGTCGCTTGACGGTCCTGCGGGAACCCGGACCCTGGAACCGTGTCGATGTGTACAGACGGGAAACAACTCACTCACCCCGCTCAGAACTGAGCGCCGCCAGCGGCCCACAAAAGCGTCACCCAGGTGACGAGGGTCCTTGGTCCGTTCGCAAATGGAGACGTCATGCTCGACCTCGAAGACATCACAGAAGAGACAACCATCGACACGACCGAAGATGTCCTGGCGTTTGTGCAGCGCTCCGAGACCACCGACCACAACGTGGGCATCGATCGCAAGCGCCCGTCGGTGCTGGAGGTCAACCAGGTGTGGGGCCAGGTGCTCCTCGACACCAAACACTTCACGAAGCGCTCGCTGGGGCACAACGTCACAATCGGGGCCAGAACCGGCTTCAAGTGGCACCTCCTCGGCATCGACATGGGCTGGATCCCGCGCGGATTCGAGTACGTGCTGCCGTACACGCCGCCCATGTGGTCCGAGGTCAACAGCGACTGGCGGAACGACTTCTATGCACCGGACGACAACCTGCCGGGCGCCGAGCACACTCTGTTTACTCACGACCTCGTCGCCGAGGCCTACACCGCACGCGTTCACGAGGACTGGGACGGGTTCGTGGACATCGAGGATTCCCGCTACTCCTTCTCTGAGCTGGTCGAGACCGGCAAGGCGAAGAAGGACGGAGATACCTACGAAATCCCCATGGAGCCCGGTATCCGCCTCATGGTCGACATCGACGGGGTCGTGTTCTTCAGCCACCTGGTTCCGGCCGGAGCGCGGGTGACAACCAAAGCAACCGACGACCTGGACTATCCGTTCATCTCCATCGCCTCCTTCGCGGGGTTTGTGGGCATGGTCATCGCCCTGGTGATGTGGTTCGCGCCTCCGCCCGCCGTGAACTCGTACATGGAGGTCGACAAGGACTTCTTCGCGAAGCTCGTCCTCGAGAAACCCAAGAAGGACAAACCTACGCCCAAGACCAAACCCGAGGGTGAAGGCGCGCGCGCCAAGAAGAAAGAGGGCAAGCGGGGCACGAAGACCAACAAGCTCGACAAAGCCAAGGGCGAAGCGATCAAGAGGCAGATCGCCGACCGGCAGATCGCGGAGGCGTCCGGCATCATCCTCGCCCTCGCCAACTCCGATCTCTTCGCCAACGCTGGGCTCAGCGACGGTCTGACCAAGGACGTCGGCGGCCTGACGGGCGTCAAAGGCGGACAGTTCGGCAGCAATGGCCTCGGCTCGCGTGGGAGCGGCCTCGGCAACGGCGGCCAGTACGACGGGATCGGCTCCGGGATGGGCACCCGCGGAATCGGCAACGGCGAGCACGGCTACGGCCAGGGTCCCGGCGGCACCAAGACCGACGGCAACATCGGAACAGACGGCGACCCGATCATCATCGGTTCCCTGGACCCCGCCCTCATCGACCGGGTCATCAAGCAACACATGAACCAGATCAAGTACTGCTACACCCGCGAGCTGAGCCGGGATCCAAACCTCGGCGGAAAGGTCTCCATGAAGTTCGTCATCGCCAACGACGGCTCAGTCTCCAACGCGAACGTCAAGACCACCACGATGCACAACTCCTCGGTCGAGAGCTGCATGCAGAAGCAGTTCTTCCGGATGAACTTCCCGAAGCCGAACGGCAACGGCATCGTCATCGTCAGCTACCCCTTCATCTTCTCGCACTAGCCCCCGCGAGAGCACCGCGGCCTCCTGGCGTCTGAGCCAGGGGGCCGTTCTGCCTCCAGAGGCGAGTCGACGTGCGATACTCGCGGCGATGAGAGTTGGCCTCGGCAAAGCACTGGCGCTGGGCGTGTTGACGGCGACCCAAGGGGCGTGGGCCGGAGAGGTCGCCGCGGTCATGCTCCTGCAGGGCGAGGTGACGGTGGTCGATGACGCCGGTGGCGTGCGCCCAGCGGTGTTGGGGGAGGGCCTGACCACCCTCGATACCGTGTCTACTGGAGACAATGCGGCGGTGGTCCTACATCTTCACAACAACCACCTCGTCCGGATCGACGAGGATCTGGACCTCCAGGTGGCCGACATCGTGCTGCTGAAGGCACCGGAGATCGATCTGGACGCCAACACCCAGCTCGCCACGCTGCTCTACACCGACGAGCGGGCGACGATCCAGGGGCTGGACGAGGCGGAGCGGCTGGCGGGATGGCACGCCAGGCTGTCCGCGGGCTTCACGCCGCCCTCGACCCTGGAGGAAGCCAACGAACCGACGCAGTACGACTTCGAAAGCGACGAAATCGAGGGCGAGCTGCTGCGCGCCGGCGGGATTTACGTCGGCGAGAGTCAGCCTCGACCGCAGGAGATCTCGAGCAGCGCCTCCAAGGACAAGAAGAAGCCCAAGAAACCCAGGAAGCCCAAGAAGCCCAAGGGTGGGGCGGCGCCGTTGCCCGCAGACGTGGCCCCACCACCGCCGGTCCCGGACCCGTATGAGCAGAACTTCGAGGCATTGAAGCGGCAGTTTGCAGATCCAGGGGCGCTCCGCACGTGCATCGAAGGCTGGGCGACGGGGCTGCCGGTCGAGGTTCACGACTTCGTCTTCGAGCTGCGCTTCAATGGCGATGGGATCGAGCGAGTCCTCGTCGATCAGGGTCTGACTGCCCCGACGTGCGCACCCGACCTCCTAGCGGTCGACGGCGACATCGACCTCGAACCGATGTTCTTCAGCGTTCACGTCGAGTAGCGGATGCGGCGTTCGGCGTTCCTGGTGGGCCTGCTGGTGGCGCTTGTCGTCGCCGGAGTCTTCGCGATGCACCGCACCGCGACCCTGAATCTCTCGTTCGTGGAGCGGCTGGAGCGCAACGCCCTCGACCTGCGCTTCCGGAATCGTGGGGAGCGCCCTGCAGGGGACGAGGTGGTGATCGTCGCCCTGGACGATCGCACCATGACCGAGGCGCCCGAGCTGTTCGAGCGGCGAGCCGGACAGGCAGCCGTGATCGACGCGCTGGCAGAAGCTGGCGCGGCGGTCATCGGGATCGACCTGCTCTACGCCGATCCCGAACAGCTCCTGGATCCCGCGCTCATCGCCGACATCGACAGCCACCTCGACGCTGGACCCGAGCCCACACCGTCCACCTCGCTCCTGGGCAGGGTGGCCGACGAGGTGCACGGAGACGCCCTGTTGGTCGAGGCCATCTCCTCTGCCGACAACGTCGTGCTCGCGCTCCATATCGGGCAGGAGGGCAACCCGGCGAACGAGCGGGACATCGCGCGGGGCAAGTTCGGTCAGGTCTCCCCCGGGCCCTATCTGCCCGACGGTTCCGGGCGGGTGCTCTCCTCGGACGGGATGTTCACGCGCAAAGCTGAGCGCTTGGGACTGATGACCACCTTCCGGGACCTCAGTGGGTCGGAGCGAACGATCCCCATGGCCATGCGGCTCGGAGCGAGCGCCTTCCCCACCCTCGCCGTGCAGCTGGTGGCGCAGCTGGACGGCGTGTCGCGAGCAAAGGTCGCCTACCTGGGCGAGACCGGAGAGGTGCACATCGGCGATCGCGTGATCCGTGCCGACAGCAAAGGCAGGTCTTGGCTGAACTATCGGGGACGGGCGCCCTTCGTCACGGTCTCGGCGGTGGACGTGGTCGAGGGCCGGGTGGACGCCGACCAGATGAGGGGGCGCATCGCCCTGGTGGGATTCACGCACCTGGCGCAGGACCGGGCGAGCACTCCCTTTGGAAGCCGACCGGGACCCGAGGTGCACGCGACCGCCGTAGACAACATCCTCCGCGGCGATCCACTGGTCCGGGCCAGTCCCATGGTGGACGGACTGCTGACGCTGTTGGCGGGTCTGGTGGTGGCGCTGTTGTTTCTGCCCTCCCGGGCGGGGGCCTCGTTCCAGATCGCCGGGTCGGCCCTCGCCATTGTCGGGACGCTAGGGGCGACCCAGGTCCTGTTCGTGCACTCGAACCTGTGGATTTCGGCGATCGGCCCCATCGCCAGCGGCTCGGCGACGGCCCTGGCGTGTCTGACGGCGGCCTATCTCTGGGAGGGGTTGCAGCGCCGCAGGCTACGGCAGAGCTTTGCGCACTACCTGTCCGACGATCTGGTCGAGGAGCTCGCGCGGGACCCCAGCCGAGTTTCCCTGCGGGGAGACCGGCGAGAGCTGACCGTGGTGTTCACCGACATTCGCGACTTCACCTCGATCAGCGAAGATCTCACCGCGCTGGAGCTCGCCGACTTTCTCAACTCCTACTTCAGGCCCATGACCAGCGCGGTGCTGGACAACGCCGGCTACGTCGACAAGTTCATCGGCGATGCGCTCATGGCCATCTTCGGAGCTCCGGTCCCCCGCGAGAGCCACGCCCAAGACGCCTGCCATGCCGTGCTGCAGATGCACAAATCCCTGCAGACGGTGCGCGCACAGGCCCAAGAAGGCGGGATCGGCCTGGCGGTCGGCGCCGGCATCAACACCGGGGAGATGGTGGTCGGTAACATGGGATCGGAGGAGCGTTTCGACTACACGGTCCTCGGGGACGCCGTCAACCTCGCATCCCGCATCGAGGGGCTCACCAAGCGCTATGGGGTCTTCTGCCTGGTGGGAAGCCGCACCGTCGAGGCGGCCGGTGGAGCGTTCATCTTCCGCGCCATCGATCTGGTGCGGGTCAAGGGCAAGACCGAGCCGGCCGAGCTGCACGAGCTGTGCTCGGGCCCCGACATCACCGTGAGCGCCTATGCCGGGGTCGAGATCTGGAATCGAGCGCTCGCCGCGTACCGCTCCGGCGACTTCGAGGCCGCAAAGGTCGACTTCGGGTCGTTTCACAGAGCCAACCCCGAGGACCCCGTCGCCGCGCTCTACCTGCGGCGTCTCGAGGCCATGCCCGAGGTTCCCGAGCGCTGGGACGGGGTGTACATCTACACGGAGAAGTGAAAGCTCACTGCAGCCTGAAGAACAGGTCCGCCAGTGCCCGCCCTCGCGGATGTTTCACGCGACGGGATTCCGGATCCAGCATCGACAGGGCAACCTCGCAGTTGTCAGCCACAAAGCAGGGTTCCATGCCAAACCCTGGGCCGACAGGGGCAACCAGCCGTCCCGGGACCGACCCCACCGCGCGGTGGCCGCTCCCGTCTGGCCACGCCAGCGCAATCCCGCACCGATAGACGCCGCGGCTGCCACTCATGCCCGCTGCTTCGTCCCTCGCCGCCTCCCACCCACCGAGCTGTTTGGCCCAGCGTCGCAGCTGAACACCCGGGGCGCCATCGAGGGCATCGAGTTCCAGCCCCACGTCGTCGCCAAGGGCGGGCAGCCCCAAATTCCTCGCCACCGCCAGCGCCTTGATCCAGGCGTTCTCGGTCACGGTGAGGCCGCTCTCGTCCGGCTCTGTGATGTCGGGACGCGGCACGAGCTCGACGCCGAAACGTCCCAAGAGCCCTCGCCACTCGGCGGCCTTGTCGGCGTTTCCGGTCGCCAGGGCGATGCGAGGCGGTACCACGTCAAGACCCGCGGTGGATCATGGACAGGAACTCGCGACGGGTCGCCGGATCGCTGCGAAAGCTCCCCAGCAAGCAGCTCGTGACCATCTTCACGCCCCTCTTGTGCACGCCCCGGGTGGTCATGCACTCGTGGGCGCACTCGATGACGACTCCGACACCGCGCGGCTGCAGCGTTTCGTGGATCGCCGTGGCCACCTGCTGGGTGAGCTTCTCCTGGATCTGCAGTCGCTTCGCGTACACATCGAGGACCCTGGCGAGCTTGCTGATCCCCACCACGCGCTTGTCGGGGAGGTAGCCGATGTGGGCGTGGCCGATGAAGGGCACCATGTGATGCTCACAGTGGCTCTCCACCGGGATGTCGCGCAGCACGACCATCTCGTCGTAGCCGCCCACCTCGTCAAAAGTCCGCGCCAGCAAGTGCAGCGGATCCTGCTCATAACCAGCGAAGAATTCCTCATATGCGCGGGCCACTCGCTCGGGCGTACCCACGAGCCCCTCGCGCTCGGGATCGTCTCCGGCCCACCGGATCAGAGTGCGGACGGCGGCTTCGGCTTCTTCGCGACTGGGCGCTGACATTGTGGAGTCCCTCGGATACTCGGGCGAGTCGGTCAAATGTACCGCTCAGATAACCCATGTGATGATGTCGTCTGAATGCACGCCATAGGTCGAGCGTCCTAACCGCGACGGAGGTAACCATGCGACGCCTACTACTGCTGATCCCACTCATGATGTTCGGCTGTGATGACGGGGAGATCCCCGGGTTCAACGTCTTTACCGTCGACGATGACAAGCAGCTGGGCCGAGATCTCGCCAAGGAGATCGAGAAGGATCCCGAGACCTATCCAGTCCTCGATCCCGACGAGTATGCAGAGGCCTACGATCACCTCGAGCGAATCCGCGATCGCATCCTCGACAGCGGAGAGGTCGAGTACGCCGATGAGTTCAAGTGGAAGCTGCACATCATCGACGACGACGAGACCCTGAACGCCTTCGCCGCGCCCGGGGGCTACATCTACGTCTACACCGGGCTCATCCACTTCCTGGAGTCCGAAGATGAGTTTGCCGGCGTCCTCGGTCACGAGATCGCCCACGCCGACAAGCGCCACTCCAGCCAGCAGCTCACCCGGGCCTTTGGCGTCATCACCCTGCTCAACGTGGTGCTCGGCAAGAACAAGGGCATGATCCCCGAGCTCGCCGCCGCCGTCGCCGGCCTTGGATTCAGCCGCAAGCACGAGGCCGAATCCGACGAGTGGTCGGTCCGCTATCTATGCGAGACGTCTTACGCTGCAGACGGCGCCGCCGGGTTCTTCGAGAAGCTCGAGGGCATGGAGATTCCCGAGTTCCTGAGCACACATCCCAGCAGTGACAGCCGCGTCGAGGACATCAATGGGCTGGCCGACGACCTGGGCTGCTCTACGGAGCTGGCGACGGATGGGGACTGGGAGGGCTTCCTGGCGAGCCTGCCGGAGCCCGCTACCACTACGACCGAGTAGCCGCCGACCCTTCAGCCACGCAACGAAGGCAGCTCTGCCAGCAGATCCTCCACAAAGGCGTTGAACCCCGTCTCCTTGGCGCGGCGACAGCGCTCGATCCGCACCGCACCAGCGACTGCCTCCAGCGCCGGCATCAGACCGTCGATGTCCGATTCGTGGATCAGCGCGTCGAGCTCCGCCTTGGGGTTCTTTCCGGGTGGAGCCTTCGCAGTGGGATCCATGCCGAGGACATCCCTCAGCGCCTGCAGGTCATCAATCAGCCAGACGTCCACGTACGGATTCGCCTCGCCGACCGCAGTGGGCAGGCCCAGGCCACGATCTGCATCGCGCTGGTCGGCGAGCTTCGGAAGACGAGGGTCGCCAGTGTCGCGATCGACAACGGCAATCAGGGCAGTGTCCCCTCGATTCAGTGCTCGCCTCGCAGCATATTTGAGCTTCCGGCCATAGCCCTTGTGCAGCTTGATGCTCTTCCACGCCGCGAACTCGACGTCGTGCTCCACGCTGAGCACCGTTTCGACGAGTGGCGGAAGCGTCGCACGGTCGCGAGGACCGTCCGCTACGTAGTAGACGGTGGCCATCAGACCAGGCCCTGCTCGCCCTCGTTGGACCAGACTTCGCCCAGCCCGAATTCGTCCAGAAACACGGCGACCTTGTCGGTAGCAAGGGGCTTGGCGACGCACTGGCCATCATCAAGACGGGAGAAGACCAGCACCTGTTCCTCACTCGGATCGACCAGATCCAGAAGATAGGGAGAGTGCGTGGTCATGACCACCTGAGTCCCCGCTTTCGATACGTCGCGCAGAATGCCGACGACCTCTGCAAGCCGCTTCGGGTGTAGCCCGTTCTCGATCTCCTCGAACAGAAGGAGCTTCGGAGGCGAAGGATGGTGCAGCAGCGCCTGAAAGAAGAGGATGGTCTTCGTGCCCGCCGACGACTGGTCGGCTGGAACGGTCCAGCCCCCCTCCATCTTTAGATCGAGGCGACGGTTCTGCGGCTGAGGCACCGCCACGATGATGTCCACGAGTCCCGGGACGGCAGACTTCATTGCATCGATCAACGTGAAGAACCGATCTCGATCATGACGCAGGCACCAGTCGACGAACGCAGCAGCGAAGTTGAGGGAGACCTTTGGCGGTCCAGACCCATCCACTACGCCGCTCGACACCATCGTTGGCCCCAATGGAGGGATGGCAAAATGGGTTGCGACGCCCGGCATGATTCCATCTGCAACTCGAATCCTGGCCACCGCGCCCTGGCCCTGAAACGTCACCTTCGGGTCGGCGAGGTTGATCGCCCCGTTTGCTGGCAATCGTGCAATCGACTCCCAGAACGTCGACTTGCCCGTGTTGTTCTTCCCTATCGCCACCGTGAGGCGCTTCATTGGAGCGCTGAGACTCTTGAAGCACTTGTAGTTGTCGAGATGCAGTGTCTTGATCATGGGTCCGCCGTCGCAAGCCTAACAGGCATGGCATCATCGGACTGATGGCAGCTCCGATTCACTCCCCTCGCCTCGAACGGGTCCGCGAGCTGGACCGAGCCCTGGTGAAGCAGGCGCGGAAGATCCGCATCCTGTCGAACCTCGGCTGGCCAAACCCGGTCGGAGTGACATTCCTGGAGGCCTGGAGAGCGGGCCGACGCGAGCTGCCGAACCCACCGCCGATCGAGCTGGATCTCACCAAGCGACGGGATCGACTGCAGGCCCTCTCAGCCCGCCTGGACGTCGAGGACCCGCTACAGGCCCACATCGGCCGCACAGCCCAGAGCTACATCGACGCGACGCTGATGCTGGAGGCCGCTGGAACGGCGGATTTCACGAAACGAAACATCGAGATCTACGGCAACCCGACGGATCGGATCCACCCCGAGGCGCCGACCCACCTCGAGGCCGCCGACAGCTTCCTGGGCATGGGCGGTGACAGCCTCCCGGAGAGCGAAGAGGCGACGATACCCAGCGAGGCCGCGGCGAGTCTGCTTCAGCAGTGGATCGACGAGACCTTTGCCGACGACCCGCTGCCGGTCGAGGTCGAACCGACGCTGACCTCCCTAGCCACTGCGGGTTCGAAGCGGGTGCGGATCCGCGGAGACGCTCACTTCAGCCGCACCGAGCTCGAGCAGCTGCTCCAGCACGAGGCCCTAGTTCACAGCGCGACGGCCCGAAACGGTCGCCAGCAGCCGATCTTGACCTGCCTTGGGCTCGGTGCCCCGAGAACGACGTGCGTTCAGGAGGGGCTGGCGACCCTGGGCGAGATGATCACCGAGACGATGGATGTGCGCCGCCTTCGCAGGATTGCCCTTCGGATCCGCGCCGTACACTCGGCGCTGGAGGGAGCGGACTTCGTCGAGGTGTTCGAGGGATTCCTCGCTGGCGGCCACACCGAGACCGAGGCCTTCCACTCCGCCCATCGGGTTTTTCGAGGGGGAGATGTGCGGGGTGGCTCGGTCTTCACCAAGGACGTGATCTACCTGAAAGGCATGCTGCTCACGCATACCTTCTTGCTCAAGGCGATCCAGGGAAATCGACACGAGCTCCCGCTGCACCTGTTTGCGGGCCGGATGACCCTGCAGGATGCCCTGCTCCTGGCGCCGGAGTTTGCCGCTGGAACCATCGCGAACCCACGCTACGCCCCGTCCTGGGTGCGAAAGACGAGCCGCCTCTCGGCCTTTCTGAGCTGGACTGCGTTTACCAATCGCGTGCGACTTGCACCCGTGGATCTAGAAGCCCTCGATGGCTGACCTTGCATGATCTCCGGGAGACTAGGATGAAGGCACTTTTCCGAGCGACGATCGCCACCGCATTCCTCATCGGCTGCAACGGAGGGGAGACCGACACAGATCCCGGGGTGGTCGACACCGACCCGACCGAGACGGAGACCGAGTGCCAACACGAGATCCCCGACCCGGGTGACCAGATCGACGTCGGCGACTGGACCAGTGACAACTCCAACGTCACACCCGAGGTGGCCTGGCCATCCGGAATCGTCACCGACGAGAACGGTCCGTTCTACGTCCAGACGGTCATTCCCTCGAATAGGAGGAGTGCCTTCTTCGTCTTCGAAGCCGGCGCGGATATGGAACTGAGACTCCGTGTTCAGAACTCCCAAAACGACTTCAAGTGGATGCATCTGCACGATGGCTCCGACTCCTGCTTCGGTGAAGAGATCGAGGCCGCGTCCGAAGACGTTGGCGATTGGTACATCGAGAACACCTACGACGTCGAAGAGGGCAATGTCTACGTCATGGAGATCCGGGTCCCCGGCGGTGGCTTCTTTTGATGATCTGATCTTCGCCCGGTGGGCGACGACTCTTTTCATATAGCGTGTGGTGGTGCCTACACTATTGACGATTGCCCTGTGGCTGATGGTCGCCATCGCAGGGACAGGCGTGCAGCTGCCAGAGGGTGAGGACCCCGACGCCTGGGCTCCCGCCTTCGATTTTGCCGGTCTCGAGCCCAATTCCCCCTGGGCCGAGCCACAGATTCGCGTCGAGGTCACCGCCGAGGGATGGATCCTGCGGGCCTCGGACGGCAAGGGCACGGTGCGGACGGCCAAGGTCGACACACCCCACACGGCCCGGGACCGCGAGCAGGTCGCGCTCGTGGCTGGGGGCTTGATTCGAGCGTTGGCTGCTGCTTCTGCCCCACCATCCACCGCGACGACGCTTCCTCCGCCGCCGCCTCCCCCGGCGCTTCCGCCCCCCAAGGCGCTTCCGGCCCCCAGAGTGCTTCCACCGCCGAAGACCAGGGCGATCTCCGAGCCTGCACCCGCCCTGGCTCCCGAGCGCGTGTCCGATCCGGTGTCGAGACCGGTGGCCAACGCCGCGCCGGAGCGCTCAACCGCACAGATCCGCGCCGAGCACCCGCCGAGCTATCGCCAGGACCTGGACGCTGCCGACAAAAAAAGAAGGGGAGACCACCGCAATCGCGTGACCATGGCTCCACTCGACTTCGGGGGCGGGATCTCCACCCGCGGGGGCACCGCTGCAGCCGGCATCGCCACCCTAGGCACCAGGGTGTTTCGCCAGGGCGCCTGGTCGGTCGACATCAACGTCTCGATCACGACCGAGCACTGGATATACATTGATGGCGCGCGCCCGGTATTCCGCTCTACGGACGTGGACATGATCGGAAAGCGGCGCTTCGGACGCTTCCTCTCCTTGGGGGCACTGGCCGGGCTGTCGTACCGCACCTTCCTGCAGGACGGCGCCTTTCTGGATGACGCGACGCTCCCAAAGGTGGGTGGCGTCTGCTCGCTGACCCTCGTCGGGGGTCGGTGGTGGGGCATCCGCTCGGTCACAAAGGCGAGCATGGACCTGGGCTGGGTGGACCTCCGCCCCGCCACCGGCCGGCGAGGTTTGCTGGTTCCTCTGGGAGTTCAGAGCAGCATCGCCTTTGTTTTTGGAAATCGGGTCGATCCGTTTCTGAAGTCGAAGACATCTAGAAAGTGATGGCAGTAATCCCAACAGCCCTACTCGCAGTCACTCTGGCTTTCGCCGGTGGTGACACGCCCCGTGAGCAGGGTGGGAAGAAAGTCGTCGGTCCTCCGCTTCGGATGGGCAGCTTTGCCGCCCTCCGTGGCGGGGCGACCAGCGCCGGTGGCTTCGAAGTCGACGCCCAGGTCGCCAGGAAGGGCCGCGTCGGTCTAGACATCGGCCTGGCGACATCCACCTTCCAACGCGTCAGCAACTTCCAGCCAAACCGACAGTTCATGACCGCCGCCATCCTGGTAGACGGGGTCTTCGCGGCGACGCCGGGCATCAACATCGGCCCGGCGCTCTCCCTTGCCTACCGACCCTACCGCCAAGAGTGGGACCTGGTCGGCCACAGCGTGATCCCGACAGCTGGCGCCCGCGTCACCACGGGACTGCTGACGGCGCGCACCTGGCAGATGCACCTCACCGTAAAGGGCAGCGTCGACCTGATCGGGACCCGCATGGTGTTCGACACGTTCGAGATCCAGGTCCTCAATCCCGTAGAACTTCAGATTGGTGTCCGCTTCCTGCTCGCCCGAGCCCGCTCCCCCTTCGTCACCAAGGATGAAGAGTGATGGTGCTGGCGATCCCAGACGAGTGCCTGGTCCCGGCAGCCCTCGAAGGCCGCCCCGGCGCCCTTGATGCCCTCGCAGAAGCCTGGTTGCCCCACGTCTATCGCTGGTGTCATCGCCTCGGCGGGCCCGTGCTGGACGCCGAAGATGCCGCTCACGAGACCCTGATCATCATGTGCCGCCGCATCGACCACGTGCGCGGACCCAAAGAGTTCCCGTCCTGGCTGTTCAACATCGCCCGCCGCGTCATCGCCAACCAGCGCAAGCGCGCCTGGTTCAAGCGCTGGGTTCCCGGCGCCGCCGTCAATGACCGCGAGGCCATCGGCTGGGGCCCGGAGCGCACCCTCGAAGCCCGACGCGCGGCGGCAATGGTCTGGAAGGTCCTCGAGAGCCTGCCCGAGTCCCAGCGAGAAGTGCTGGTCCTGGTCGAGCTCGAAGAGCGCACCAACACCGAGACCGCCGAGCTGCTCAACATCCCAACAGGCACCGTAAAAAGCCGGCTTCGCGCCGCCCGAGAAGCCTTTCGCCGCGCCATGAGGCGCCTCTCCCCCTCCGACTCCACCGCGGCCCCGACCGCGAAGGTGAGCTGATGGATATCCAACAAGAACTCCGCCGCATGCCCGAGCCCGATCCGAAGGCCGCGGAGCGCGTCCTGGCGCGATTCAAGGCGACTCGCCGGCGACCGATGCCGAACCGCGCCTGGGTCGCACCGGTGATGGCCCTGGCCGCTGCCGCTCTGGTCTGGGTCGCATTCCCGCGGGACGAAGTACGCGAGATGACCCTGAACGCGTCGGGCGAGACCGAGGCCCTGACCTGGAGTGACCAGGTGCAGTTCGAGTTCGCGGGACACGGCGCGGTGTCTGGTAGCGACAGAGATGTCACGGTTCAGTGGGACCAGGGGAAGATCGCCGTTCAGGTCGCTCCGAACACTGGCACCGAGCTCACCATCGTCACCGACGAAGCCATCATCAAGGTCATCGGGACCGCCTTCACCGTCGAGCGCGACAAAACGGGCGTGACCGTCGACGTGACCCACGGAAGAGTCAGTGTGAACTGCCTCTTCGAGCTTCAGGATTTCGACGGCGAGCTCGACAACGGGTCCGGAGCCGAGACCTGCCTGCCCCTGACTGCCGCTGGACTCACTCATCGAGCCGACCTGCTAGAGGATCAGAACGCATCCGTGGAAGATCGCATCGACGTGATCAACCTCGGCCTCGAAATTGCAAAGGATGGCTCGACCGAGCAGGGCGAGCTGTTGGCCCGTCGGTCGGGAGTCCTCATTACAAGCAATGACCTGAAGGGTGCGCTGGCCGACGCGGAGGCCTACCTGAGTGGTGGACACACTGCTCGGAAGGTCGAAGTGCAGCAATCCGCCGCCCGTCTCGCACTCTACGAGAACTGTGACCGCGCGATGCGGCACCTCGAACCCCTCCGCGAGACGGGCAACGCCGAAGACGCCGTGCTCCTCGCCGAGTGCCTCATGGCGACCGATCCCGCCGACGCCCGAGCCCTCTTCACCGAGGCCCTCGCCGAGCTCGAGAGCGAGAACGAGTTCCAGATCCGCGCCAAGAACGGCCTCGCAGGCCTGGAGGGACGATGACCCCCCTCCTCCTCCTCGCCATGACCGCCTGCGAGACCATCATCCACTTCCCACCTCCCCGCGAGTGGCGAGACACCTGGGACAGCGGACGAGGGAGTAGCGCCGAGGCCTTCGACCCGGTCTTCATCCAGTCCGCCAGCGTCAACTGCGATCTGCTCACCGGAGAGTGGACCTGGACCGCCGACACCAACGGCTGGACAAGAAGCGTCGTGCTCGACGTGGTCGACACATCCACTCAGACGGGGTGGGAAGAGCAACACGACATGCAAGTCGTCGCCAGCAATCCAAATGGGAACTGGGACCAACTACAGCTCGGGCCAATCCCGGGCGGAACTGCGGAGCTGGAATGGCTCCCGAACACCAACACCGTTTTCGACTGTCAGTCGGACAGATCGAAGCTAACCTTTGCCATGCGGGTGTGGAATCACCGCAATGACCTGACGGACTGCATCGTGTGGGGCCACGATGCGAATCAGATGGTCACTCGCTTGGCTCGCGACCCAGAAGTTGCCAATTTCGGCAGCTGTCTAATCTTTGATTCCTAGCCACATAACGGGAGAACCCCATGAGAACCGCCTCCATTATCGCAGCCTGCGCCATCCTGGCATCTGCTTGCCAGAGTGAGAACGAACTGCGATTTGTCTCCACCCTGGACGCTGAGACCAACGGTGTCCGCCTCGACGAAGACGGCATCAACGCCCACGCCGGTATGGCCGGTGCCACGTGCACTGTCAGCACCGAGTGGGGCTGCCCCATCGACGACGCTGACCTGCCCACCACCGAAGAGCGCGTCCTGGACCACTTCGAAGGCATGACCCTGGCCTCGTCGGTTGGCGCAGTGCACCAGATCGACGCAGATGGCTGGCGCCGAGGCGAGGATGTCGACATCTCCCTCGTTCGCGCCGCTCGCTACACCAGCGGTGGCATGATCATGCTCCGTGGCGACGCCGATGCGTGCTTCGTGCAGCAGGGCGACCAACAGTCCAAAGTGCCCGGCAAGCTGTGCACCGAAGGCATCGAGGTCGAGGTCGACCGCACAGCCGGCGCTCTGTACGCGGCGACCAACGACGGTGTCTTCACAGTCGACGTCGACGGCGCCACCAAGGTCGTAGACGGTGACCTGGTCGCTTGGGACAAGAAGCTCGAGCACCTCTACACCGCCACCACCGGTGAGACGACAATCCGCGCCACGAACACCTCCGGCGCCGAAGTCTGGACTGTCGATCTGGGCTCGCCCATCAACGATATCGCCACACGCGGGAACAAGCGTCAGGTGCTCGTCTTGACCCAGGGATCCGACAGCTTCGGCGACCTGTACCGCCTCGACGGACTCACCGGCAAGGTCTTGGGCTCGTCCGAGCTGCCCGATGCCGACGGCGACATGGAGGTCTCCGGCAACGGCAAGACCGTCGCGGTCGTTCGCCCCGAAGAGGTGCACTACTTCGAGATGGTCATCGAGAGCGAGGGCGAAACCGAGGTCGTCGAGCGCGATCCGCCGAGCTGCCTGCAAGATGACCGCATCTCGCCAGACTGATTTCACCGGCTGAATGAGACGAGGCGCGTTCCCGACTGGGGCGCGCCTCTTCGCGTCCTTGGAGTACCGGAGACCGGTAGTCCGGTGCTCATCGTCAGCTCTAGACTTCTACGGCTGGCCCTGACAGCAAGCTGCCCAGTTCTGTACAATGCCGCGACCAGGAGACAAACAATGTGGCGGATCTTGCTTGTACTATCGCTGGTGGCCTGTGCCGACCGTGACCTCGACGGCTTCGTGGACCAGGACTGCGACAACAGCAACGCCGCCATAAACCCCAAGGCAACCGACCAAGTCGGCGACGGCATCGACCAGAACTGCGACGGGATGGATGGCACCGACCTGGACCTGGACGGCTTTGCCTCCGAGGTGAGTGGCGGCGAGGACTGCGACGATACCGACCAAGACATCAATCCCGACGCCGAAGATCTCCCGTATGACGGGATCGATCAGGACTGCGATGGCGAGGACCTGCCCACCGACGTCGACGGCGATGGCTACGACGCGGACACCTATGGCGGCCCCGACTGTGATGACGACGACCCGAGCATCAACCCCGACGCTGGCGACGTCCCCTACGACGGGATCGATCAGGACTGCGACGGGGCGGATCTCACCGATGTCGACGGGGACGGCTTCGACTCGGAAGAGGTCGGCGGCGACGACTGCGACGACCTCGACAGTGAATCCTGGCCGAGCGCACCCGAGACGCCCTACGACGGGATCGATCAGGACTGCGATGGCTACGATCTCACCGATGTCGATGGGGACGGCTATGACGGACTCGTGGCTGGGGGCTTGGACTGTGTTGACGACGACGCGAGCATCTACCCCTTCGCACCGGACACCTGCTACGACGGCATCAACCACGACTGCAGCGACAACACCGACTACGACTGCGACGCCGATGGCTACGACTCCGACGCGTGGGGCGGCACCGACTGCGACGACAACAACCCGTTCATCAGCGAAGAGGGGCTCGAGCACCTCCAAGACGGAGCCGACACCGACTGTGCTGCGGGCGACGACGCGAGCTTCGCATTTGGCCCCTACTTCTGGGACAATCCACGCCCACCTCGCCTCGCTGCCACCACAAATCACTACATCCTCGCCACGTCTGCCGACGAGGTCGACCTGGGATGGTCCGTGGACTCAAGCGTTGGGGCGGCCCTGGTCTTCGAGCGAGACAGCACCTCGGGTGCCGATACCTACGGCGATCCCGTATTCTGGCAGGGACAGACGAATCCCCAACCCCTGGGGAGCGCAGTGGCTCTGGTCACAAGCGGGGCGGATTTCTGGGCGAGCACCAGCTACACCCACGCGGCGACGACGTGGACCTACATCGTGGTGCGGCAGATGGAATGGGACCCCGCCCTGGCATTGTACGACATGGGCTCCCTCGAATATGCCGGGACCAACATCACCTACGACAGCCTCGACGTGGACCTCGTCCTCGACACCGCCGGACAGCCGTGGGCTGCCTCCTGTGGACTCGATACGCTGCACACCGTGAAGGCCGTCGGACAAGTTCCCGCTCCCTTCGACGCGCTGGGGCCAGGACCCGTCTTCCCGAGCGGCGTACCTGGGGGCGTCTGCTTCTGGAATGCGGCCCCCGATCCCGCCATGGTCGATGCCGGAGACGTCGTGCTCTGCGAGCCAGGTGCGGACTGCGCCAGCTACGACTTCGACCCCGTCGATGAAAGGCTGACGCTTGGTGCCCAACAGCCATGGGCGCACAATACGGTTGAGAAAGCGGACTTCCGGGAAGGGTGGCACAACGTCGTGTACAGCACCGGCGAGGCCTGGGTCCACGGCGCCGCGGACCATCAGATCTTCGCCGGGCACCAGGTCAGCGCCATGGACGCGGTCTGGTACGACGGCGACCTCTACGCCGTCGCGATCGTCGACGACACCCCAACCCCGGAGCTGATCCTGTCCTGGGGTGATCCGGCGGTCGGCATGTCGGAGCTGACGCTGGACCACAGCGACCCAGCGCGCCCGGGGCTGGTCCTCACCGGGGCCGCAGTGATGGCCGACGTCGATCGACTCGTCATCGCGATCACTGCAAACGACCCCGCAAACGTCGGAAATGACGCTGTCGGCTGGTCCTTCTACGGCTGGTGAGCCTTCGCTGGCGGAGGCCACGGAACGATAGACCACGTCCGCAGCACGTGGCCCGCATATCCAGGTCGGCGAGCCAGGTTGCGCGCATCGAGCCGGGGTGCCGTCACCACAAAGACCACGACTGTGATGCACAAAGCGCCGATGAAAGACCACCACCAACCTGGATTGGCCGCGACTCCCAACAGATACAAACCCCACCAGAAGCCGATCTCGCCCAAGTAGTTCGGGTGGCGACACCAGGCCCAGAGCCCATCGTCGCAGAAGCGTTTCTTGGTCTTCAGCGCCTTGAACGCCTTGAGCTGCCCATCCGCCACCGCCTCCAGGGTGATGGCCGCACACAGGACCACCATCGCCGCGGCATCCCACAGGTCGTAACCCCGGGTCGAAGTCAGGATCGGGTACAGCGGCAGACATCCGAGGAAGACCTGCAGCGTCGGAAACAGGTGGATCCCGCCGAGGCTCACCGTCCAGTAGCGGTCGGGATAGCGGTCTCGGAGCTCGTCGTGGCGCCAGTCCTCGTGCTTGAGACCCTGCCACCTCGAGGCCCAGATCCAGGTGAGCCGACTGGCCCAGATGAACACCGCAATAGCGACCACGACCTGCCGACCCCTGTCGCCATCCCCCCACCAGGCGAGCAGGATCAGCGGGGGCACCAGACTCCAGAAGGGGTCGTACATGCTGGAGTTATCGAAGATGCGGCTGGCGCCGAAGACCACCAGGGTGGCGAACAGATCTGCCAGGAAGATCGCCAGGATCGGCGTGTGGCTCAGCAGACTCCAGATCCCATAGGCACCGAGCCCGGCAACCAGATAGGTCACCGCGATCGCCGAGAATCCCAGGGCACGCTCCGGGTTCAGACCTCTGCTCCGAGACCGCTGATGAGTTGACGATACCAACCGGCAACCGCGGCTGTTCGTCCCGGCAGCGCGCTGGTTCCCCAGATGATGCTCAACGTGTGAGTCGAGTCCGCGTCGGTCTTGGCGCGCTGGGAGTCTTTCACCGACGTCGCACAGGGCCCGGCCGCATCGAAGAGGCAGAGCAGGCCACCGGTCTTCAGCTCCTGACCGCTCTGGTTGAAGACGTAGCTGCTGCCCGCTTCGGCGAGCCCGACCCGCAGCGGCCCCTCCAGCCGATCGAGATCGACCGTGCTGATGGGCAGTCCGCCGTGGAAGACCGCCATGTTGCAGGCATCCACCGCGGTGTTGATCCACGGGAAGCGGTCCTTGGCAACCGCGCTCTGCATGTACTCATTGCACGGCTTGTTTCGACCATTTGGCTTGAAGCCACCGTGGCGCAGCAGATCGCGAACCGCGCCCTTGACCTCGTCACTCCACGGCGGCAGATCGGTCTGCGCGGTGAGCAGGTCGGGGGACAGAGGCGCTAGCTGACCGAGGGGGGTGGACCAGGTGGCCTCGACAAAGGCCAGATCGGCGAGGGGATGGGGATCGACCGGAATCATGGGGCCGCAGATAACATCGATTGATCCTCCGCGGGCGGACAGTCTACGATGGCCACAAGGAGAGCCTGACGAGACTCGGAATACCGGGTACAAGGCCTTCAAACTGGAGCCCTGATGGCAATCGGCAACCGCGCGGTGCTGACCATGGTCGCCCAGACCTACACGGACTGGGATGGTGAGAGCATCGATCTCGACGAACAGCCTCCCGAGGACGAGGTCGGCAAGTACGCCGAGCTCGGACTGCTCGGGCGCGGAGGTCTCGGCGAGGTCATGGAGGTCTTCGACGCCGACCTGCGTCGACGCGTCGCCCTGAAGCGGCCGCGACCCGAGCACATCCACACCGAGAGCACCAAGGCGCTGATCCGCGAGGCTCAGATCACCGCCCAGCTCGCCCACCCGAACATCCCGGCGGTTCACGCCCTGGGTTTTGATGACGAGAATCGACCCTACTTCACGATGGTCCGCCTTCGAGGCCGCTCTCTGGCGGAGGTCCTCGCCGAGGACGAACTCACCCGGGCCTGGAAGATGCGGACCTTCACCCAGGTCGCCTATGCCGTCGCCTTCGCCCACAGTCTCAAGGTCCTGCATCGGGATGTGAAGCCGGCGAACGTCATGATCGGCGACTTCGGCCAGGTGCACCTGGTGGACTGGGGAATCGCCAAGCTCATCGGCGAGCAGGAGGTCGAAGACGACCTGACCGTGACCTCGTCGGAGGCCTCTCACACCCGGGTCGGCTCGTTCAAGGGCACCCCAGCCTATGCCGCTCCCGAGCAGATCAGAGGCGTCGACGACCTCGACGAGCGCGCCGACATCTATGCGCTGGGTGCCATGCTCTACGAGATGCTGTCGGGCAGACCCCCGTTTGGAGGCGCTTCTCCGGAGGCCATCGCCAAGAGCTGTCTGTGTGGCTACCAACCCCTGGACGCCGAGGCGGGCGGACTGAACGCCATCCTCTCCACCGCGCTGTCTGCAGACCGAGAGAACCGCTACTCGTCGGTGCTCGCGATGATCGACGACATCGAGGCGCTCACTCACGGCCGTGGACTCAGTGTCGGTGGCGAGAACCCGGCGCGACGACTGCAGCGCTTCTATTTTGGGAGGACCGAGGGCGTGAGCCGGCTGCGGGTCTTCGAGATCGACATGCTGGCCTACTCGAGTTTCCTGTTCGGAATGGCAACCGGATCGCTGTTCGCAGCCTGGTTCACGGGCTGGGAGGCGCTGTTCGTGCTCGCTGCCGTCCTCACGGGAATTCCGCCGTTCTGGGCGTATTTTCGACCAGCCCGTGCCGGCGACACCGAGAGCCAGCCGGCCTCGTCCGTGACCCGGGGAACCATGGCCTCGCGGGACTCCAAGGACGGCTGAGCCTGGAGCGGCGCTTGGATTGCACGCCCCATTGCGTTCACGGTTGGAAGGTGATGTCCACCACACTCAGACGTAGGCCGGTGGCTTCTTGCGGCCACCGCCAACGCGACGTCGCCTCTCGGATCGCAGGGTGGAAGATCGCCGGACAGTCGATGAGCATCGCATCGGACGTTCCGTCTGGAAGGACGCGAGAGCGGACCTGGCACGTCAGCGGCTGCTCCCACGCCGCATTCGGACGGGTCGGGTTCGTCCTGACCAAGGTCTCGACACTGCTCTCGAGGTTGAGCCAAGAGGGATCCTCGTCGGCGATGGCGACCCAGCCCGCGGGTCCACCGGCATAGGACACGATGAGGGGTACGCCGACCGGGCGCGCTGTCCACTCACTGACAAGCAACCAGACAAGAACCGGCACAAACACCCACGAGATACCCAGGATTGGCCGTGCAATCCCCAGAAGGAACACGCCGCCCAACCGCGTGCCTGCGTTTGTCGAGGGGGGCGCGGGGCCTCTGCCCTCGGTCGTCCGCCGCAGCCCATGCCGGGTCGCGAAGAACGTGGATCCGTGCACGAGATCGCTGCCAAGTCGCAGGGGAGTCCAGCCGAGGAGGACCAACCACGTGAGCTGTTCGGCGTACTCGAGGATGACCATTGCTAGCAGGAAGATGGCGATGGCGGCGGGGTCGGTGTAGGCGCCATCCAGGATCAGAATCCAGGCCGCCAGCCCCATCACGGCGACGGCGACGGCGAAGGGCACA
>PJEL010001188.1_pt1 | contig 27420 bp, 24 predicted proteins | sample 1853271 | NCBI WGS metagenome assembly PJEL01 (sample SAMN08108733, study PRJNA415343) | Invertebrate metagenome, whole genome shotgun sequencing project. | host: Globobulimina | place: Sweden: Gullmar Fjord | collected 2015-08 | reverse complement strand
TGCTCAATGAGCAGCCAACCTGTGCCGACCCCGCCGGACGATGTGAACCGGAGTCAGGGCGAACAGACCCGGACAGAGTTCTCCGCACTCCCCCCGGATCTCGCACGACGTTGTAGAAATCCATCCCCGGCAGCCAAAACGACTGAGGCGACAACAACTATGCGAATCCTTTTATTGCGTGACCGACTCGATTCCTCGCTTCCCATGTTCTAAGCTATTTAATACCATATAGTATTAATACCGTAAAGTATGTTTCTAACATTGCCGCCCATTTGCTTCATAGGGAGGGACAACAAAAGGAACGGTGACCAATTGACAACAACCCCAGCACGGAAAAGGCGCCTTGGCGACGAAGACTGGCTTGCCCTGGCACTTGAGGTTCTTTCTAGAGAAGGCGAGGCCGACCTACGGATCGATCGACTCTGCGAAGGGCTCGGCGTCACGAAGGGAAGCTTCTACGCGCATTTTGAGAACCGTGCGGACTTTGTACGGCGGTTGGTCGCGTACTGGGCAGAGGAGTCCACCGAAAGCACTATCAGCGTAATCGACAATCTTGAGGACGAGACTGCCGAGGCACGTCTGTTGGCGCTGATGCGGCTGCTCCGAAAAGAGCGGAAGTCCAGCTACGATTTTATTATGCGCGCATGGGCGATACATGATTCGACCGTTGCGGAAGGCGTTCAAGAAGTTGATCGGCAACGCTTCAAGTTTGTCCGGCGGATCTTTCATCAGATGGGGTTTCGCGGCGCTGAGCTGGATCTGCGAACCCGCATCTTCATTGCCTATCACAGCACGGACCCCAGTATGCTTTTTCCTCAATCCGGATTAAGCATGGAGGAAGAGCTGAAGCTGCAGCACGCATTCTTCACCCGTCGTTGAAGGGGCTGTATTCGGCAAGGTCGCCGATAAAGCCCTCGAGCGCGATATGGACGCGATCTTCGAGGACCGTGACTTCGGCGATGTTGGGCGCGATCTCCGCCCCGCGTATCCTGACATATATTGCGGCCGCCCATGCCGCGCTGGGCGAGACGGACAAGGAACAGACGGCTCTCAGGGCTCTCCGCAACGCCGCAAAAGATTCCTGGGTTGCTGGTTGGCTGCAGCGGTCCTTTAAAGATCCCCGGGATATCGAGGGCCTGCTCGCTGTCTTGGTCAAGGCCGGTCATGCCGGTTAGCCGAGCGCGGTCGGTTTAGACGACGCCCATATACCCGCATCCTGCACCTGATCATTTCCAAGGGCGTGCTGACCCGCACCCAGACCTGGCGCTTCAGGTAGGGGCACAAAAAAAGCAGCCTCCCCGCGCGAAGCGAGAAGGCCGCCGAGGTTCCCTCGGGGGACCGAGGGGGGATCAGGTCTGGGCGTGATGGCCCTTGCCGCTCTGGGTGGTCATTTCCCGGGGCCGCAGGCTGTCGGGCAGCAGGAAGGCGACGGCGATGAAGACGACGCCGAGGCCCAGGCCGACGATCTCGCCCGACAGGCCGGGCAGCAACGCCGGATAGCTGGTGCCCTCAATGGCACCCAGCGTGGTCTTACCGCCGAGGACGGACTCCAGCACGCCGGTCGACTTCACCCAGGCGTAACTGGCCATGTAGGCGCCCGCACCACCCAGTCCGCCGAGCACGAAGGCGAGGCCGTCTTTGCGGCCGGTGGCGGCGGCAGCGAGGCCAGTGCCGGGGCAGTAACCGGCGGCAGCGAAGCCCACGCCCAGCAGGATGCCGCCGAGGAAGACCCCGAGGTAGGCGGTCTTCACGCTGAGGTGGCCGGGGTCGATCACGCCGACCAGCAGGCCGGCGAACATCACCAGCGAGGACACGCCGATGGCCAGCAGGATGGTCTTCATCAGGTGCAGGTTGCCGAGGCGCAGCATGCCGATGATGATGTTCGGGTTGGTGGCGCCGACGCGATCGAGCACGAAGCCGAAGGCGACGCCGATGACGATGGCGAGGATGATCGTGGTCATGGCTTATCCCTCCTTACGGAACAGGTAGAGCGCCAGGGGAATGCCGGCGAGGAAAGTCCCGGCGGCGAAGATGTAGCCGGAGACCGCGGTCTGCATCATGCCGCTCATCATGTGGCCGCTGGTGCAGCCGCCGGCCAGACGGGCGCCGTAGAGCACCACGAAGCCGGAGACGAAGGCGACGAGGTAGCGCTTGCCCGGCGAGTCGCCGAAGTTGGCGCGCCACACCGCCGGCATGACCCGGTCCGACTTAGGCACACCGCCGCGCAGCAGGGCCGAGGCCGCCGCGCCGGCGATCATCGCCACCACGAAGACGAAGCTGTAGTTCAGCGGATTGGCGACGTTCTTCGCATAGGCCCCGCCGCTCTTGTCCAGATAGGCGTTGGGGCTGGCGTAGCCGCTCTTGGCATCCAGGGACTCGACCACCACCGCGGGGTTGATCGCATCCCAGAGAATGCCGTCGAAGATGACGAATTGCGTCGACACACCGATCGGCTTCACCAGCACGACGGCGGCGAGGAATACGAGGCCAAGGAGCAAGCCTCCGAGACGCCAAGGCAAAATCATGATGAACCTCCATTTCAGGGAGGCATCACGTTAATACATTCAAACATATGAATATATGATTTAGATCAAAACCCGACCGAAGCGTCCCCATCCCGAGGACCGCCCAAGACGGCGTCCCGAGGTCGATTTACTCTTCGAAAACAGGCGGCTCGTTCTCGTCGTCGGGCTCCACGCTCTCCACCGAGGTCCGCTTGTCGGCGGGGTTGCTTTCCTCGATGTCCACCGGCTCCTCGTCGAGGGTCTTCTGCCCCTCGTCGGTGCCTTCGGAGTAGCTGGGCGGCCGCTTCGGCCCTGCGTCGCAAATGCGCGTCATGGCGTCTCTCTTTCTCGGTGCTAACACCTCTTTGCCGCCAGCTTAAGCGTCCAGCGGGGCGATGGCCAGAAAACCGGCCGGCTTTTCGCTCAGGCCGGGCGGTTCCGACGCTTGTCGAGCCGGTAGAAAATCCAGGTGATCACCAGCGCGACAAGCAACAGACCAACCGCGACCAGTCCGTTGTTGAGCAGGTCAGGCGCGAGGATGAGCACCGCGCCGAGACCCAGCATCATCAGGCCGGACAGCAGCTTGAGCAGGCGACCTTCGTCCGCGCCGAGCTTGCGGCTGCCCAGGGTGAAGGAGAAGGCCAGGACGATGGCCAGGAGCGGCAGCACGTAGATCGCGTTGTAGAAGGCGAGATAGAGGTAGTAGCCCGGTGTCGAGAGTTCGCTGAGCGTGAGCGCCCGCGTATAGACCAGGGGAAAGCCGCTGGAACAGAGCAGTTCGTATGTATTGGCGGCGAGCGCCAGGACCACGGTACCGGTCAGCATCGCCGGCAGGCTCCTGGCCGAGAGCAGCCCGCGCATGCGGGCAAAGAGCCCCGGCTTGGCGCTTTCCGGTATCGACAGCGACGGCCCGCCCGCGCCCAGGAAGAAATCCTTGAGATTGAAGAGGGCGAGCCCGGCGGCAACGATCCCGGCAATCAAGGTCACGGTGCGGATGCCTTCGAGCACCAGAAATAAATGCAGCCAGGCCGCCATGAAGACGAAGTAGAGCAGGCCCGAGAAGAGCACGAAGACGCCGCCGATGATGAGCATGCGCCCGCGGCTGTGCGCATGGACCAGAAGACTCAGCAGGAAGAGCAGGACGAAGAAGGCGCAAGGGTTGAAAGCGTCGACTCCCGCGAGCACGAGGGTGAGAACCGGCAGGGAGAGCTGGCCGGCATCGAGGCTGCCGAAGATCGGCAGGCGGAGGCTCTGCTCGGGGGCTTCGACTGCCGGGGGCTCTAAACTCGGAGGCGCCTGGGCCGGGGGCGCCTGGGCCGAGGGTGCCGGAGGCGGGTCCTGCACCAGAAGTTCGTGGCAATAGTCGGTGAAGGAGGCCAGCGTCGCCGCGGTGTCGTCGTCGAAGCCGACGATCATCTGGCCGCAGACGAAGAAGGCCGGAACCCCGAGGATCTCTTCATCCAAGGCCGCGGCGAAGTCGGCGAAGAGTTCGCGGTTCGCCGGCGAGGTCGTGACTTCGTAGGACTCGATGGCGAGCCACGGCCGTTCGGCGCCCATGAACTCCAGGAAGCGTTTGCCCTCGGCGCAGTAGGGGCAGGTCTCGGACCAGAAGAAATGCAGTGAGACCTCGACCTCGCCGCTGGCCCCTGCCCGGTACCAGGGATTTTCCGCTACGTCTTGTGCCCGGCCAGGCATCGCGCCCGACAGGAACGCGGCCAGGAGAAAAAGGGCCAGGAAGAATCGTTTGTACGTGGTCATCCCTACCGATTCTACGGAAATGCATCCAGACGCTGCAAGCAGTCCACTGCGAGGCGGAACCATGACGAGGCTCTTCTGCGTCTGGTCATCAGGCTAGTAGAACTACAGCCGCAAGTAGATGACCTGGATCAAGAAACCCACGAGGAGGCTCAGGGCGAATCGCCAACCTACCGCGACGTGGTCATGGCTCGTGGTCTGCCCCACGGCAGCCATCTTCAATGGCGCGGCCGAGCGCTGCCTGATACCGTTCTCAAATTGAGAAACTGCACTCGAGAGATGATCGGCAAATTAGTTTCCGCGATTTTCAACCTATCCAGATCGCGGACACATCGGCGGCGCTTTAGCTCGCTCTGATTGGGAGAACAAGATGGCCTTACACAACAAAGACTCGATTCGACACAAGCTTGACGACGAGGTTTACGCCTCCGCCGATCTCTCCGTGAGCGTGCCGAAGTATAAGTTCCCCACGTCCGAGCACAATCCTCGACATGCCTATGCGATCATCCACGACGAGTTGATGCTCGACGGCAATTCCCGCCAGAACCTGGCAACCTTCTGCCAGACCTGGGCCGAGCCGGAAGTCCATATGCTGATGAACGAGTGCATCGACAAGAACATGGTCGATAAGGACGAGTATCCGCAAACGGCCGAGATCGAAGCGCGCTGCGTTCATATGTTGGCCGACCTCTGGAACTCACCGGAAGCGACCAACACCATCGGCTGTTCAACGACCGGTTCCAGCGAGGCCGCGATGTTGGGCGGCATGGCGATGAAGCGCCGCTGGGAGGCGAAACGCAAGGCCGCCGGCCTGCCGATCGACAAGCCGAACTTGATCACCGGACCGGTACAGATCTGCTGGCACAAGTTCACGCGCTATTGGGATGTCGAGCACCGCGAGATCCCCATGGAGAACGGACGGCTCATCATGACGCCGGAGGAAGTGATCAAGCTGTGCGACGAGAACACCATCGGCGTGGTGCCGACCCTGGGCGTGACCTTCACCTGTCAATATGAGCCGGTTCAGGCGGTCTCCGAAGCGCTGGACGCGCTGCAGAAAGAAACCGGACTGGACATCCCGATCCACGTCGACGGTGCCAGCGGCGGCTTTCTCGCCCCCTTCTGCGCACCCGATCTTGTCTGGGATTTCCGGCTTCCACGCGTCAAGTCGATCAACTCCTCGGGCCACAAGTTCGGCTTGGCTCCCCTGGGCGTCGGCTGGGTGATCTGGCGTGAGGAACAGGATCTGCCGGAGGACCTGATCTTCTGGGTCAATTACCTGGGCGGCAACATGCGCGACATCGCGCTCAACTTCTCCCGGCCCGGTGGGCAGATCGTTTGCCAATACTACAACTTCCTGCGCCTCGGCAGAGGAGGCTATCAAAAGATCCATTCCGCCTGCTACGAGACCGCGCAATACATCGCCAAAGAGATCGAAAAGCTGGGCCCCTTCGAGATCATCTACAACGGAGAGATGGATGCCGGTATTCCGGCACTCTGCTGGAAGATGAAAGATGGTGTCGATCCCGGTTTCAGCCTCTACGACCTGGCCGACAGGCTCAGCGGGCGCGGCTGGCAGGTTCCGGCCTACACCTTGCCGGCGAACTGCCAGGATCTTGCGATCCAGAGGATCCTGGTGCGCCATGGCGTCAGCCGGGATTTGGGCTCTCTATTGTTGGAGGATATGAAGCACGCGATCGAGCACCTGACAAAGCACCCGGTAAAGGTGCCGATCAGTGATGCAGAAGGGTCCGGGTTCCATCACTGATCCGGACCGGGGGGCGAGGGTCAAGGTTATGTCTGATCTTGGTGAAACTGCGCAGTCGAACGCGCCGATTGCGTCGGCAGGCCCCTGGCCGTTCATCACCCGCAGAACCTATGTGCTGTCGGACCGTTCTCGTGTGATATGGCGGTCTCGCGACCACCGCAAAGGGTTGCACAGGATCAAGGTACACAGGTTCGCCGCCATCGGGGGCCACTTGCTACGCGCTCTGTGGATGCCCCGGCGATTGAACTGGTGGATTGCTACCGTCTTCGCCCTGGGCGCCTCGCTCTTTATTCTGGGGAGCCTGTTGATATTGGCGCCGGCGATCGGGCAGCCATGGGGGCTGCAAGAGAGCGCGGCCAACGCTGTGTTCTTCGCCGGTTCCATCCCCTTCACGACCGCCGCCTATCTGCAGCTGTTCCAAGCTGCGAATGTAAGAGAGTTCCTCCCACAAGGCAGCGCTAAACCAGGCCGCACCGCAGTGTTCGGCTGGCGTCCGCACAACATCGGCTGGCTGAGCTGCGCCCTGCAGCTCCCGGGGACGGTCCTGTTCAACTTCAATACTTTCGACGCAATGCTTCCCGGCCTGAACTGGATCGAGCAGGACCTGGAGATTTGGGTTCCGAATTTCATTGGATCGATATTGTTCCTGGCCTCCGGCTACTTAGCCTTCACCGAAACCTGCCACGCGCACTTCGCCTGGAAACCTGCACACATTTCCTGGTGGGTCACCTTCAGCAATCTCTTCGGCTGTGTCGGATTTATGATCTCCGCCGTCTTCGCCTTTGTTCCTCCGGAGCCCCTGCCTTTCGATGCCGTAACGATCAGCGTCTTCTTCACGCTCCTGGGAGCCGGTGGTTTTCTGGTGGGTTCAGTGTTGATGCTGCCGGAGACCGCGAGGCCGGAAGAGACTTGAGCTAACGTTCCGCGCGACAAGGAGCAACTGTCAGTTGCCACTTCAGCCGCTGCGCGCTTTTCTTGACTGCACCGGCCCGCTCGCATGTTGCAAGTCAGGCAATTCCTGGCCAAAGTCATATGCTTGGAAGGTCGAAAAGAAGGAGCCCCGAATGGGGTGGTTAGGCAAGCAATCCTCGGACGGTATCTCAAAACTCGCACGATCGCTCGACACGGAATCCCCAGGTACCATCGCCTCCCGGACAGTCGACGAGCTGACGTCTGCCCGCCTCAAGACGGTCCTGGCGATCTGGCAGAGCAAGCGCCCGGGTCCGGACCAGTTACCGGCGGACGAAGATTTCGACATCCTCGACTATGCCGTTGCGATGGGGAACATCAGCCTCGTGGCCGTCCAGCACGACCCGCTCGATTTCGTTTTCCGCGTTCACTGTGTCAACGGGGCCAGCTACATCGGCGCGGACATGACCGGACGCTCGGTCAACGACTATCGCGATCCTCAATACCGTCAATTCGTCTGGACGGTCTTTGCCCAGGCTACCGAGAACAGAGGGCCCCACATCATCATCGAAAAAATGCTCATGACCGACAATCGCCGAATGCGCTGGGAGGGGGCCGTCATGCCCCTGCAGGACGGCGCGGGCGAAGTCTCCAGCCTGCTCGTAGGCTTTGAGCTTCTGAACTAGAGCAGGTCCTCCGGCACTTATCCCGATCGCTAGTCTGTCGATGCCCTGCGGCGAAACCAGGTGCCGCTGGCGTCCGTGTGATCGTGGATATACTGCCTCTCCAAGTAAGCGCCGACTTTGGGGCGAAGCCGAAAGAGCTTCTGGTCCAGACGGTCGACGAAAACATAGGCGGCCCGCTGTCGGTCCAGGCTTGCCAGGATGTCGTCGATCTGTTCCGGCAAATAAAACTTCCAGGACGATCCGGCTGTCCGGTGCGCCGAAGCGCGGCCCGAGAACTCATAGACCATGGCATTGCCGAAGGCATAGATCGGGCCCGGCAACGCGTCGGGCGATAGCAGGAACCGGACCCCGCGCCGCATCAGTCCGTAGTGTTCGCTTACCCTCGGCCGGGACTGGTAGAATCGGACAGTCTTTTTTGTGATCACGACGTCGGACAGCAAGGGTTGCGCTTTCCTGACCAGGGGATCGGCCAGCGCGGCGGTCGCGGTCAGCGCCAGCAGACCTGCAAGAACGGCCCGGCGGGTGGCGCCTGCCCCGGTCTCGCCGCCCAGCCACTCGCTCAGGCGATCGATGCCCATGACGGCGAGAACGCCGGCCGGGAACAGGACCACCAGAGTGTGGTATTGCCACCAGGATACCCGCTGGATGACGAAGAGGCCGGTGCCGATGACCAGCCAGGTCAACATCAGGGCGCCCGGCAGGTCCCTGCGCTGCCAAACCCACGAGACGGCGGCGAGCAGCGCGAAGACGGCCCAGGGCGCAAAGCCCGACATGAAAAACGCGGCCGCGGTGACCAGACGTGACTTGCTGGCCAGCGGCGAGGAGGCCAGGGCCTGCGGCGGGTAGACGAAAGCGGTCCAGATCAACTCATCCAGATGGCCCCATTGGGCATAGAGCAGGACGACGGCGCCCAGCGCCAGGACGACGCCCAGTGCGGCCGGCAGTACCGCGCGGAAAGCCAGCGCCACCACACCCTCGTCCCGCGCCCTGAGGAGATAGATCAGCGCGACCAGCCAAAGGCCGACGCAGAGCGGCGCCAGCATCAGTTTGAAGAGCACGGCGACGCCGGCGAAAAGGCCGCTGGCGAAATAGAGAACCGGCAGGGCCTTGGGATGGCGCGGCGCCCACAGCAGGCAGGCGACCTGGGCGAACAGCGGGAAGGAGACGAGGAACTCGAGCTGGGTCAACTCGCTCTCCCCCGCCAGGCCGTAGTAGACACCGATCGTCGCGACCGGCACCACGGCGGACAACCAGGGCAGCCGGAAGGCACTGCGCAGGGTCCACATCAGCAGGGCCGCAAAGGCCAGCATCCACAGCAACTCCAGCAGATGGATGCCGAACTCGGAGAAGCCGAAAGCGCGGCCTGCCAGCATATAGAGAATGTAGAGTCCCGGCTGCTTGTTGTCCCAGTAGTCCACGTAGTAGATCGCGCCCTGATCGAGCAGCTTCGCACCGTGAAAAACAACGGCCTGGTCGGGGCCAAAGGGAGAAAAGAGATTTGCCGCGCCGATCGTCACGATGACGGCGCCAGCAAGGCAATAGACAAAGGCTTCCAAAGCCCAAGAGGCACGGTCGTTCATGTCCCGTCGGTTCCGATCAATAGTTCCTTCGACGATTCTACTCCAAAGCCCTGTCTTCGCGTGAAGCCCCTCTGCCGGCTGCCGCCCGGCCGCCCGTCAGCTTTCATAACGGGTATTGCCGCGCCGCTTGGTGTCGATGGGAAGTTCGATGAACAGCGGCTGGTGCGCGCGCTGGGAACAGGCCTGGCGCGGGCAGAGGTGGCAGTTGATGCCGATCGGGCTGAAAAGCTGGGCGTCCTGGGTGTTGAAGGGCGCGGCATAGCCGATGCGCTGTGCATGCTTCATCTCGCAGCCGAGTGACAGGGCGAGGCGCCGGTCCTGGGTATCCCGGCTGAAGACCGGGCGCTCGGTGGTGCGGCTGATGGTGAAGAAGCGCTCGCCGTCCGGCAACTCGACAAACTGCGGAACGATCACGCCGGGGGTTCGGAACGAGGTGTGGATGTTCCAAACCGGGCAGGCACCGCCGTGTTCGGCAATGTTAGAGGTCGTCGCGTTGAAACGCTTGGTGACGTTGCCCGCCTTGTCGACACGCAGGAAGAAGAACGGCACGCCCCGCGCGCCCTCGCGCTGCAGCGTGGTGAGGCGATGGCAGACCTGTTCGAAGGACACGCCGAAAGTCGCCGCGATACGGTCGACATCGTAGTTCGTGCGCTCCGCCGTGGCGTAGAAAGGCTCGTAAGGCATCAAAAAGGCCGCCGCGAAGTAGTTCGCAAGTTCGACATGGCAGCGGGCCACGCCGGTTTCAGAGCGGATGGCGCTGTCGGCGGTCAAGCCTTCGAGCAACTTCGGTAACTCCACGAGGCAGAGCACATGGGCGAGCTGGAACACCCGGTTCTGATGGTCCAGCGCCTCGGAGAGATGCACGATGGATTCCGCCTCGTCGTGGATGCGCAACGCCTGGCTCATTTCCTCGACCGGCGCCGTGCGCACCTCGATTCCGTGGACGTTGCGCAAGCGCGCCTTCAAGACCGCATAGACGTCGTCGGCATCGCAGGGCTCGGCGGCGCGCAGCTTCTCGGCCGCTTCTTCCAGCTCGGCGAAGTAGTTGGCGTGATCGCGAAAGAAGTCGTGAAGAATCGTCTCGGGAGAGGAGGACAGCAGGTCGTCGGGCATCCGCTCGCTGCCGAGCCGCATCATCTTCTCCAGCATGGCGCGGTGGCTGCGGTAGAGCTGGAGAAAGTGCCCGACCAGCCGGGGCGCGTGGTCGATGGCGGCGCGCAGTTCCTGCAGGTCGGGCGGCGTGCTGCCGAAGACCGGGTCCTGGACGGCGTTCCTCAGATCGGCGAGGAGCATCGAGGACTCGTCCTTGATCAGGTCGCGCCAATCCACCCCGTAGGCATCGGACAAGGCCATCAACATCTGCACAGAGAGGCTGCGTTGATTGTTTTCGAGCAGGTTCACATAGGCGGCGCTGACCCCAAGGGCCCCGGCCATCTCCGCCTGGGTCTGCTTGTGCTCGCGCCGAAGCTGGCGCAGCCGCGGTCCGATCAGGGTCTTACGCATGCCGTTTGTTGTCAAGTTAACAATATTACCGATTTAAGCATTTGTTGTGTTCACTAGCAACACATTAACCCGATAGTTTGTGCAGCCGTGCGGCAGCGGCGCTAGGCTGTTCGTCATCAATCAATCTCGGGTCCGGCGAATGGCAGCGGACGCATAACAAACGGGACAAAAACAGATGGCTTACAAAATCCTCATCCTCGGCGCGTCCTACGGCTCGCTTCTCGGCACCAAGCTCCTGATGGCGGGGCACGACGTGACCCTGGTCTGCCGCACGGAAACGGCGCAACTGATCAATGCGGAAGGCACCGAGGTGCGGATCAAGCTGAAGGGCGAGGAAACCCACCGCGCGATCCGCTCGGCCGACCTGCCCGGCAAGCTCGACGCCAAGACGCCGGAAGAAGTCGACCCCGCCGGCTACGATCTGGTCGGCCTGGCCATGCAGGAGCCGCAGTACGCCGTCCACGCGATCTGGACGCTGATGGTGCGCATCGCCGAGGCGAAGGTGCCCTGCCTGTCGATCATGAACATGCCGCCGCTGCCCTACCTGAAGCGCATCCCCGGACTCGACACCGCGCGGTTGGAGGCGAGCTACACCAATTCGCACGTCTGGGACCGCTTCGATCCGGAACTGGTGACCCTCTGCAGCCCCGACCCGCAGGCCTTCCGCCCGCCGGAGGAAAAACCCAACGTGCTGCACGTCGGCCTGCCGACCAACTTCAAGGCGGCGGCCTTCGGCGACGCCAAGCACAACGAGATGCTGGCGAAGCTGGAACAGGATATCGCCGCGGTGCGGCTCGACGGCAAGGATGTGCCGGTAAAGCTGCGCGTCTTCGACTCGCTCTTCGTGCCGCTGGCCAAGTGGTCCATGCTGCTGACCGGAAACTACCGCTGCATCACGCGCGGCGAGCCGCGGCCGATCCGCGAAGCGGTGCACGGCGACCCGGCGCTGGCACAGGCGATCTATGCGCATGTCGATGCCATCGCCCGCAAGCTCGGCGCCGATCCCGCCGATCAGGTGCCCTTCGAGAAGTACGCCCGCGCCGCCGAGAGCCTGCTCAAGCCGTCCTCCGCGGCACGGGCCGTGGCGGCGGGCGCGCCAGCCATCGAGCGGGTCGACATGCTGGTGCAGTTCATCGGCCGGACCCTGGGCATGAACCATCCCGGCATTGAAGAGGTCGTCGTAACCGTCGACGCAAAACTGGCTGAGAACCAACGTCTCTCAGCCTGACGGTTCTTTTTCCCTAGAACTCGCAAACGGCGGCGGAGCCTAGCTTCGCCGCCGTCTTTCTATCAGCGGGAAGAGCAGCAGGGCCAGCACGGCCCCGATGGTGGCGAGCGTGGTGTCCTTCTGCGCGTCGAAGACGTCGCCCTGGGTGCCGAGAAACTCCAGTGCGGCGTCGGGGCTGACGATTATGGCGATGCCCCATTCCAGCATCTCGTAGAAGCTGCTGAAGGCGAGAACCAGAACGAAGGCCAGCGCGGTGCTGTGCCACCCCGCAACGCCGGCGCCGCGCATCAACGTCTCGCGCAGCGGATAGGCGCAGAGGACGCCGAAGAGAAAATGCACCACGCGGTCGTAGTGGTTGCGCTCCCAGTCGAAGGCCTCCGTCATCCACCAGCCGATCGGCGCCTTCGCATAGGTGTAGTGGGCGCCGACCGCGTGCAGGCCGAGAAAGACCGCAATCAGCAGGTAGGACAGGTTCGACAGGGGAAAACCGCGGTAGGTCACCGCCAGCAGCCCGACGAAGAAGACCACCAGCAGGTTTTCCAGGAACCAGTCGAAGCGGCTGTAGGGTTCGATCGCCATCGCAATCCACAGCAGGGCGTAGGTCAGGGTGAGGCCCTGCAGCAGGCGGTTGCGGGCGAAGTTCGCCGAGACCGGGTCGGCCGCGGTGGTGAAGCCGGCGCTCACCCGCCGCTCTGGGCGACAAGGTAGGCGACGGCACCGTCGATGGTGATCATCTTGCCGTAGTCGGACTCCGGAATGTCGATCCCGAGGCGTTGGTGCAGCGCTATGACCAGGTTCAACAAGTCCATGGAATCGATGTCCATGGCGTCGCGGATATCCTCATGCGGGTCGATCTCCGCCGGGTCCCATTCCGGGGCGATGTTGCCCAGTTCCTCGAATAGGGCGTTGCGCGCTTCATCCGGGGTCATAGCGCTTCGGGCTCCTGCAAAAGACGGTCGATCTCGTTCATGAAAAGAGCGCCCCGGTGGCCGTCGCTGACCCGGTGGTCGCCCGCCAGGGTGACCGTCACCACCGGCTTCAGCGCTATCTTATCCGCGTCCGCCCAGGGACGCTGCACCACTTTGCCGAAACCGAGGATCGCGACCTGCGGCGGGTAGATAATGGAGAACATGCTCTCCACCCCGCGCTCGCCGAGGCTGGAGACCGTCACCGTTGGATCCGCCAGTTCGGAGCTGCGCAGTGAGCCGGCCCTGACCCGCGCCACCAAATCGCGCAAGCGCGTCATGATCTCGTCGAGACCCAGGCAATCCGTGTTGTGGAGAGCCGGCGCCACCAGTCCGCCGCCGCGGATCGACACCGCAGTGCCGACGTGAACTTCGGCGCTGGGCGAGAAGCCATCGGCGCCATAGAAGCCGTTGAAGGCCTTGTGCTTGGCCAGCGCCAGCGCCACCGCCTTCAGGAAGACCGCGCTCATCAGCAGGCGCTCGGCAGGCTCGCGGACGGCATTGGTCCCTTCCAGCCAGGTTGTGGCGGCAGCCAGGTCGACATCGTGAGCCAGGTAATAGTGCGGAATCTCGCGCTTCGAGCGGCTCATCGCCGCGGCGATGGCCTTACGCATCCCATCGAGATCGAGCCCGGGCGCCTTTGCTTTCGCCGGGCCGGCGACCGCCGCCTCGACGTCGGCCAGCACCACGGCACCCCCGGGCCCGCTGCCGGCGAGTGTCGCGAGATCGATACCGCGATCGGCCGCCAGCAGGCGCGCCGCCGGTGATGCGCGCGGGTCGGAAGTCCTGATCAGCGGCGTAACCTGCGGCTCCGCTACCGGCGGAGGCTGCGGTGTCGACGGCAGCTGGGAAACCAGCGGCGCAGAAACTTCGCCGGCCCCTTCGAGGCGCGCCAGGGGCGTGCCGACCGGCACGGTCTGCCCGACCGCGACCAGCTGCTCCTCGATCACGCCGTCCTCGAATATCTCAATCTCAATGGCGCCCTTCTGGGTTTCGACCACGGCGACGATGTCGCCGCGCCGCACCGTCTCGCCCGGCGCCTTCAGCCACTCGATCAGGGTGCCCGCCGCCATGTCGGAGCCGAGCGAGGGCATGAGGAATTCGTTCATGCCCGGTTCAACGTTCGCTTGGCCGCGGCGACGATGTCGGCGGCTTGCGGAAGGGAGGCCTGTTCCAGGTGACGCGGATAGGGAATCGGCACCTCGGCGCCGCAGACCCGCTCTACCGGCGCATCCAATGACCAGAAGCAGCCCTCGGTGATGCGCGCGGAGATTTCCGCCGCCAGGCTGCCCGAGCGCCAGCCGTCATCGACGATCACCGCGCGCTTTGTCCTGGCGACAGAGGCAAGAATGGTTTCGCTGTCCAGCGGCCGCAAGGACCGCAGGTCGACGACCTCGGCCTCGATACCGGCCTCGGCCAAGGTCTCCGCCGCCGCCATCGCCCGCCACAGGGCGCCGCCATAGGAAATCAGCGTCAGGTCCTTGCCGGGTCTGCGCAGCGCCGCTCGCCAGATATCTTCCGGCGCGGCCGCGACGGCGGCATCGTCTTCGGCGCGGCGGTTGTAGAGCATGACGTTTTCGAAGATCAGCACCGGGTCGGGGTCGTCGAGGGCGGGCGCCAGCATATTGCGCGCATCGGCCACCGTCGCCGGCGCCAGTATCTTGATGCCGGGAATATGCGCCAACCAGCCTTCCAGGCTGTGCGAATGCTGGGCGGCCAGTTGCTTGCCGGCCCCGGTCGCCATGCGGATCACCAGCGGCACGCCGAACTGGCCGCCGGACATGTGGCGCAGCGTGGCCGCCGAATTGAGAATCTGATCGAGCGCCAGCAGGCTGAAGTTTACGGTCATGACCTCAACAATCGGCCGCAGGCCGCCCAAGGCGGCGCCGATGCCGGCGCCGGTGAAACCGGACTCCGACAGCGGCGTATCGCGGATACGATCCGGCCCGAAATCCTGCAACAACCCCATGGAGACCGCGTAGCAACCGCCATAGTGGGCGACGTCCTCGCCCATGAGGAAGACCCGCTCGTCCTGCGTCAGAGCCTCGCGCAGGGCTTCGCGCATCGCCTCGCGGTAGGTCATCTCCGGCGGCGGCGTGGTAACCTGCCGCTTCACCGGCTCCGCCTCGGCACAGACGTGGGTCAGCAGGCCCTCGAGCGGTTCCCAGGTTCCCCGCTCGGCAAAGTCCACCGCGGCCTGCACCTCCGCTGCGATGTCGCGCTCCATGGCCTCCAGGTCACTGTCGTGCAGCAGTCCGCTGTCGCGCAGCCAAGCCTGGTAGCGGCGGATCGGCCCGTGCTCCTTCCAGTCCTCGACCTCGCCCTTCTCGCGATAGAGCTGGGCGTCGAACATCGAATGGGCGCGGAAACGGTAAGTGCGGCACTCCAGAAAGTAGGGCTTGCCCTCGCTCCGCACCGTCTCGACCGCCGTCCGCGCCGCCGCCTCCACCGCCACCACGTCCATGCCGTCAATCGCCTGAGCGGCGATGCGATAGCTCTCGGCTTTCTTGTGGATGTCGGTCTCGGACTCGGAGAGTTCCAGGGCCGTGCCCATGGCGTAGAGGTTGTTCTCGCAAATAAAGAGCACCGGCAGGTTCCACAGCGCCGCCAGATTCAGGCTCTCGTGAAACTCCCCCTCGGCCACCGCGCCCTCGCCAAAGAAGCAGGCGGTAACGCGCTCGCGACCCTGCAGCTTATCGGCCAGCGCCAGTCCCACGGCCAGCGGCAGGCCGCCGCCGACGATGGCGTTGCCGCCGTAAAAGCGCGTGGCCGCGTCGAAGATGTGCATGGAGCCGCCGCGTCCGCCGCTGCAGCCCTCCTGCTTGCCGTACATCTCGGCCATGACACCATCCATGGAGACCCCGCGCGCCAGGGCGTGACCATGTTCGCGATAGGTGGCGACGACGGCGTCGTCGGGCCCCAACGCCTGCATGACCCCGACCGCGTTGGCCTCCTCGCCGATGTAGAGGTGCAGGAATCCGCGAATCTTCTCCTGGGTATAAACTTCGGCGCACTTCTCCTCGAAGCGGCGGATGCGCAGCATTTCTTTCAGCAGCTGCAGAGCGTGCTCGCGATTGAGATGCGGCTTGTTCATCGCTCGTCGCTTTCCAGGGTCGAGATATCGCCTTCCGGCAGGCCCAGTTCGCGCGCCTTCAACAGGCGTCGCATGATCTTGCCGCTGCGGGTCTTGGGCAGGTTGCTGCGAAAGGCGATCTCGCGTGGCGCCACCGCGGGCCCGAGACGCTTGCGGGCATGGCCCAGCAACTCCTTGCGCAGGGCGTCGCTCGGCTCGGCTTCGGGCTTCAGGCCGACATAGGCCTTCACCACTTCGCCGGCCGTCTCGTCGGGAATGCCGATCACGCCGACCTCCGCCACCGCGGGATGCTCCATCAGGGCGCTCTCCACCTCGAAGGGGCCGATCAGGTGCCCGGCCGACTTGATCAGATCGTCGGCGCGGCCCACGAACCAGAAGTAACCTTCTGAGTCGCGCATCGCCAGATCGCCGGAAAGGTACCAGCCGTCAGCAAAGCATTTTTTGTAGCGCGCCTCTTCGCCGAGGTAGCCACGCATCATCGAAGGCCAGCCGGGCCGGAGCGCCAGTTCCCCCAAAGCCATGGGCTTGGTGACTTCATCGATCCCCCCGTCGGACCTGCGCTCGACGATCCCGGCCTTGATGCCGGGCAGCGGCCGGCCCATGGAACCGGGCTTCACATCCTCGGCAGCGAAATTCGCGATCATGATACCGCCGGTTTCGGTCTGCCACCAATTGTCGTGGAACGGTCTGCCGAAGGTCTCGTTACTCCACAAAACCGCTTCCGGGTTGAGCGGCTCGCCGACGCTGGCCAGGAAGCGCAGACTCGTCAGATCGTATCGGTCGGCAACCTCGCGGCCGGCGCGCATCAGCATGCGGATCGCCGTGGGTGCCGAATACCAGACGGTGACCCGATGATCCTGGAGAACCCGGTACCATCGTTCGGCATCGAACTCCGCCTCGTCGACGATCATGCTGGCGCCGTTGGTCAGCGGTGCGATGATGCCGTAGGAAGTACCGGTGACCCAGCCGGGGTCCGCCGTGCACCAGTAGATGTCGCCGGGATGCAGATCGAGGGCGTAGCGCCCGGTGATGTGATGGGCCACCACGGCCTCGTGCACGTGGATCGCGCCTTTGGGCTTGCCGGTGGTGCCGCTGGTGAAGTGCAGCAGGGCCCTGTCCTCCGGCCCGGTCGCGACAATGTCGAAGGCCTCCGACGCCTCGGCCAGGGCCGCGGTGAGGTCTATGGTGCCCGGCGGCAAGTCCTTGTCACTGGTGCGCACCAACAGAACATGGCGCAGTTCCGGCAGTTCGTCGCGCCAGGCAGCGACCTTGCGATTGTAGAGCACATCGGTGGTGACCAGGGCCCGGGCGCAACCGATGGGCATGCGCGATTTCAGCGGCTCGGGCCCAAAGGCGGAGAACAACGGCGAGAAGACATTGCCGTTCTTCCAGATGCCGAGCGCCGCGAGATAGAGTTCCGGCCGCCGTCCCATCAACCCGAACACAGCATCGCCGCGTTCGAGACCGAGAGACTTCAGAACATTTGCGAAGCGGTTGCTCTGCGCGGCCAGTTCGGCGTAGGAGAAATCCAGCAGCGCGCCATTCTTGCCGAGCCAACGCAGGGCCAGCTTGTCACCGTCCCCATGAACCACATGGCGGTCGACCGCTTCGAAGGCGATGTTGAGGCCGCCGCCGGGCAGGCCATCAAGCTCGGCGCGGGCCGCATCCCAGGAGAAACCGGCATAGACCGCCGCATAGTCTCGCAGATTGGCGCGCTGCAATTGGGCCGGGTCCTGCTTGCGGATGATATCCAAAGAAGCCTGCCTTCGTCGGTTGCTGAGACGCGCGCTCGCCAGTTACATCCTCGACCTGCAGCATCAGCGTCTCTATGACTTAGATCAAGGCTCCTCAATCGAGGACGCAAAGCTCTGCCTGTGCTTTGATCCTGGTCAATGCCAGGAACGCCCGCGGCCCCCAGGGTCACTATGCTGAATGCTATGTAGAGAATGGCAGATTTAACAATTCGGTAGGTACCGCCATGGGCATCGCCCCATTTCCGGCAGATAAACTCTATACCCGCTGCGATCTCGCACGCCTGGATTTCGAGACGACCACCGATCTGCAGGATCTCGAGGAAGTCATCGGCCAGGACCGCGCCCTGGAGGCCATCCGCTTCGGCGCCGCCATAGAGCAGAACGGCTACAACCTCTTCGTCCTCGGCGCGCCGGGCACCGGCAAGCACACAACCGTAGCCCACATTCTCAAGGACAAGGCGGCCAGTGAAGCCGTGCCGCCGGACTGGGTCTATCTCAACAACTTCACTGCGCCGCACCAACCCAAGGCCCTCAGCCTGCCCACAGGTCAAGGCCGGGAACTGCAGAGCGCCATGGTTCATCTGGTCGACGAGTTGCACACCGCAGTGCCGGCGGCTTTCGAAAGCGAAGACTACCGCAACCGCCGCCAGGCCCTGGAGGACGCGGCCCGCGAACGTCAGGAAAATGCCTTCCAGGGGTTGCGCGAAAAAGCCGAAGAAAAACATATCGCCCTGGTCCGCACGCCGCTCGGCTTTGCCTTCGCCCCCATGCACGAAGGCGGGGTGATGGAGCCCAAGGCTTTCAATGCCCTGCCGGAAGCGGAACGCAAGCGGATCGAGGGTGAGATCGAAAAGTTGCAGAGCGAACTGGAACACGTCGTCAAACACATCCCCACCTGGGCCATGGAGCACCGCGATGCCCTGCGCGAGTTCAACCGGCAAATCACCGCCCAGACCCTCGACCAGCCGATTGACAGGCTGATTGCCCGCTTCGGCGAACAACCCGGCCTCGGGACATACCTGGAGGAAGTGCGCGAGGACCTGATCGAAAACGTCCACAGGCTTCTGCAAATGGAAATCTCGGCGCACCAAGGGCCCGCCGGCGATGCGCCCGGCCCCGGCGCGGCCCCGGGGCCAGCGCCCGGCAACATGAACGGCTTCAAACGCTATGCGGTCAATCTGATGGTCAGCGGCGAAGGTGAGGAAGGCGCGCCGATCGTCTTCGAAGACAATCCGACCCTGCAGAACCTCATCGGCCGGGTCGAGCACATCTCCGATATGGGTGCGCTGGTCACCGACTTCACCCTGATCAAGGCCGGTGCGCTGCACCGCGCCAACGGCGGCTACCTGATCCTGGATGCCCGCAAGGTGCTGAGTCAGCCCTTTTCCTGGGACGCCCTAAAACGCGCCCTGAAGGGCGGCAAGGTCCGTATCGAGTCGGCCGGCCAGATGCTGAGCCTGGTCAGCACGGTATCTCTGGAACCTGCCGACATTCCCCTGAAGGCCAAAGTCATCCTCTGTGGTGAGCCGCTGTTCTACTATCTGCTGGATCACTACGACCCGGAATTCTCGACCCTGTTCAAGGTTGCCGCCGACTTCGACGAATCCATGTCCCGTGCGGCCGAGGGCGAACCACTCTTCGCGCGCCTGCTGGCAACCATGGTGCGGCGCGAAGGCCTGCGCCCGCTCGACCGTGCGGCGGTCGCGCGCGTTATCGAACACAGCGCACGCCTGGCACAGGATACCGAAAAACTTTCGATCAACCTGCGGGCCGTCGTCGACCTGCTGCGCGAAGCGGAGTTCTTTGCCGGCGAGGCAGGTGACAAGGTGACCGAGGCCAAGCACATCCAGCAGGCCATCGACGCCCAGATCCGCCGCGCCGACCGCCTGAGGGAGCGCAGCTACGAGTCCATTCAGCGCGGCTTCGTCCTGCTCGATACCGAGGGCGCGACCGTAGGGCAGGTCAACGGCCTAAGCGTGCTGCAACTCGGCCGCTTCGCCTTCGGTCGGCCGAGCCGCATCACCGCGAGCGTGCGCATGGGCGCGGGTAAGGTCATCGACATCGAACGGGAAGTGGAACTGGGCGGACCGCTGCATTCCAAGGGCGTCCTGATTCTCTCCTCCTACCTGGCCAGCCACTTTGCCATCGACAAACCGCTGTCGCTGGCCGCCAGCCTGGTCTTCGAGCAGTCCTACGGCGGCATCGACGGCGACAGCGCCTCCAGCGCCGAGCTCTACGCCTTGCTCTCCGCCCTGGCCGAAATCCCGATCAAGCAGAACCTGGCGGTCACCGGATCGGTGAATCAGAACGGCCAAGTGCAGGTCATCGGAGGTGTGAACGAGAAGGTCGAGGGCTTCTTCGACATCTGCAATCAACGTGGCCTCACCGGGGACCAGGGCGTGCTGATCCCGGCCGCCAACCAGAAGCACCTTATGCTGCGCCGGGACGTCGTCGACGCGGTATCGCAAGGCCGCTTCAACGTCTATCCCATCGAAACCATCGAGCAGGGGATCGAGATGCTGACCGGGCTGCCCGCCGGCCGCCGCGACGCCGAAGGCCGTTTCCCGGAAGGATCGGTCAACCGCCTGGTCGAGGATCGCTTGATCGCCTTCGCCCTGGCGCGTCGCCGTTTCGGCGCCGGCAAGACCACGGGCGGCGAGGAGGCCGGCAATGCCTGAGCCGCGCCCCAGCGTGACCCAGAGAACGCGGTTCCGCCGGGTCCTGGTCGCGCTCGACAGCTCGGCGTCCAACGACACGACCCTGGAAACGGCGGCCGGGATCGCCGCGGCCACCGCCAGCGAACTGACCGGCCTCTTCGTCGAGGATCAGGACCTGCTGCGGCTCGCCGAATTGCCCTTCGCGCGCGAGATCCAGCTCGCCAAGGCCATGAGCCGCAGCCTGGAGCCGACCCTGCTGCTGCAGGATCTGCGCGCCCAGGCAGCCGTCGCGCGGACCGCCATGGCCAGGCAGGCGGCCTTGCATCGGGTCTCCTGGTCCTTCCAGGTAACCCAGGGGCGCAGCGAGGAGGCAATCCTGCTGGCCGCCGGCGCCGGCGACATCATCGCCCTGGCCCGCGGCTTCGGCCCCTTGACGAGCTTCGGCAGCTTCAGCAATCAGCTCCGCCGTATGGCGACCCGAGCCTCAGCGCCCGTGCTGCTGGCCGGAAGAATACGCCCCAGCAAACCGGGAACCACGATCCTGCCTTACGACGCCTCCGAGACCGTCGGGCACCTGCTCCGCCTCGCCGCCGAGCTCGCACTGGCACGCGGTGAACCCTTGGAAATCATGCTGCTCGGTAAAACGGCAGCGACGTCGGAAGAGATGGGCGAACGGCTGAGAAGGGTGACCGGCCGACAAGAGGTTCCGGAGCTTAAAATTTGGACACCACGCGACCGGAGCGCCACCTTACGGCGCCTCTGCGAAGCCGATCGCGGTTTGCTGGTGTTGCCGGCGGACAGCCCCAGTTTCGAAACCGCGCAGATCGAACAGATTCTCGACCAGGCCCGCGTCCCGGTCGTCCTGCAGGCGCAGGAAGACACAGGCAGTCCTGAACCGGGAGCCTAGACACCTGCGGTCTGTCTAGTTCCTCGCCCCCTCCTTCTGCGATTCTGCTTTGGTGAAGGCCTTCACCCCTTTGTTGATGCGGTCGTAGATGTTCTCAGGCCCGAGTGCCGCTTCGACGCCGGCCCGCCGCATCATGTCACGCAGCGGATCGCGCAGCCGCGCAAAGGCGAGCACGATGCCCTCCCCGGCAAGCTCGGACTGCAGCTTGATCAGCATGTCGCAGCCGGTAGCGTCGATAGAGTTTGCAGGCTCGGCGTCGACAATGATTTTTTTGACGGGAGCATCGGCCTCGTCGATCGCGTGCTTGAGCAGGTCGGCGAAACGATTGGCGTTGGCGAAGAAGAGGCCGCTGTCGAAACGAAACAGGAGGAGGCCGGGAATCGTCGTTGCTTCGGGATGGCGTTTGATATCCCGGAAGGCCTCCTTGCCACCCGGCATATGGCCCAGGACGGCCGAGCCCGGATAGCTTGCCCGGTAGATCAGCGCAATGATCGAGAGGACCACCCCGATGCCGATCCCTTGCAGAACGCCGAAGACCAGTTCTCCGGCGAAAGCCGTCATGGCGAGGCCGAACTCCGGCAAACTGATACCGCGCAGCCGCTTCAGATAGGCAAAGTCCATCAGCCCCAGCATGGCGTGGATCACGATGGCGGCTAGCGTCGCATGCGGCAGGTTTTTGAACAGCGGCATGAGGAACATCAGCGTGAGGAACACAAAGCCCGCGTTGATCAGCGAGGAGAGCTGTGTCTTGCCGCCGGCTCCCATAGCCACTGACGTCTTGGAGAGGCTGCCGACGACGATGAAGCCACCACTCAACCCGGCGCCAATGTTTGCCGGCCCATGACTCACCAGCTCTTGGTTGGGATCGATCTCGCCGCCCGACTTCGCCTGAGCCGCCTTGGCGGCTCCCAGAGATTCCGCGTAACCCAGAAGCACGATGGCGAGAGCTCCGGGGATGATCGGGGTGAGGTCGGCAAGCTTGACATCGGGAACACCGAAGGGCGGTAAACCGGCTTCGATGCTGCCGACAATGTCGACGCCCTTGTCCCCGAGCCCGAAGACGGTGGTCACGACGATCGCGATGGCCACCGTGGTGAGCGCCCCGGGCACCCGTGGCAGGAAGCGCGCGAGCGCGAACAGCAGCACCAGGCTTGCAAGCCCGATCCCGCTGGTGATCGGATCGGCCTCGGGCAGCTTTTGGGCGATCTCCCAGGTCTTCTCGAAGAAATTGCCGCCGCCGCCCTCGATCCCGAACAGCTTGGGCACCTGGCCGATGATGGTGACCCAGACCAGCCCCTGGATGAATCCTTTCATCACCGGGGTCGAGATGAAGTTGGCGACCCATCCCATCCGCAGCAGCCCGAAGATCAGGAAGAAAACGCCGACCATGACGGCGAGCGCCGCGGTGAGCGCCTCGAAGGGGGCCGAGCCCTGCTTTGCCACCACCGCGCCGATGGTCACGCCGGAGATCAGCGCGGTCGCGGAATCCGGGCCGATGATCATGGTGCGCGAGGTCCCGAAGATCGCATAGGCGATCAAGGGTATCGGCACCGTGTAGAGGCCCATGATGGGATGCACGCCGGCGATACCGGCGTAGGCCATGGCCTCGGGCACCATCACCGCCCAGACCGTGAGCCCGGCGATGATATCCGGCCTCAGCCAGGACAGTTGATACTGCGGCAACCATTCGAGGATCGGCAGGAAGCGCTTCAGCGATCGCTTTTCTCTGCCTCCCGCAGATTGTGGGCGCATTTCCGACAAGAACCGATCTCCCCATCCCGCTTGTTTCCTTCTGGAGCGCTGCGGCGCCTGGCCCGAAGATCGCTCCGCACATCGTGCTGCTAGGTCGCCTGTCCCCGAAACCCGGGCAGACCTCTAGCCTCCGGGCTCGCCGCCAGGAACATGGCCTCTTCGACAACCTCTTTGCCGTCGTCGGAAAGAACCAACTGGCCTTTCGCATCCACATCGAATGCGAAATTATCGAAGGTATGCTTGCCGGCCAATATATCCTGATCCAGAAGGATGCGGGACCTGAAGAAGTTGGCCCATTTGAATTCGGAAAAGGGCGCGTCATTCTTGAGATAGCCGTGATGGTCCCTGACGATCCAGGCGAGGCTTCTATAAGGATCAAACGCCAGGTCCTTGATCTGCGCCGGCAGTCGTTCAGGCTGCTGTGGGCCGGCGCCCTCTTTGTCGAAGAGATACACCCAGTTTCGTTTGTGCATCTGCTTCCAGAAATAGACGCGTTCCAGACTGCTGTAGTTCGCCAGCACTTCCACAAAGGCGCAGAGCTTGGCCCCTTGTTCTTCATGCAAGGCCTCGTAGAGCGCCCGGACCAGGTGGTGATGGTCCACGAGGTAAAACGAGCTCTTTCGGATGACGACAGGGATGGGCCGCACGCGCAGATAGTCGTGCAATGCCTTCATCTCTCGCTGATCTTTCTTGAATTTTCTTTTCAGCCGGCCGGCACGGACCGCCACTTCGGCCCGGCCCACGGCGAACTGCGTCGGCGCGAGGTCTTTGACCCGAAGCTTGTACAACTCCCATTGCTTTGCCTCCGGCGTACACCAGGGAATTTCACTGTCATGAATGAGTTTGGTCATTGGTCCCTGCCTCCATTTCGCCAACCGACTCCCGGTGTCACCTGCCGTCGCCCGCTACCGGTACATTCTCAGTCACTTGATCATGCGCTGTAGTTGCTCGGGCTTGAAGAGCCGGCCGACAGTGAGACCCTGAACGATGATGGAGAAGGCGACCACGGCAAAGGTCATGTAGAGAACGCCGCTCTTCTCCGGCGCCTCGGGAATGGACAGCGCCAAAGCAAGCGCCAGTCCGCCGCGCAGTCCACCCCAGGTCATCAGCTTGGTCAGGTTCCAGGTCTCAGCTTTGATCACGCCGGTTCGGTTCAGCAGCATGATCGGCAGATAGACGCTCACCATCCGCGCGACCAGGCAGATGACGATCGCCGCTATGGCGGCGGGGAAGGAATCGACCGGTTGCACCAGGACGATGTTCAACCCTATGAGCACGAAAAGCAGGGCATTGAGCGTTTCGTCGATGCCGTGCCAGAAGATGGCCATCTTGTTTTTCAGGGCCGGCGCTTCATCGGGAACGCCGAGGTTGCCGATCATCAAGCCCGCGACCACCATGGCGATGGGACCGGAGACTTCTAAATGCTCGGCCAGCGCGTAGCCCAGGGTGACGATGCCCAGGCTGATCAGAAGATGGGAGCCGTATTCCAGCGTGCGCGCCAGCATCCAGCGCATGATAAGCGCAGCGCCGGCTCCAAGCGCGATGCCGCCCAGCACCTCTTGCAGGAACAACACCACCGCGTCTCCAAAAGTTGGCTGCACGGGGCTGGTCGCAATTGCCAGGCACATGGTGAAAAGCACGACGCCGACGCCGTCGTTGAAGAGAGATTCGCCGCTGATGATCGCTTCAAGGCGCTTGGGCAACCCGACCTTGCCCAGAATGGCCAAGGCGGCGATGGGGTCGGTGGGCGAGATCAAGGCGCCGAAGAGGAAGGCATAGACCGGCGAGATGTCGAGGCCGGCGAGGATTGTCACGCCCCAGACCATGGAACCGATGAGCAGCCAGGCGATAAGCGTGCCGCCGATTGCCAGCGATCCGATCAACCATTTCGACTGGTCGAGAAACTTGAACTTCACGTTGGCGCTGCCGGCGAACAGCATAAAGCAGAGAACGCCGTTCAACAGCGTCTCGCTCAGATTGAGTTCTGATGTCAGCGCGCTTTGCTCATCGACGAGGTCGATGACTCCGGCGATTTTGAGAACGGCAAGTAGCAGGCTTAACGCCAGGGCGAGCACCATCAGACCGATGGTCGTCTCCAGGCGGAGATAGTTTTCGTTGATGAAGCTGAACAGGGCGGTCAGCCCCAGGAGAACGGCAAGTACGCTGAAGAGTTCCATAAGCTCAGCCTCTTAGAGTCTGCGTCCGGGATGCCTTGATCCGGACAGGATAAATCCGTCACAGGTCACTGCAGCGCCTGCGGCGCCGCGACGGGGCGCTCCCCGCTGTTCCTGCCGCCGGTCCGGACCAAGACCGAAGCAGTGGTGCCGACCCGCAGTTCGATGCCATCGGGCACCTCGGTCAAGTGGACCCGCACCGGCACGCGCTGGGCGAGCCGGATCCACTCGAAGGTCGGGCTGATGGTGGGCAGGAGTTTGTCGCCGGTGCTGCCGTCATCCTGCGCGATGCCCCAGCCGATACTGTCGACGCGACCCACGACGGGGGTGTCCGGGTAGGTCATCAGGGTGACCACCGCCTCGTCGCCGGAGCGGATGTCGCCGATGAAGCTCTCGCGGAAGAAACCGTCGACCCAGAAGCTGTTGACGTCGACCAGCGCCAGTGCCGGCTGGTTCTCGATCCCCTGGCTGCCGAGCCGCAGGTTGAGGTTGGTCACATAGCCGTCGACCGGCGCCAGGACCTTGGTGAATTCGAGGTCGAGTTTGGCTGACTCGACCGCGGCGCTGGCCGCACGCAGCTGCGCATTCTCCTCGCCCTCGGCCCCCAAACTGGCCCTGGCCTGCGCGAGATCGGCCTCGGCCTTGAGTTTCTCGGCCCGTGCCTCTGTGACGTTCGCCAGGGCATTGTTTTGGCCCGAAACTGCGGACTCGTAGTCGGCGATCGCCTGATCGTAGCGGCGTTTGGAGACGTTGCCGCGCTTCAAAAGGTCCGACACGCGCGCGACGTCGGCCTTGGTGCGCTCCAGCTCGGCCGCGGTGCTCGTAATGGTCGCCGTGGTGGCCTGGATCTGGGCATCATACTGCAGGACCGCGGCCTGCTGCGCCTCGACCTGCTTTCCGAGCGCCTTGATGTCATCGCGCGCCTGGTCGAGGTTGGCGCGCGCCTCCGTCAAATTGGCGGCGAAGGTACGCGGATCGATCTCAAAGAGAAGATCGCCCTTTTTGACGAACTGGTTGTCCCGGATCGGCAGGTTGACGATGGGTGCGGAGACACGCGGCGTGATCTGGACCACCTGGGCATTTACCTGCCCGTCCCGCGTCCAGGGATTGACGACGTAGTCCCAATACTTGTAGGCGACCACGGCGACCGCAACCGCCACGATCAGGCCACTCAGGAGCATCCTAAAGACTGTCTTCATTTCACTCACACTCGAATAACGAAGGTTCCGATCAATCCCGTGTAGATCACCGCCAGGGCCAGGAAGACCACCGGCGGATAGTAAATGAAGCGGGAAAGACGGTAGCGGTTGAGGCCGTAGGCCGTGCCGGCGGCGGCCAGGGCACCGAGGATGCCGGCAAGGAGCAGTGGCGGAAAATAAACGCCGCCGATTTGGACTTCACTCGGTATCAATTCCATGAACGCTTCCCTCCGCAGACTTGCATCGACCGTCGATTCTGCTCCGGCGATGATAGACCTTCTTCCATCCCGCTCAAAAGCGGGCTTCCCGCCACTGAGCCCAATCGATGTCCTCGGCGAGCCGCGCATAGCCGATCGCAGTCTCCACCAGGCCACGGTAACTGCCCAACAGCCGGTAGAAATTCACGTAATCATTGGTGCTGAACTTCTCATCACCGGTTTGACCTAGGGTTTTGTCGATCCGAGCTTCCATCCTGGTCTGCCGCGCCATCAGCCGCGCTATTAGCTCGGCTTCCGGCTCCATCGCCACCCCCGGGTCATCGGCCCTGAGCCGGAAACGCTCTGCCACCTGGCCGCGCCAACTCCCAAGATCTTCGATCAGATCTTGGACGAGCAGGCGGGACTGCCGCAGTTCGCGCGCCTCGACCAGGTCTTTGATGCGAAAGGCAATGCCCCGCAGGCTGGTCACCAGCGCCTGCACCTGCTCCGGCGCCTGGCCGGGCAATTCGCGGTAGTCGATCAGCCGGCTCGATACCTCGAGCTTCTCGGCCAGATCCAAGAGATCGTCCCGGTACAAGGCCGAATTCCATCGGCCTGTCGCGCGCTTCTGTCGATCCCAGTCCAAAGCGAGACGCGACAACAGGGTTTCGGCGCGTCGGAAAAACCGGCTCTGCAGGCGCAGGAACACTTTTTCAGGGCGCGGGGAAGGGGGAAGGTACAGCGTGGTGGCGGCCACCGTGAGGGCCAGAAAGAGCCAGGCGGCGGAG
>PJEL010001186.1_pt1 | contig 27469 bp, 27 predicted proteins | sample 1853271 | NCBI WGS metagenome assembly PJEL01 (sample SAMN08108733, study PRJNA415343) | Invertebrate metagenome, whole genome shotgun sequencing project. | host: Globobulimina | place: Sweden: Gullmar Fjord | collected 2015-08 | reverse complement strand
ACCTATCGTCCGGTCGGCTTCGTCACGCCGAAGGATCCGCCGCCGCTGCCGGCGCGCAAGCCGCCGCCGCCGGCCGACTTCGCCGCCTGGACAAGTCCGATCGAAACGGCGGCGCCCCGCCTGGACAGCGACGTGACGGTCGAGGCGCTGGCGCCGCAGACCGTGAGCCAGCAAACCTTGGCTCCGCTGGCGCCGCAGGCCGCCGTCGCCCGACCGGCGGTGGCGCAGCAGGTGGCGGTCCCGGACGACGGCCGCTATAGGGTCGCCAAGGGCGACAGCCTCTATGGCATCGCCCGGCGCTTCGACCTGCCGATTCGCGCGGTCATCGACGCCAACGACATGCAGCCGCCCTATGCCCTCAACGTCGGGCAGGAACTGATCATCCCGCGCGCCCAGGTGCATGAGGTCGCGGCCGGCGACACGATCTTCAACATTGCCCGGCGCTACAGCGTCGACCGTAGCGAGTTGGTGCGTCTCAACGGCATCCAGCCGCCCTACAGCATACCGCGCGGCCAGAAGCTGATTCTGCCGACGCCGACGCCGGCGAGTCAGAACCAGGCACGTCCGACCGAAGTCGCTTTTTCGCCGCCGGACCAGCCGGCCGCCGCCGTGCAAGCCGCGCCTTCGGTTGCGGAACCGGTGACCAAGCCGCAAGCCGCGGCCAAGTCAGCCAAGCAGCCTAAGTCGCGGGCAGCGGTGACGGCCGCCTTGGCCTCTCCGCCGCCGCGCGAAAGCTCCACCTTCCTCTGGCCGGTCAGGGGCTCGGTGCTGTCTTCCTATGGCGCCAAGAAGGGCGGCGAGCACAACGACGGCATCAACATTGCGGCACCGCGCGGCACGCCGGTGCGTGCTGCCGAGAACGGCGTCGTGGCTTACGCCGGTGAGGAGCTGAAGGGCTTCGGCAAGCTGCTGCTGGTCAAGCACGCGGGCAACTGGGTGACGGCCTATGCTCACAACCAGGACCTGCTGGTTTCCGCCGGCGACATGGTGAAACGCGGCCAGACCATCGCCAAGGTCGGCAGCAGCGGCAACGTTCGGCGCCCGCAGCTTCATTTCGAGGTGCGTCGCGGCACCCGGGCCGTGAACCCGGAGCCACAGCTTGCGCCGCGCATCGCCTCTGCGGCGAACTAGCCCGAGAGATACGGATATAGTTCGACAGCTGTCTTAGCAAGACCGCTGGACCGATCCGGACGGCTTTGACAAGCTGGCCCCCTTTGCAGCGAGACAGGGAGCGGAAGAATGCATGTGGTGATTTTCGAGGTCTGGCCCAAGGCGGACCGCAAGGGCGATTATCTCGATATCGCCGCTGCGCTCAAACCCGAGCTGGAAAAGATCGATGGTTTCATTTCCGTCGAGCGCTTCACCAGCCTGACCGAGGAGGGCAAGATGCTCTCGCTGTCTTTCTGGCGCGACGAAGCGGCGGTGCTGCGCTGGCGCGCGCATGCCGAACACCAGGCCGCGCAGGGCCGCGGCCGTTATGAAATCTTCGAGGACTATCGCCTGAGGGTCGCCACGGTGATCCGCGACTACGGCCCCAACGAGCGCGCCGAGGCGCCGCAACCCTAGGGTCTTAGTCCTCCAGGTGCTTGCCTTGGCGCCCCGCCAGATCCTGGATGTACTGCCAGGCAACGCGCCCGGAGCGCCCGCCGCGGGTCATCGACCACTCCACGGCTTCGGCGCGCAGCTTCTCGTTCGGCAGGTCGAGGCCATAGCGTTTGGCATAGCCCTCGATCATCGCGAAGTAGGTGTCCTGGTCGCAGTTGTGGAAGCCGAGCCAGAGGCCGAAGCGGTCCGACAGGCTGACCTTTTCCTCCACCGCCTCCGAAGCGTGGATCGCCGTCGAGCGCTCGTTCTCGATCATATCGCGCGGCATCAGGTGGCGGCGGTTGGAGGTGGCGTAGAACAGCACGTTGGCCGGGCGGCCCTCGATCCCGCCCTCCAGGACCGCTTTCAGGGATTTGTAGCTGGCATCCTCGCCGTCGAAGCTGAGATCGTCGCAGAACAGCACACAGGGCCGGCTGACGCCGCGCAGGTGGGCCAGCAGCCGCGGCAGGCTGGGAATGTCTTCACGATGGATCTCCACCAGGGCCAGGCCTTCGCCGCCGTGGGAGCCGCGTTCCGCGTTCACCTTGGCGTGGACCGCCTTGACCAGGGAGCTTTTTCCGGCGCCGCGCGAGCCCCAGAGCAGCGCGTTGTTGGCCGGCAGGCCGTCGGCGAAGCGCCGGGTATTCTGGTAAAGGGTCTCGGCCTGGCGGCCAATGCCTTGAAGAAGCGTGATATCGACCCGATTTACATGGGGAACCGGCTCCAGCCGGTCTTGCTCGGGGTGCCAGACGAAGGCGTCGGCGGTGTCCAGGGCGATGGCAGAAGAGGGGATCGGGGCGAGTCGCTCCAAAGCCTCCGCAATGCGCTGGAGAACCGGGAGGAGGTTGTCACTGTCGGGGCTGCTCATCTATGCTCCAAGGAACGTATAACAACAGGCTGGAATCGGCGGCAAAATCTATTGCGGCGAGGGCATCTGGTCAACCGGCCGGATAGGGTGCCTAGAAAGCGTCTCGTGGCGTTGCAATTCGCGAACTTGCCGCTATAGTCCGCCGGTCTTACTGCTCGGAAGAGGTCCTAAGTATGCTTATTTCGCCGGCCTATGCCCAGGCCGCAGGAGCCGGGGGAGCTGATATGTTCACCTCCTTCCTGCCCATTATCCTTATCTTTGTCGTCTTTTACTTCCTGCTGATCCGTCCGCAGCAAAAGAAGGTCAAGCAGCACCGCGAGCTGGTCGGCGCCCTGCGCCGCGGCGACAAGGTCGTCACTGCCGGCGGCCTGATGGGGACCGTGACCAAGATCATCAGCGACACCGAGGCCCAGGTCGAACTGGCCGAGGGCGTGCGGGTGCGCGTGGTTCGCCACACCATTCAGGACGTGCTCAGCAAGACCGAGGCGGCCGCCTCCAAGGGTGGCGGCGGATCGGCGCCGGCCAACGATCCGGGCGGCAAGCCGAAGGGTCTCAGCGGCCTCTTGGGCGGCCTGCTCGGCGGCAACAAGCCGGGCAACCGCTCCTGACCCTCGTGGGGTTGGTCTCGCTCTAGAAGATCTGGAAAGCGTCACTGCCGATGGTTCATCTGCCCCGCTGGCAAATCATCCTGGTTATTCTGGTCGTTCTGGCCGGGATTTTCTATGCCGCGCCGAACCTGTTGTTCAGCCGTGAGCAGGCCACGCAGATGTCCGAAGAGGGCAGTATGATCCCGCATCAGCAGATCAGCCTGGGCCTCGATCTGCGTGGCGGCGTCCATCTATCGATTGAGGTCGATGTGGCCTTCGCGCTCGAGAAAGACCGCGAAAACATGGTCGACGCTATCCGGAGTGAGTTCAACCAGGCGGGGCTCGGCTATACGGACCTCGGCGTCTTCGGCGAAGGGGCAGGCGTGACCCTGTTGGATCCAGCCGATCTCGACAGTGCCCGTGATGCCATCCAGAGAATTCGCCAAGGCCTGCTGGTCGATGTCGACGACGACAAGGTGATCCGTCTCACGCTGTCCGACTCTGAACTCCGCCAGCGCACCAACGAGATCATGAGCCAGGCCGTCGAGGTGATCCGCCTTCGGATCGACGAACTCGGCACCCGCGAAGCCTCAGTCCAGCGCCATGGCGACGACCGCATCCTGATCCAGGTTCCCGGTTTCGACGATCCCGAACGCCTCAAGGAGATTATCGGCCCGGTGGCGGTCCTGAGCTTCCGCTTCGTGAACGACAATGTGAGCCCCGACGGGCGCATCCCGCCGTCGTACGAGTTGCTGCCAGCGCAGGAGGGCGAGCGTCCCGGTTTCCCTTCCCACTACGTGGTCAGCAAGCGGATCATGGTGGACGGCGACCGGCTGACCGATGCCCAGGCGACCTTTGACCAGGGGCGGCCGGTGGTCAGCTTTGCCTTCGATGCCCTGGGTGGCAAGCGCTTCGCCGACGCGACCCGCGACAACGTTGGGCGGCTCTTCGCCATTATTCTCGACGACAACGTGATCTCGGCACCGCGCATCAATGAGCCGATTCTCGGTGGTCGCGGCATTATCTCCGGCAGCTTCACGACGGAAGAGGCACAGGACTTGGCGCTGCTGCTGCGCGCCGGCTCGCTGCCCGCGCCGATCACTTACCTGGAGGAACGCACGGTCGGCCCGGGCTTGGGCGCGGACTCGATCCTGGCGGGCGAAATCGCCTCCATGCTCGGCCTCGTCTTCGTCGTGATCTTCATGGTGCTGATCTACGGCCTCTTCGGCGCCATGGCCAGCATTGCCCTGATGATCAACCTGATCCTGCTGATGGCGGCGCTGTCTGTGCTGCAGGCCACGCTTACCCTGCCCGGCATCGCCGGTATCGTGCTGACCATCGGCATGGCGGTGGATGCCAACGTTCTGGTCTTCGAGCGTATCCGCGAGGAAATGCGCAACGGCCGCGGACCGATCACGGCGGTTGATGCCGGTTACCGGCGGGCCATGACGACGATCTTGGACTCCAACCTGACGACGCTGATCGCCGCGCTGCTGCTGTTCCACTTCGGCTCCGGGCCGATCAAGGGCTTCGCCGTGACCCTGTCGCTCGGCCTGGTGACCTCGATGTTCTCGGCGATCATGGTAACCCGTCTGCTGGTGGTGACTTGGCTGCGTCGCCGGCGACCCCAGGCTCTGGCCATCTAGGAAGCGACGTCATGGCTCTTATCCGCAAGCTTCCTATCGATCTCAATCTCAATTTCATCGGGCGCCGCAGCCTCTTCATGGTTTTTTCGGCGGCGTTGATGCTCGCCTCGATCGGCCTGTTCTTTACCCAGGGCCTGAACTTCGGCGTCGACTTCCGCGGTGGTATCCTGATGGAAGTGCGCACCAGCGGGCCGGCGGATCTGAGTGTTCTGCGCAGCCGCGTCAGCGGCCTGGGCATCGGCGAAGTGACCCTGCAGGCATTCGGCGAGCCGACCGACGTTCTGATCAACATCGCCAAGCAGGAAGGCGACGAGGCGGAACAGATCCAGGCGATCCAGTTGGTGAAGGACGCCCTTGGCGAGGGTATCGAAATCCGGCGCCAGGAATTCGTCGGCCCCAAGATCGGCGACGAGTTGAAGGAGGCCGGCTTGCTGGCCACGGTGCTCGCCTTGCTGGCGATCGGCACCTACATCTGGTTTCGCTTCGAATGGCAGTTCGGCGTGGCGGCGCTGGTCGCCTTGGTCCACGACGTGGTCGCGACCGTCGGCTTCTATTCCCTGACGCAGATCGAATTCAATCTGGCGACCCTGGCGGCAGTGCTGACCATCGCCGGTTACTCGATCAACGACACCGTGGTGATTTTTGACCGGGTGCGCGAGACCCTCCGGCGGTTCAAGAAGCTGTCGCTCGGCGAGGTCCTCAACCGTGCGATTAACCTGACCCTGTCGCGCACGATCCTGACCTCCGTGACCACGCTGCTGGCCTTGTTTGCGTTGTTCTTCTTTGGCGGCGAAGTGATCCGCGGCTTCACTTCCGGTTTGATCTGGGGCGTTGCCATCGGCACCTACTCGTCGGTCGGGTTGGCCGTGCCGCTGCTGTTGCTCTTAAAGCTGCGCCGCGGTGGCGAGACCGACCCCGAGGACGCCAAAGCGGACACGGCCGAAGCTTCGTCCTGAGTTCCGGACAGGAAGGAAAGGAGCGGAAATGGACGTCACGCCGCTCGTTCCACAGGGCCGTCAAATCATCGAAAGCTATGGCGACGGCGGCTTTACGGTCACCGGCGAGAGCTATCGCGGCTCCGTCCTGGTGTTGCGGGACTGGGCCGGTTCCTGGCCTCTGACCTCCCTGGCCGAATTGGATATTGCCAGCCTGGAGCCGGTCTTCGCCGCTGAACCGCCGGTCGAGGTGCTGTTGATCGGTTGCGGCAGGGCCATGGCCTTCATCGAGCCCGAATTGCGCGAGGCGGCGCGGGCCCGCGGCGTGGCGCTGGAGCCCATGGATACCGGGGCGGCCTGCCGCACTTACAACGTGCTGATCTTGGAAGACCGCCGGGTGGCCGCCGCTCTGATCGCCGTCGACTGACGCAGGCCGCGCCGCGAGAGCGCAGGAAAAAGGGCCCCCCGATGGATCGAGGGGCCCTTTTCCTTTTGCTGCAGGCTGGATCAGGCGGCGTCGAAATTCTTCGCCGCGAAGTCCCAGTTCACCAGGTTGTCGAGGAAGGACTGAATGAAGTCCGGCCGCCGGTTCTGGTAGTCCAGATAATAGGCGTGCTCCCAGACATCGCAGGTCAGGACCGGCGTCTGGCCCTGGGTCAGCGGCATCTCGGCATTGGCCGAGGTGACGATCTTCAGGTCGCCACCGTCCTTGACCAGCCAGACCCAGCCGCTGCCGAACTGGCCGATGCCGGCCGCCTTGAACTGCGCCTTGAAGTCGTCGAGGCTGCCGAAGGCCTTGTCGATGGCCGCGGCCAGGGCGCCCGACGGCGCGCCGCCGCCGGCCGGCTTCATGGAATTCCAGAAGAAGGTGTGGTTCCACACCTGGGCTGCCTGGTTGAACAGCCCGCCGGAGCTGCTGGCGATGATCTCTTCGAGGGACTTGCCAGCGTTGTCGGTCCCCTCGGTCAGTTCATTCAGCTTGGTCACATAGGCCTGATGGTGCTTGCCGTGGTGGAAGCTCAGGGTGTTTGCCGAATAGTGCGGCTCCAGTGCGTCTGCTGCGTAGGGAAGGGGGGGAAGCTCGAACGCCATGCCGTTTCTCTTTCTATTTCTCTCGATCCAATAAAAAACCGATCAGTCGCAGGGCGCCTGGTGCGGCATATTTTGCTCTGGAAGGGAACCTAATCAGCGTAGCGGAAAGTTCCAGCGCAATCGGGTCTCCGGGGCTAAATTTCTGTGGAATTGCGATGCTTTGGCCCAAAGAAAAGACCGGAGCCCTTGGGCTCCGGTCCGATCTTCGTGGCACGGCGACGCGGTGTCGCCGCTTGTCGCGCCTCAGAACAGGTTCTGTGCCGAAACCATGGCAAAGAGCATGGGGACGGAAAGCATCGTGTTGGTCCGCGAGAACAGCATGGCGGTACGCGCCGACTTGGCCTTGCTCTCCGGATCGGCTTCGACCATGCCCAGGGCCCGTTGCTGATTCGGCCAGATGACGAACCAGACGTTGAACCACATGATGATGCCGAGCCACATGCCGATGCCGATCATGGTGTGTTTCGCCACGCTATCGGTCAGGCCCAGTGTGAGCGCTTCGACGATATAGCCGTTCATCCAGGCCAGGATAAGGCCGGTGACGATGGTTGCCATGGCGCCCCAACGGAACCACCATAGGGTGGCCGGAGCGATGACCTTGCCGATGGCAGGTTTCTGCTCATCGGGGATCTTCGGCATATTGGGGATTTGGACGAAGTTGAAGTACCAAAGCAGGCCAACCCACATGACCCCGCTCAGCACATGCAGCCAGCGAAAGAAGAAAGCGCCGAAGGCGTGACCATCGTAGCCCTGCATGCCGAGGTAAAGCAGCAGCAAGACAATTGCCAGAATAACACCGGCAATAATCGTGTTTCTCAGAGACGTCAGGATCCCAGCCATATCACCCCTCCTAAACAATTTTGCGCCGGATTCATCAAGGCGCGGAGACAAACACTGTTTTTTCTTATGAAGACTGCGGAATTCGCAAGTAGAGCCAACCGGAGTCGCTGTGCAGAAGCTTAGAGATAGCCAATTGTCTTGCCAAGAGGGCGCCAAAAGGGCCCGGACCGCCGGCTGCCTGACCCGATGACCGATCTTTCAGCCTGCGGCGCCCTGGTCGAGCGCCATGACCGCGACCGCTACCTGAGCTGCCTCTTCGCGCCGGAGGCCGAGCGCGAGCAGCTCTTCGCGCTCTACGCCTTCAACCAAGAAGTGGCCAAGACCGCCGAGGTGGTCAGCGAACCGATGCTGGGCCAGATTCGCCTGCAGTGGTGGCGCGAAGCCCTGACGGGCATCTACGACGGCAACCCGCGGCACCACGAGGTGGTCGAACCGTTGGCCCGCGCCGTCGAGGCCAAGCGCCTGCCGCGCGACTTGCTGGAGGCGGTGATCGACGCGCGGGAATTCGATCTGGAGGCGGAGCCGCCGGCCGACATGGCGGCTTTGCGGGTCTATGCCGAGGGCACCTCGACGACCCTGCTGAGGCTGGCCCTGAAGATCCTTGCCGCCGAGGACAGCGCCAGTGAGGCCGCGGCGGAACATCTCGGCCAAGCTTGGGCCTATCTCGGGCTGCTGCGCGCGCTGCCCCTTCATGCCCGGCAGAAGCGCAGCTACCTGCCCGCCGACCTCTGCGCCGAGGCCGGTGTCGATCTGCAGGACGTCTTCGAGCTGCGTGCCTCGCCGGCGCTGAACTCGGTGGCCGGGGTGTTGCTCGATAAGGCAGCGGAACATCTCAGCGCCGCGCGCAGTGTTCCGGGACGCGTGCCGCGCAAGGCGCTGCCGGCGCTGCTCCTCGCCCGCTTTGCCGATCTCTATCTGCAGCGTCTGCGCCGGGCGGGCGGCGATCCCTTCGCCGCGGCGGCGCAGGTCCCGGCGCCGGGACGCGTCTGGCGTCTCGCCTGGGGCAACTGGCGCGGTCGCTACTGAGCGGAGGTTACTCCGCAGCTGCCGCCGAGTCGTTTTGCCAGGTGTCCAGATCCGCCAGGGCGCGGGCCGACATGGCCGGGCGGCGTTCCTTCTTCTTCACCTTGCGCTTGCCCTCGGGCGGCGGCAGCGGCGGGAAGAGGCCGAAGTTCACGTTCATCGGCTGGAAGGTGCTGGCCTCGGCGCCGCCGGTGATGTGGGCCAGCAGGGCGCCGTGCGCTGTGGTCGGCGGCGGCGGGGCGAAGGCCTGGCCCAATCGCTCGGCGGCGGCGAAGCGCCCGGCCAGCAGGCCGATGGCGGCGGACTCCACATAGCCCTCGACCCCGGTGATCTGTCCGGCGAAGCGCAAGCGCGGCTGCGCCTTCAGGCGGAGCTGCCCGTCGAGCAGGCGCGGCGAGTTGATGAAGGTGTTGCGGTGCAGGCCGCCGAGGCGCGCGAACTCGGCCTCTTCCAGGCCCGGGATCATGCGGAAGATGCGCGTCTGCTCGCCGTACTTCAGCTTGGTCTGGAAACCGACGATGTTGTAGATCGTGCCCAGGGCGTTGTCCTGGCGCAGCTGTACCACCGCATGGGCGCGCGCGTCCTTATGCGGATCGTGCAGGCCGACCGGCTTCATCGGTCCGAAGCGCAGGGTCTCCGGTCCGCGCTCGGCCATCACCTCGATGGGCAGGCAGCCCTCGAAATAAGGCGTCGATTTCTCCCAGTCCTTGAAGTCGGTCTTCTCGCCGTCGATCAGCGCCGCGATGAAAGCGTTGTACTGGTCCTCGTCGAGCGGGCAGTTCACGTAGTCCGCGGTGCCGCCGCCGGGGCCCGGTTTGTCGTAGCGCGACTGGAACCAGGCTTTGGAGAAATCGATGGACTCCTTGTAGACGATGGGCGCGATGGCATCGAAGAAGGCGAGGTAGTCCTCGCCGCTCAACTCGCCGATGGCCTTGCCGAGCGCCGGCGAGGTGAGCGGGCCGGTGGCGACGATGACCGAGTCCCAGTCTTCCGGCGGCAGGCCGTCGACTTCGCCACGCTCGATGGTGACCAGCGGCTCGGCTTCGAGCTGCTGGCCGACCCGGTCGGAGAAGGCCACGCGGTCGACCGCCAGAGCACCGCCGGCGGGCAGCTTGGTGGCGTCGCCCGAGGTCATGATGAGCGAATTGAGACGGCGCATTTCCTCGTGCAACAGGCCGACGGCGTTGTTCTCGGCGTCGTCGCTGCGGAAGGAATTGGAGCAGACCAGTTCGGCCAGGCCATCGGTCTGGTGGGCGTCGGTCTCGCGCTCCGGGCGCATCTCGTGGAGCACCACGGGCAGGCCGGCGCGGGCGATCTGCCAAGCGGCCTCGCTGCCGGCCAGGCCGCCGCCGATGACATGGATGGGGTTTGGTTTTGTCGTGTTCATGCGCGGACCATAGCGCCGCTGCGGGGGCTCCGAAAGCCCCAGATTGCGCGGATCAAACGATCAATCCTCTGTGGCGAGAGGACCGCATTCGGCCAGGGTAAAGACCTCCTGCGGCTCGGCGATGCCCTTCAGGTCGTGGAGGCCGAGGCTGCGGCTCGGCCCGCCCCAATGCTCGGCGTAGGTGGCGGAGAACACCAGGGGCACTTCGAGGGCCGGGTTCAAGGCCTCGATGCGGCTGACCAGGTTGACCGCCGGGCCGATGACCGTGAAGTCCAGGCGGTCGGCGGCGCCGATGTTGCCGTACATGACGTCGCCGACGTGCAAGGCGATGCCGCAGCGGAACTCGGTCTTGCCGGCGGCGCGGCGATCGGCCCGCGCGCGCTCGGTGTTCTGGAGCGCCGTCTGGGCGGCGCTCATCGAGGCCAGGCAGGCCCGGCAGGGGTCGCCGTCCTGGCGTTCCTCGATCGGGAAGATCGCCAGGACGGCGTCACCGATAAACTTCAGGATCTCGCCGCCGTTGGCGTTGATGGCCTGGGCCATGCATTCGAAGTATTCGTCGAGCAACTCGACGACATCGGCCATGGGCAGGTCCTCGGAGAGGCCGGTGAAGTCGCGCAGGTCGGAGGTCCAGAGCACGGCATTGATGCGCTCGACATCGCCGCGTTGGATGGTGCCGGTGAGGACCCGCTGGCCGCTGCGCGCGCCGAGATAGGTCTCCATCAGGGTCTCGCTGGTGCGATAGGCGTGGCGCAGTTCCAGCAGCAGGCCGAACAGCGGCATGGCGGCTTCGACCGTGGCGATGTCGAGATCGCTGAAACCCTGCGGCCGCTTGGTGGCCAGCGTGAGGGTGTTGATCTGGCCGGTGCTGAAGGGCAGTGGCCGGGCCGAATAGTCGGTATAGCCCTTGGCGTGAATTTCCTTGGTGATCGGGAAATCCAACGGGCAGTCCGGCCGGTCGAGGCGGCGACGGACCGCTGGGCCGCCCGCGGCCACCAGTTTGATCGGACTGTTGAGGAAAAACTTTGTCTGCTCGATGCCATGCACGCGGGGGATTTCCACCGCGCCCTCGGCCCCTTCTTCCCACAAGATGGTGCGGGCGTGGAGTTGCGGATGCAGCTGCGGCATATGCAGGGTGGAGCGGTCGATCGGCACGCCGATCGCCCTCAACTGCTGCAGGAAGCTGTGGAACAGGACCGCGACATAGGTCTGCTGCTTGCGCATCGCCAGCAGCCAATCGATGGCCGGCTTGGCCTGCTCTCCGCCCTGGCCGCAGAGCTGAGCCGTCAGGATCGTATCCTCGGTCGGGCCGGGTGTCGTAGACGAGCTTGCGGCGCTTTCCGTCACGCCCGCTTCTTCTTCGGCTTTCGGGTCATGCCGAGATAGGAGAGGAGGTAGCTGCCGGTGTGGCTCCCGGCCACCCGCGCCACGTCTTCCGGCGTGCCGGCCGCTACGATTCGCCCGCCGCGGTCGCCGCCGTCGGGGCCGAGGTCGAGGATCCAGTCGGCGGTCTTGATGACCTCCAGGTTATGCTCGATCACCACCACGGTGTTGCCCTGGTCGACCAGGGCCTGCAACACCTCCAGCAGTTTTTTGACGTCGTGGAAATGCAGGCCGGTGGTGGGCTCGTCGAGGATATAGAGGGTGCGCCCGGTGGCGCGCCGCGACAGTTCCTTGGAGAGTTTCACGCGCTGGGCCTCGCCACCGGACAGCGTGGTCGCCTGCTGTCCGATGTGGATGTAGCCCAGGCCGACCTTCTGCAGAGTCTCCAGCTTCACGCGGATCGAGGGCACGGCCTTGAAGAAGTCGACGCCCTCGTCGACCGTGAGGTCGAGGATATCGGCGATGGACTTGTCCTTGAAGGTGATCTCCAGGGTCTCGCGGTTGTAGCGCTTGCCCTTGCAGACGTCGCACTGCACGTAGACATCGGGCAGGAAGTGCATTTCGATCTTGATGACGCCGTCGCCCTGGCAGGCTTCGCAGCGGCCGCCCTTCACATTGAAGGAGAAGCGTCCGGGTTTGTAGCCGCGGGCGTTGGACTCGGGCAGGCCGGCGAACCATTCGCGGATCGGCGTGAAGGCGCCGATGTAGGTGGCGGGGTTGGAGCGCGGCGTGCGGCCGATCGGCGACTGGTCGATGTCGATGATCTTGTCGAGGTATTCCAGGCCTTCGATGGCGTCGTGCTTGCCCGGGTTGGCGCGCGCCTTGTGCAGGCGGCGGGCCAGGGCTTTGTAGAGCGTCTCGATGATCAGCGTCGACTTGCCGCTGCCCGAAACGCCGGTGATGCAGCTGAAGGTGCCGAGCGGGATCGACGCACTGACGTTCTGCAGGTTGTGTTCCACGGCGCCGACGATCTTGATCTCCTGGCCGGGATGCCCCTCGCGGCGTTGGCGCGGCACCTCGATCTGGCGCAGGCCGGTCAGGTACTGGCCGGTCAGGCTTTCCGGATGCTGCATGACCTCGTCGGGCAGGCCGATGGCCACGACCTCGCCGCCGTTGACGCCGGCGCGCGGGCCCATGTCGACCAGATAGTCGGCGCTGCGGATGGCGTCCTCGTCATGCTCGACGACGATCACGCTGTTGCCCAGGTCGCGCAGGCGCTTGAGGGTTTCGAGCAGGCGTTCGTTGTCGCGCTGATGCAGGCCGATAGAAGGTTCGTCCAGCACGTAGAGCACGCCGGTCAGGCCGGAGCCGATCTGCGAGGCCAGGCGGATGCGCTGGCTCTCGCCGCCCGAGAGGGTGGCCGAGCCGCGGCTGAGTGTCAGGTAGTCGAGGCCGACGTCGACCAGGAAGCGCAGGCGCTCGTTGATTTCCTTCAGGATGCGCTCGGCGATTTCCTGCTCCTTGGGGCGCAGCTTGTCGTTCAAGGCGCCGAACCAGGCCGCCGCCTGGGCGACGGAGAGTTCCGCGACTTCGCTGATGTGCAGTCCGTCGAGCTTCACCGCCAGGGCTTCCGGCTTCAGGCGGTGACCGCCGCAGGATTCGCAGGCCCGGTTGCTCTGATATTTGCCAAGGTCGTCACGTACCCAGTCGCTGTCGGTCTCGCGCCAGCGCCGTTCCATGTTGGGGATCACGCCCTCGAAGGGTTTGCTGGTCTTGTAGCTGCGCAGGCCGTCTTCGTAGGCCATGGTGATCGCGGTCTTGCCGGAGCCGTAGAGGATGACGTCGCCGACCGGGTTTTTCAGCTCGTTCCAGGGCGTCCGGGTCGAAACCTTGAAGTGCCGGGCGATGGAGTCGAGGGTCTGCTGGTAGTAGGGCGAGGGCGTGGACGACCGCGACCAGGGCGCGACGGCGCCGCCGCTCAAGGACAGCTTGGCGTCGGGCACCACCAGCTCGGGATCGAAGAACAGGGTCACCCCCAGCCCATCGCAGGACGGACAGGCGCCGAAAGGGTTGTTGAAGGAGAAGAGGCGCGGCTCGATTTCGTCGATGGTGAAGCCGGAGACCGGGCAGGCGAACTTGGCCGAGAAGGTGGTGCGCTCGCCGGACTTGGCGTCTTCGGCGAAGGCCAGGCCGTCGGCCAGCCCCAGCGCCGTCTCGAAGCTGTCGGCGAGGCGGGTTTCGATGTCCTCGCGCACGATCAGGCGGTCGACCACCACTTCGATGTCGTGCTTGCGCTTTTTGTCGAGGGCCGGCGCTTCTTCGATTTCATAGAGCTCGCCGTCGATCTTCACCCGCTGGAAGCCGCGCTTCTGCAGGTCGGCCAATTCCTTGCGGTACTCGCCCTTGCGGCCGCGCACGATGGGCGCCAGCAGGTAGAGACGGGTGCCTTCGGCCATCTCCATCACCCGGTCGACCATCTGGCTGACGGTCTGGCTCTCGATGGGCAGGCCGGTGGCGGGCGAGTAGGGCACGCCGACCCGCGCATAGAGCAGGCGCAGATAGTCGTAGATCTCGGTCACCGTGCCGACGGTGGAGCGCGGGTTCTTGGAAGTGGTCTTCTGCTCGATAGAGATCGCCGGGGAGAGGCCCTCGATGGAATCGACGTCCGGCTTCTGCATCAGCTCCAGGAACTGGCGCGCATAGGCGGACAGCGACTCGACGTAGCGGCGCTGTCCCTCGGCATAGATGGTGTCGAAGGCGAGCGACGACTTGCCGGAGCCGGACAAGCCGGTGATCACCACCAGCTGGTTGCGGGGCAGCGTCACGTCGATGTTCTTCAGATTGTGCTCGCGCGCACCGCGGATCGCGATCACAGGACCTTGCGGACCGTTTGGCATCAAATCGGTACGGCCTCTCGGGGCTTGGGGTTCGTAGCTGGATATCGGTGGCAGGCGCCCGCCGATAGGGTCAATATGGGGGATCGGCGGCGGAAAATCGAGCCCCCGATGGGACTTGGCGGTCTGTGGATAAGGGATTGCTGACATGGCCCTGTCAGGCGCGCTAAAGTCCGCCCCCTCTTGACCACTAAAACGCGCAGAAATTGGAGAATTAAGGTATGGCGGGGAGCGTCAATAAAGTCATTCTGGTAGGAAACCTGGGCCGCGATCCGGAGATTCGCAGCACTCAGGACGGGACCAAGGTCGCCAACCTGTCCCTCGCCACCTCCGAGACCTGGCGCGACCGTAGCTCCGGCGAACGGCGCGAGCGCACCGAATGGCACCGGGTGGTGATCTTCAACGACAAGCTCTGCGAAGTCGCCGAGAAGTACCTGCGCAAGGGCTCCAAGCTCTATATCGAGGGCCAGTTGCAGACCCGCAAGTGGACCGACAAGGAGGGCCAGGAGCGCTATTCCACCGAGGTGGTGCTGCAGCGCTTCCGCGGTGAACTCACCATGCTCGACGGCCGCCAGGACGGCGGTGGCGGCGGGGGCGGCTTCGGCGGCGGTGACGACGGCGGTTACAGCGGCGGCTCCGGCGGCGGCGGTGGCGGCAACTTCGGGGGTGGTTCCGGTGGCGGCTCCGGCGGCTCCGGCGGCTCTGGCGGCGGCGGCGACCTGGACGACGAAATCCCGTTCTAGGGTCTCGCGCCCGGCAGGGACCGGGCGTTGCGGTGCCTTCCACGGCAGGTCAAACGGGGACCGACCGGAAAATTTACTTCGCCCGCGGAGGGGTGGCTCGCCAGGCTCAAAAGGGCTTCGCGGGCCACTGCTTTTTAACGCCACGGTGGAGTTTCCACACGGCACCAAAACGCCTTTTTTAACCCATTGAAATCAAACACCAATTCGACCCGGCTTCAGGGGCGGCGGAGTTGTTGTTTCAGGGCCGGATTGGTATAGTGAATTCGACGATTCGCGGGGGATTTCCGGGCGCTTGTGCTCCTTGACTGGGCGCGGTTTGGGGACCAGGGAAGGCCCGGCTGATCTAATCGTATTTCTTGGCTCAAAGCGGCCCGTTCGGGCCGGTAGTTTGTTGCCTGGGCGCTAGGCCCGGGCCTCTTCTCAAGGCAGTCCACTTGTCCGACCCGAAACAGCCGACTCCCGACTTCGATATCACGCCGGTCACCATCGAGGAGGAGATGAAGCGCTCCTACCTCGATTACGCGATGAGCGTGATCGTGGCACGGGCTCTGCCCGACGTGCGCGACGGCCTCAAGCCTGTCCATCGGCGCATTCTCTACGCCATGAAGGAAGCCGGTTACGACTGGAACCGGCCATATCGCAAGTCGGCCCGCGTGGTCGGTGACGTCATGGGTCAGTACCACCCCCACGGCGACAGCGCCATTTACGACACCATGGTGCGGATGGCGCAGACTTTCTCGATGCGCCTGCTGCTGGTCGACGGCCAGGGCAACTTCGGCTCCATGGACGGCGATCCGGCGGCGGCCATGCGCTACACCGAAGCGCGTCTGACCCGCGCCGCCAGCGATGCGCTGCTGCAGGATATCGATGAAGACACCGTCGATTTCCAGGACAACTACGACGAAACCACCAAGGAACCGGTGGTTCTGCCGGCGCGCTATCCGAACCTGCTGGTCAACGGCGCCGGCGGCATCGCCGTTGGCATGGCGACCAACATTCCGCCCCATAACCTGGGCGAGGTCATCGACGCCTGCTGCGCCTATATCGACGAACCGGAAATCTCCATCGACCGGCTGATGGAGCATGTGCCGGGCCCGGATTTTCCGACCGGCGGCATCATCCTGGGCCGGACCGGCATTCGCGACGCCTACCACACGGGACGCGGCTCCCTCCGGGTGCGTGGCAAGACCGCCTTCGAGGAAGTCCGCAAGGACCGCCAGGCCATCATCGTCACCGAAGTGCCTTACCAGGTTAACAAGGCCCGCATGCTGGAGCGCATCGCCGAACTGGTACGCTCCAAGACCATCGAGGGCATCGCCGATCTGCGCGACGAAAGCGATCGCCAGGGCCTGCGCGTGGTCATCGAGCTGCGCCGCGACGCCGAGGCGGAAGTGGTGCTGAACCAGTTGTTCCGCTTCTCGCCGCTGCAGGGCTTCTTCGGCTGCAACGTGCTGGCGCTGAACGGCGGCCGGCCGTTGATGATGGACCTGAAAGCCATCATCGTCGCCTTCATCGATTTCCGCGAGGAAGTGGTCACGCGGCGCACCGCCTTCCGTCTCGGAAAGGCGCGCGACCGCGCCCATCTCTTGGTCGGCTTGGCCATCGCCGTGGCCAATATCGACCCGGTAATCGCGCTGATCCGCGCGGCGCCCGACCCGGCGCGCGCGCGCGAGGGCCTGATGGCCCGCGCCTGGCCCGCTTCGACGGTGGCGCCGCTCATCGCGCTGATCGACGAACCCGGCCGCCAGGTGGCCGAAGACGGCAGCTACCAGCTCTCCGAGCTGCAGGCCCGCGCCATCCTGGAACTGCGCCTGCAGCGCCTGACCGGGCTGGAGCGCGACAAGATCGCCCAGGAGCTGGAAGAGATCGCCGTGGAGATCAACGGCTATCTGGAGATTCTCGGCTCGCGGGCGCGCCTCATGGAGGTGCTGCGCGGCGAACTTCTGGACATGAAGGAGCGCTTTGCCACCCCGCGGCGCACCGAGATCGCCGATGCCGGCTTCGAGCAGGAAGACGAGGATCTGATCCAGCGCGAGGACATGGTGGTCACCGTGACCCATGGCGGCTACATCAAGCGGGTGCCGCTGTCGACCTATCGCGCGCAGCGGCGCGGCGGCAAGGGCCGTGCCGGCATGGCGACGCGCGACGAGGACTTCGTCAGCCAGGTTTTCGTCTGCAACACCCATACGCCGGTGCTGTTCTTCTCCTCGCGCGGCATGGTCTACACGCAAAAGGTCTACCGTCTGCCGATCGGCACGCCGCAGGCGCGCGGCAAGGCGCTGGTCAACCTGCTGCCGCTGCAGGAGGGTGAGTGGATCACCACCTTCATGCCGATGCCCGAGGACGAGACCACCTGGGACCAGATGTTCGTCGTCTTCGCCACCTCGACGGGCGACGTCAGGCGCAACAAGCTCTCCGATTTCGTCCGCGTCATGGCCAACGGCAAGATCGCCATGAAGCTGGAGGACGGCGAAAGCGAACTTGTCGCCGTGCGCCCCTGCACCGAGAACGACGACATCCTGCTGGCCACCGCCGGGGGCAAGTGCATCCGCTTCAGTGTCTCCGACGTCCGCGTTTTCGCCAGCCGCAACTCCATCGGCGTGCGCGGTATCAAGCTGGGCAAGAGCGACAAGGTCATCTCCATGACCATCCTGAGTTCCGGCGAGGCCGAGAGCATCGAGGAGCGGAACGCCTACCTGCGCTACGCCAACGCGAAGCGGCGCGGTGAGAACGGGGAGGGCGAGGCCAGCCCCGTCGAGGGCGAGTCCGAGCTGTCTCAGCAGCGCCTCGACGAACTGGCCGCGGGCGAGCAGTTCATCCTTTCTGTCGCCGACGACGGCTACGGCAAGCGCACCTCGGCCTACGAGTATCGCGTCACCGGCCGCGGAGGCCGGGGCATCGGCAATATGGATCTCAGCCGCGCCGCCGGGCGCGAGTCCGGGGTGATCGCCGCTTTCCCGGTGGCGCCGGGCCATCAGATTATGCTGGTCACCGACGGCGGCAAGCTGATCCGCAGCCCGGTCGACGGTATCCGCATCGCCGGGCGGACCACCCGCGGCGTCATGCTGTTCCGTATCGACAAGAGCGAGCGTATTGTTTCGGTAGCGCGTCTCCTCTCCGAGGGCGAGGACCCCGAGGAAGAGGCTGAGGAGTCCGTCGCGACCGGCGAGGACAACGCGGGGGAGACACCGCCCCCGGAACCGCAGCAGGAATAGAGGGCTCCGATCATGAGCAGTCCGCTGGTCGGGGTCTATCCCGGCACCTTCGATCCGATCACCAATGGCCACCAGGACATCATCGGACGGGCCTGCAAGGTGACCGACCGCCTGGTGATCGCCGTGGCGCGCAATGCCGGCAAGGGCCCGCTGTTTTCCATCGAAGAGCGGGTTACGATGGTGAACGAAGAAATCGCCCAGATGGACACCCACGGGGCCGAGGTGCAGGTGAAGGCCTTCGATATCCTGCTGATCGACTTTTGCCACGAGGTCGGCGCCAGCCTGCTGGTGCGCGGCCTGCGGGCGGTCTCCGACTTCGAGTACGAGTTCCAGATGGCGGCCATGAACGCGCGGCTCGATTCGCGCATCGAGACGGTCTTCCTCATGGCCTCGGAGCGCCAGCAATTCATCTCCTCGCGCTTCGTCAAGGAGATCGGACGCCTGGGCGGCGACATCACCAGTTTCGTCAACGAACGGGTGGCCGAACAGCTGCGCGACCGCTTCAACGTAGAGGCCAGCAGCGGCGACGGCTCCGCCCGCCGCCTCCAGACCTTCAAGGACGAGATCTAGGGGCCGGTCTGAAGGCCGCTTTTCGTCGTTTTCCGGCCCGCTCTTTGGTTGACCAAGCTGGGGTCGGGCACTAAGGTGCGCCCGCCGCGCCAAAGAAGCCGCAAAGCCGGGAGGTTTTGCCGGATTTCGGGGGCGCGGCAGATCCCTTTTAGGGCCGGTAGCTCAGTTGGTAGAGCATTCGACTTTTAATCGAACGGTCGCGAGTTCGAGCCTCGCCCGGCCCACCATTTTCAAAGACTTAACGGCGGTTTGTGACCCTGGAGCGAAGCTCAGGGTCTCGGCGCGTGGCCACCTCCTGAAGGACCGGCCGGAGCATCGGGCGCCCGATGGCAGCGGGCTCCGTGAAGCTTACGCGAAACGCGCCGCCACAAGTTGCCCTCTGCCGAAACCTTCTGCACACTGACCCAGGTAAGTTGCCGTCGAAGCGTGGCTTCCGGCAGGTCGGGGAGGCAGGTCCATCAGAGCGTTCGCACTCGTCGTTCTCTATATCTGCGTGACCCTGCTGCCGCTCGCCCTGGCTTGGTTCGGTGCCCGTCCACCGCGTTCCTTTTGGGATGAACTGGCGACCGGGGCGGGGATGCTCGCTTTTGCGATTATCCTCGTCGAGTTTGCGCTTTCCGGGCGGTTTCAGAGCATCTCGGAACACATCGGCATGGACGTGACCATGCGGGTGCATCAGCTCTTCGCCCGCACGGCGCTGGTTCTGGCGCTGATCCATCCGTTTCTCTACCGCACAGGGTTCAATCCGCAACTTCCCTGGGACGTCACCCGGCAACTCACCCTGACGTCGGACTTCATGACACTGATGACGGGTGTCCTGGCCTGGGTGCTGCTGCCCGCCTTCGTTCTGTTTTCGATCGGCCGCGATAAGATCGGCTACAAGTACGAGACATGGCGATGGATGCATGGCCTAGGGGCGCTGGTCATCGCCGGCCTCGTTCTGCAGCACACGCTCAGTGCTGGTCGCTACAGCACGGACCCCGTTCTTACTGGCCTGTGGATCGCCTTCTTCCTCGTCGCGGTGCTGTCGCTCGTCAACGTCTACCTTGTCCAGCCAATGCTGGAAAAGCGGCGCCCCTGGAAGGTGAAGTCCCTGCGTCCGATTGCGCTGAAAACCTGGGAGCTTGCGCTGGAGCCGGACGGTCATCAGGGCATGACTTATGCCGCCGGTCAGTTCGCTTGGCTGAATATCGGCAACAGCGCATTTTCCCTACGCGAGAATCCCTTCTCGATCTCTTCGGCGCCTGGCTCCGGGGCCCGGATTCAATTCGTCATCAAGGAACTCGGCGACTTCACGCGGAGCCTCGGCAGCATCGAGGCTGGTACAAAGGCCTATATGGATGGGCCACACGGCAACCTGGTGGTGTCCGAGCGTGTCGAGCCGGGCATCGCATTGATCGCCGGAGGTGTCGGCATCGCGCCTCTGCTGGGTATCTTGCGTCAGCTGCGCCACGATAACGACAGGCGCCCGTCAGTCTTGGTCTACGGCAACCGGGTCGAGGCGCAGATCGTGTACCGCGAGGAACTGGAAGGACTCGCCCGGGACCACGGCACCAGAGTCGTTCATGCCTTGTCCGAACCGCCGCAAGGTTGGGCGGGCCATAGGGGAATGGTCGATGCCGAATTGATCCGGGAGATCTTCGCATCGCCTGACAAGACGCAGTGGCTGTTCGTTCTTTGCGGGCCGCCGGCGATGATGGAGGCGGCCGAGGATACGCTGATCGATTTAGGCGTGCCTGCGCGCCAGATCCTCTCCGAGAGGTTTACCTATGACTGATAGGCGGGTGACTCACCGGCTCGTGAAGCTCCCTGCCAGGCGCAGGGTGGTCTTCCTTTTCTGGCTGCTCAACGCGGCCCTCGTGGCGGCGTTGCTGATCTACGCGCTTCGCTGACACCGGCGCCAGATCTAACGCGCGACCCGGTAGAGCCGCTTGTACTCGCCCGGGTTCTCGTTGATCGAGCGGGTGGCGTTTAGGAAGACGCGCAACTCCTCCGGGGTCATCGCCGAGGTTTCCAGCTCCAGCGTCTCGCGCTTGACCGGGACGCACTGCGCGATCGGGGTTCCGGCCGGCAGAACGCCGACGAAGTCGGGATCGGTCCAGACCGCCGGGATATGGGTGAAGACGTCGTGATAGCGGTCGTTGTCGACCAGGCCGGTGATGGTGCGGTAGGGCAGGTCCAGGCGGTTCAACGGATGGGTGTAGAGGATCGACCAGCCGTCCTCGGGCTCGGCCGCCCAGAGGTTCCTGAACTTGATCGGCAGCCAGCCCGGCTTGAAGAGCGCCGAACCCTCGACCTGCTCGGTGACGTGGAAGTGGATTGGCGAGCGCGGCACGTGGGGCGGCATGTCGTCGGGCAGTTCGCCCCAATCCCACTCAAAGCGGCCGCGGTCGACCTTGAGGTCGCAGGCCAGCGGCAGGAGGAAGCCGTGGGTCATGGCGTCGATCACCGGCGGGCAGCCCTTGACCGTCTTGACCTCCTCTTCGAAGTCGGTGGCCCAGGCGGTGAGCGGCATCGTCTTGAGCCAATCCGGCAAGCCGCGCTTGGCAGCCTGGGGCTTGGGCAGGAAGGGCTCTAGTTCGGGAAAGCAGCGGAACTTGATTTTCATCTAACGACTCACCTCGCGGCTCGCAGTTTAGGGCTCGGTCCCGGTTCCAGCCACAGCAAAAAGCGGAGCGGTCCAGCCGTTGGTTTTTCGGCCCGGTGAAGGCGCAGCCGGTCTTGTCGGGAAGCTCGATCCATCCGTTCCGCCAGGGTGCCTGGCCGCGATGTGGCGGTCAGTCGGTCAGCGCCGCTTCTTCCGGCGTCTCGCTTGTCAGCGATCGCTTCAGCGCGGTCACGTCGAGCCAGAAACGCCCATGCTTCTGATCGACCAGGGCGAAGAGGACGGTCTTGTAGAGTTTGGGGTTGTGCTTCACCGCTTGGCGGTAGTGCTCTATCGCGGCATCGGGCTGCCCGCTGCGCTGCAGGCAGATGGCCAGTTCCAGGTGCGCCCAGGGATAGTCGGGTTTGATGGCAAGGGCCCGCCGATAGCGTGCGGCCGCGCCCTCGACGTCGTTCCGCCCGCGATGAATATTGCCGATGCGGATCTCGGCCTCTGCGAAGCCGGGTAAGAGGGTGATGGCTTCCTCGAGCAGGGCCTCGGCCTCCTTGGCACGACCCGTCTTCAGCAACTCCACGGCACGATTGCGCAGCGTTGCCGCCGCCCTGATCTGCTGATCTGGATTGGTTCCAGCGGTCGGGCCGGCTTTTGGCTGGGTTGGTGTGCTCATGACGTCGAGTCTAGTCGCTATGTTTCGTGCCGATCAAGCACGCCGATCCGATTTAGAGCCTTTCACGGCCAGATTGAACCATTCTGCCGGAGTGGATTTGCGACAAGACCAAGGGGTTTGGCGCCGGCCATAGTGGCGCTATGGCCAAGGCAAAGCCCGCCGGCATTGGCGCATAGCCGCCCGGCCCTTCGGGTTTCCGAGCGGCGGGCGTCCGCGGCGTCGAAAGGCTTGCCCGATGCGCCGCATCGCGCCGCGCCTTCCTCCTGGCGGATCACCTCTCCGCTCGCAAACAGAATTGCTTCAATCTGGCCGTGAAAGGCTCTAGTCCCGCTTGTCGCCGTCACCGCGCCCCAACAGCATCAGGTTGGCTGCCAGGGATACCGATCCGAAGGTAATGAAGAGGCCGAAGAACAGCAGGAAGACGACCAGCCAGGGGGCCTCGCTGGAAAACGCCAGGCTGCGAAGTCCGGCGAGGTCGCTGGCCAGTATGGCGGCGCCGAAGAGAGCGCCGGCGCCGATTCCCATTGCCAGGTGACGGGCAACGAAGCGCAGCGCCGATTTATCCTGTGGGCTCAGCACGAAACATCCTCAATCACTGACCAGACCTGGGACAGGCTGTGCAGAATCGGCTGTCGGGCGCTGTGTCGCAAGGGCTTTGGCCGAGGCCCTTTGTCGCAGACCGCTCGGCCCTTTGTCGCAGACCGAAGGTGCGAAACCCCACAGACGCACGGGATCTCTCTGGTCATGATTCGTAAAGGATTCTCAATGGCTTTTGAGAGCAGCTTGGTAACCGAACATTAAAGGAAGGCGTGCAGGCTAGGCCTGTGCGGAAGCATAAACGAGGTTGAGCAATGAATGGTTTGAATAGCTTTGATGCGGCGCGTTGGATCTTGGACGCCTTTTGTGCGGGGATTTTCGCGCGGGTGAACTCGAACGGTGACCTGGCGCTGGACGTCGTCAATGCCTGCCCAAAGGCGACGGAAGAACTGCTCGGCCGACTGAGCGGCAATTCCGAGGCGGTCATCCTGCAGATGCCCAAGCCGGACAGCGACGTCCTCTATCTGAACTGAGCCGCCTTCGTTTGCCGGCGGGCGCTGCGGTAGACCGACCCCGGTCCTGCGCGTCTTCTCAAGGCGGCCCTACTTGACCCCAGCGATCTGGACATCGTTGTCGAGAATCAGCTGGCGCAGAATATCCAGACCCTTTTCCAGTTCCTCGTACTCCAGGCGCGCCAGGGTGAGTTCCTCGACGGCGGCCTTGCGGCTGCTCTGGCGGGTCGACTGATCCATCAGGACGGCCAGGTAGCGGCCCTTGGCGTGGGCGGCGCGGCGTATCAGGGCCTTGATCTCGCTCTGCTTCAGATGCACCAGCACGGACATGATCTCGCGCTTGGACTGGTCCTGAATGGTCTCTTCGATGTGCTCGGCGAAGGCGCCGGCGGAGATGGCCTCGGGCACGGGCTCGGGCACCGCCAGGGCATCCTCCAGCATGCGCAAGCGCTCCTGCGGTTTGCCGCTGGTGCGGTGGAACCACTGTAGAGCCTGATTGTTGTTGCTGTCGTATCCGGTGAGTTCTGCCAGGGTCATCAAAGTCTCCCATCCAAAGCCAAGGGCTGGGAAAGACAATGCAATCCCCGGGCCAGGGCAGGGGCCGCAAAATGCGCGAAATTCAAGGGATTCTCAGGGAAGCGGGCTGGGCCGACCCGGCAAGGTCCGCTTGTCCGGGGCAGGTTCTGCCGGGCCTGAGGCCTTAGTCGGCCGCCAGGCGGCAGTCGTCGGCCAGGACAAAGTCGTCGTTGGCAGCCTCGGGAAGCCAGGGGCTGCCGTCCGGGCCATCGGCCAGGCGACGGACTCGCGAGCGGACGCGGCGCAGGCCAACGCGGTTCTGGCGGCGCAGGCGGAAGCGGCGCAGCAGGCGCCAGGCCGTTACGCTGCCCAGAATGCCAAGCCACATATAGGGATACCACCAGGGCATGAGCACGACAAAGTCGTGCAGCAGCAGATAGTAAGGGTCCGTCTCAGCACTGGGACCGTAAATCCATTGTAGTACTGCTAACATCTCACCGCTCTCTTTGCTTGGTCACCCTCCGGCGACACTCAGTATCTGGGGTCTCAATGCTGTGCAGTATGAATAATTTTAATAAAAAATCAATGAGTTTTTTATATTTTATTAACCATGTTCTTTAGTATTTTAAGTAACAATCGAATAAATCCAATGTAATTCGATGGCTTGTTGTTTAACTAAAGTAAAGACGCCGTGCGGCTGACAGTCTTGGGGGTGTATCGGGGGCGGGCGCTTGCGGCAGGCGCAAGCCCTGGCCGGGCTATTCTTCCGGAAATCCGCAGGCCCAGCGGTTGTAGCCTTCCTTGGCGGGCACACCCGGCTTGGCCGGTTCAATATGGCTGAGACCGATGACGATGCGGTCGTTGGTTCCGTCGATCGTTGCGGTGGAATCCACGTAATTCAGCCGCCCACGGTAGTAAATCCGCGGATTCTCGGGGGAGACGGTTATCGAGGGCATCTCCGAAAGTAGTCCCGAGGCGCGGTCGAGCAGGAACAATTCCACCGGGCGGCCGATTTCCCAGACCGGGCTGCCGATGGTGACGAGCAGCATCTCTTTGCTCTTGTAGCCGCCGTTTACGCCATCGAGCAGGTAGCCCCAGCCACGCCAGCATTCGGTCAGGGGCTGAGAATCCTGGGCCGCGGCGAGGCTCGGAACCGCCAGGCTGCCCGCGGCAACGGCAAGCGCGATGGAGACCGTGCTGCAGACGCGGCGATACAAAGATCTGGCGTGCTTCATGGCTTCAATCGCCGGTCCCGCTGCCCGCGCAGTCGACGCAGGTCGGCAAAGTGGGGTCGAGTTCAAGACGCTGCAGGGGGATTTGCTCGCCGCAGGACAGGCAATAGCCGTATTCGCCTTCGTCGATGCGCTTTAGGCTCGCTTCGATGCGCTGCAGCTCGATCTGGCGCCGCCGCTCGGTCTCCAGGGACATGGCCTGGTTCTGCAGGGCATCCATGCGCGAAAGCCTGCCCACCTTCGATTGGTCGAGTTCGACAGGTTTCCTGCTGCTTGCGGTGCTTAGCGCCAAGTCTTGGAGTTCCAGGCGGCGGCCTACCAAGCGTTCGCGAAAATTGGAAAGATCGAGCTGGACCGGTTCATCCATACGTCATGATGACCGCCCGTGTTTCGCACGACAAGCGTCTTTCCGGTGGCGCCGGCTGGGCGAAACGAGCAACGGGGGAGCTTGAGCGGAATGAGGGAGCCTGCAGGAAATTCAAGAACCCCGGCCGTCTTCGGGGGTTGGTAGACATGAAGTCGTACAGGGAGGCAGGGTCTCGATTCCTGCAGGCTCACCCATGATTTAAGACTAAATTCTGGTGGTAGGACCGGGGGTGATCTTTTTGTGTCATCAGGGCAGGTTTTCAACCCTAGGCTCTTGGGATAAAAGCCATAATGCCCGTCAGATTTGAGGGCCCTGGTGGTGCTCATCGTCGTACCCTCGACGGTTTGAGTAGAAAACCAGGAACATCAGGCCACCGCCGAGCGCCAAAGAGACGATGCAACCGAGAGTTATTGCGAACAACCCATGGAGGCTGATTTCGACGTCGCTGTAGATCCACCAGAAATAGATCGCGGTCAGCACGGATGCCAGCACCAGGACGGCAAGGACGACAATCACGGCGGCGGTTCGCATTTTGGGGTTTCCATGGAAGGGGCCGATAGCGGGCGCGGTTCGGCCCTGATGCCGCCCAAGAGGCGAGCGGGGCGATGGTGCGTCTGGGCGGGACCTCCGTCCAGTCCTTTTTCGTGGTCTCTGTCGGTGAAATTCAGGGGCGGAATTTTCCGTTGCCCTTTTGAGCGATACCGTTATAACTCCCGCTCCGAGCCGGTGGCCTTGCCAGCGGACATCTGCGGCTGTGGCGGAATCGGTAGACGCGCAGCGTTGAGGGCGCTGTGGGGGAAACCCCGTGGAGGTTCAAGTCCTCTCAGCCGCACCAATTGTTCGGGCTCGAAGAAGGCGGGTGGCAGATCCACCTGCACACGGCGTTGCGGCTGTGGCGGAATTGGTAGACGCGCTAGCTTCAGGTGCTAGTTTTCGCAAGGAAGTGGAGGTTCGAGTCCTCTCAGCCGCACCAACCCCCCCAAGACATACTGGGGCTAAGACAAGCCCGGTCTGCTCTCTCCGGATCTCATGACGGCCCTGTCGTTGACGGGGACGGCCGGACAGGCCAGCCTTGACGCAAGAGCGGCGGAGAACCTGGAATTTCGGAGGTAGGGGTGTTCGAGGGCTTTGAGCAGCGCCGCATTGCGGTCGGCGAGACCGAGATCAATCTGCGCATCGGCGGCGCCGGCCCGGCTCTTTTGCTCCTGCACGGCTATCCCCAGACCCACGTGATGTGGCACAAGATCGCGCCGCGTCTGGCCGAGCGCTTTACCGTGGTCTGTACGGACCTGCGCGGTTACGGCGACAGCGGCAAGCCGGAAAGCGGGCCCGACCATGCCGGCTACGCCAAACGGGCCATGGCGCAAGATCAGGCCGAGGTGATGACCGCGCTCGGCTTCGAGCGTTTCAGCGTGGTCGGCCATGACCGCGGCGCCCGGGTCACCCATCGCCTGCTGCTCGATCACGGCGCCAGGGTCGACAAGGCGGCGGTGCTGGATATTGCCCCGACGCTGGACATGTACGAACTGACCGACCGCGCCTTCGCGGAGGCCTACTATCACTGGTTCTTCCTGATCCAGCCCTTCGATCTGCCGGAGCGTCTGCTCGGCGCCGATCCGGACTATTACATCGAACAAAAGCTCGGGGCCCAGATCAGGTTGGGCGGCAGTAAGTCCGAGAGCTGTTTCACGGTGGAGGCCTTGGCCGAGTACAAACGATGCTTCCGCGACCCGGCGACGATCCACGCGACCTGTGAGGACTACCGCGCGGCCGCCACCATCGACCTGGACCACGACCGCGCCGACCGCGACCACAAGATCGCCCCGCCGCTGCTGGTGCTCTGGGGGCAGCGCGGCGTCATTGAGCGCAGCTACGACGTGATGAAGCTGTGGGGGGAACGGGCCGAAGAGGTCTCGGGACGGTCCTTGCCCTGCGGCCATTTTTTGGCCGAGGAAGTGCCGGAAGAGACCCTGGAGGCCCTCTTAGCTTTTCTTTAGAGCTGGAGGGTAGAGTCCATCGATCGGAACCAAAGGCGTCTATCGCTAGCGCTTTTGGGGTTGGGCCCCATATCATAGGGCAACAGGGAGGGTTCTGGGTTCGTTTGTGAACCCTTGAACCTGGGGAAGTTCATTCAAGTGATATGCTTTGCGGCCGGTGGCGTAGCGCGCACCGGCCCAAGCGGTTGAGGAAGGAGCCACGATAGGTGGCGGAGCCAAGCGAAATCAGCGGCACCACAAGGTTGCGCAACTATTTCCTGGCGGGCGTGCTGATCACGGCCCCGATCAGCATTACCTTCTGGCTGACCTGGCGGATCATCACCTTCATCGAC
>PJEL010001185.1_pt1 | contig 27496 bp, 32 predicted proteins | sample 1853271 | NCBI WGS metagenome assembly PJEL01 (sample SAMN08108733, study PRJNA415343) | Invertebrate metagenome, whole genome shotgun sequencing project. | host: Globobulimina | place: Sweden: Gullmar Fjord | collected 2015-08 | reverse complement strand
ACGACGCCGACGGGCTCACGATGGCTCCCCACTATCGGGCTCAGGAGGATGGTCTCCGGCTTCTTGTTCGCCTCGCGCAGACGGTGAGAAGAGGTGCAGGGAACCGCTGCCTCATTCAGACAGCGCAGGTCGATCAGCCCGTGCTCAGAACGCTCGTACAAGGACGATCCAATGAATTCCTCGCAGTCGAGTTGGAGTCGAGGAGACGGTTCGGGTTCCCACCGATCGGTTCGTTGATCGCGCTCGAGGTCGAAGGGGAAGACGGCACTGCTGCGCTTCTGGAAGAGCACGTCGCTCGACACGCGACGATCATGGGACCGGCATCCGTTGGATCGCGACTGCGGTGGCTGATTCAGGGACGAGATCTTGACGCGGCGAGACTTGCCATGCGACCCGTCATCAACTCGCTCCGTAGCAAAGGCGCCAAGGTGCGGGTCGATGCTGATCCGATCGATCTCTAGTCACTTCGTGAGTCGGTGGTCAAACGGAGTGGTCGTCTAATCTTGGCGCCATGGCGATATTCCCAATTCGTACGTTCCCTGACCCGGTCCTCACAATGAAGGCGCCGGCTATCACCCAATTCGACGACGATCTCCGCCGTCTCGTCGACGATATGTTGGAGACCATGTATGAGGCACCCGGCGTGGGACTCGCCGCTCCGCAGATTGGCATCTCCAAACGCATCTTCGTGGCGGATACTGGTGAGGGGCCATTCGTGATGGTCAACCCTGAGATAGTCACCGCTTCAGGCAAGTGGAAGTTCGAAGAGGGCTGTCTCTCCGTACCCGGTCGGTACTGGCAGATCAAGCGACCGGCATTCGCTAGAGCCGAAGGTGTCGGTCTCGATGGCGAGCCCGTGGCTTACGAGGGAGATGACCTCATCGGTCGCGTGCTGCAACACGAGATCGACCATTTGGATGGCTCCCTGCTCCTCAATCGTCTGAATCCGAGAATGCGTCGTCAGGCTCTCAAGGAGCTTCGTGAAGCGTCGCTCGACCGCGATAGGACTGCGTGATGGGAGCTGTCTTCCTCGGAACGCCATCGGCAGCGGTTCCGAGCCTTGCCGCCCTTGCTGACGTCGAGGATGTTGATCTTGTCATAACCCAGCCGGATCGCAGGGCAGGCAGGGGAAGCGCCAAATCGGCGCCGCCGATCAGAGTCGCTGCGGAGCAGTTCGGTTTTCCGGTCGCTCAACCGGAGACTCGCGAGGAGTTGCAGGAGCTGATCGTCGAAGGAGACTTCAAGATCGGGGTCGTCGTGGCCTACGGTCGGATTCTCAGGCCGACCGTCCTGACCGCTTGTCCCTTTGGATTCGTAAATGTGCACTTCTCGCTGCTCCCGCGCTGGCGCGGTGCTGCTCCGGTCGAGAGGGCGATTGCATCGGGAGATGAGCGAACCGGAGTCACGCTCATGAAGATCGATGAAGGACTCGATACGGGTCCTGTGCTTGGAGAGATATCGACACCGATAGGACCGAACGAGACCGCTGGCAGCCTCACGAGTCGCTTGTCGTTCCTCGGGGCAACCCTCATCGACGACACGCTCCCTGAGTATCTGAACATGCGCCGACGTCCTGTGCCACAAATCGCATCAGGTGTTTCGCACGCCGAAATGCTTACGAAAGCGGAAGCTCAGCTCACGCCCGATATCGATGCCAGCGTCGCTGAGAGACTTGTGAGGGCATTTCAGCCGAGACCGGTGTCGTGGATTGAATCATCAGCTGGCACCATCAGAATCCACAAAGCTCACCGGTCGGATGCCATCGGCGAGCCAGGACAAATCACGCTTTCGGGCACGCGAGTCATTGCCTACTTCAACCACGGATCCATCGAACTCGACACCGTTCAGCCCCAGGGCAAGCCGAAAACAGACGCGGCTGCCTGGATGCACGGTCGCCGAGGCGAAGCGCTCACGTTCACGTAGTCAGTCGATCGTGACCGTGGATGGATCGAAGTCCGCAACCGGATAGGCGAGATCCATTTTCTGGAGTGTGTCGATCAGGATCTGCGAAATGACAAGGTTCCGGTACCACTTGCGGTCGGCTGGTACGACATACCACGGTGCGGATTCGGTTGAGGTTTCAGAGATCGCGTCCTGATACGCCTCGATGTAGTCGTCCCACTTGGCGCGCGATGACAGGTCGCTTGGGTTGAACTTGTAGTTCTTCGACGGGTCGTCGAGTCTGGCCTGGAGGCGTTCCTTCTGTTCGTCCTTGGAGATGTAGAGCATGATCTTGACGATCTCAGTGCCTTCGTCGTTCAGCATCGACTCGAAGTTTCTGATGTGTTCGTAGCGCCGTGACCACACATCGCGCGGCGCAATGTCGTTGACGCGCACGACCAGGACGTCCTCGTAGTGGCTCCGGTTGAACACTGTTATCCGGCCCTTCGAGGGCGTTCTGAGGTGCACGCGCCATAGGTAGTCGTGAGCGATTTCGTGCGGCCCTGGTACTCCGAAGCCATGCACATCAACGCCCTGCGGATTGACGCCAGAGAAGACCTTGCGGATCGTCCCGTCCTTGCCCCCTGTGTCCATTGCCTGGAGCACGATCAGCAGCGATCGCTCGCCGTCGCTCCACAGCAGTCGTTGAAGATCAGCGAGCTTGCTGTTCATCCCCTTGAGAACGGGGAGGGACGACGTCTTCTTCAAGTCAGCGAATGCCGCCTTCTCTCCCGGATCGATCTCTGAGAGGTCAAGGCGAGAGCCTGGTTCTATTCGGTAGTGGTCCACTGGTGCTCCAATCTCGTCTGGTCGACACTACTCGCTTACAATCGCCGAGAATGAATAGACCCACACGTATCGCCCCATCAATTCTCGCCGCTGACTTCGCGCACCTCGCCCGCGACATCGAGGCCGTGAGCCCACACATCGATCTCTTGCACGTTGATGTCATGGACGGGCACTTCGTGCCGAACATCTCGTTGGGACCACCCGTGATTGCATCGTTGCGGCAGGCAACAGACATGTATCTCGACTGTCACCTCATGATCACCGATCCGCTCGCCTATCTCGAGCCCCTGAAGGAAGCGGGTGCGAACGGTGTCACGGTCCATATCGAGGCAGTGCCCGCTCCGACGGCAGTGTTCGCGGAAGCCGCACGGCTCGGTCTCGATGTCGGGCTCGTGATCAACCCTCCGACCCCTGTATCCGCGATAGAACCGTATCTCGACAGGACGAATATGGTCCTGGTGATGAGTGTTCACCCCGGGTTCGGTGGCCAGTCATTCATCGAAGCTTCGCTGGAGAAGATCGAACGACTCAGGGAATTGATTGACTCGCGCGGTTTGTCGACCGATATAGAGGTCGACGGTGGGATTGACCTCCGTACGATTGGTCCGGCAAGGGAAGCCGGTGCGACCGTGTTCGTGGCTGGGACATCAGTGTTCCGAGCAGACGATCCCGGCGCAGCCATCGAAGAAATGCGTACGATCCTCAACAAGGGGTGACATGACCGAGCGGATCCTCGTCGTCGATGACGACCCGGATATCTTGCAGTTCGTACAGATGAATCTCGAGCTGGATGGCTTCGAGGTTGATCTCGCTGGTGGTGGCCGCGAGGCACTTGAAAAGGCGGTCGGCTCACCTCCTGACCTGATGCTGTTGGATGTGATGATGCCCGAAATCGATGGGCTCACGGTGTTGCGCAGAATGCGCTCCGACCCTTCCATGTCGAGTATCCCTGTCATCGTCCTGACTGCGAGAAGTCTCGCCGAGGACCGAGTGAAGGGTCTTGACCTTGGAGCAGACGACTACATCACGAAGCCGTTCGATCTCGAGGAACTCATTGCGCGCATCAGGACCGTGCTGAGGCGGAGTCAGCAAATGCGAGATCTCTCACCACTCACGGGCCTGCCTGGGAACTTCCAGATCGCAAGCGAGTTGGAGAAGCGGATTGAGCGCGGCAAGGAGTTCGCTGTTGTCCACGCAGACCTCGACAACTTCAAGGCATTCAATGACCATTACGGCTTCATGCGAGGCGATTCTGTGATCAAATTCACCGCGAAGGTCCTCAACGATGCCGCGTCCGCCGCAGGTGACGACGATGCGTTTGTTGGACACGTTGGAGGCGACGACTTCGTAATCGTCTTGAACGAGCACAACGCCGAGCCGTTCTGCCAGTACGTCGTGGACCACTTCGACGACGGGATCCTCGACTTCTACGACACCGCAGACGCGCTGCAGGGCTACATCGAGGTCACTGACAGAAGGGGAGAGCGGCACGCGTTCCCCGTCTGCTCCCTCTCGATGGGTGTCGCTGCAACGACCCGCAAGGCGATTGCGAGCGAGTGGGAAGCTTCCTCTGTTGCGTCTGAGATGAAGGAAGTCGCCAAGCGAACTCCAGGCACGAACTACCAGATCGACCGCAGAACATAGGTCTCGATCTGGCCTCGGTGGCCTTTGCGTACGGGCGTGACATCGCTACCTTTCTTGCACATACCTCTTTCAGGGCAGGGTGCAAGTCCCGACCGGCGGTGAGAGCCCGCGACCCCCAATTCTGGGGCTGATCCGGTGGAACTCCGGGGCCGACGGTGAGAGTCCGGATGGGAGAAAGGGGACGCTTGATGCGTCGCTCCGGAGACAACTCAGTCGCCGGCCCGGTCGTGGACGAGCTGATGCGTATTGCGCTCGATGCAACTCGAGCAACATATCCGCATCCGAATCCGCGTGTTGGTGCCGTGCTTACCTCGCCAGACGGCGCTGTCCTTTCTGTTGGTGCGCACCGAGCCGCCGGCACGGCCCATGCTGAGGTCCTCGCTCTTGCCGAAGTCGAAGATGCTGCGGGGGCGACGCTCTATGTGACTCTCGAACCCTGCAACCATCACGGTCGCACGACTCCATGTACCGAGGCAATCATCGATGCAGGAGTCGCAAAGGTCGTTGTTGCCACGAGGGACCCTGACGATCGCGTTGCCGGTGTTGGCATCGAACGGCTTCGGAATGCTGGAATCGATGTGACTACGGGTGTGCTTGCTGAGGACGTTGTCGCCAATGACCCCGGCTACTTCCACCACCGCGAGACAGGGCTGCCGCTCGTGACACTGAAACTCGCTGCGACGCTCGATGGTCAGGTCGGTGCCGCAGATGGAACGTCGAAATGGATCACCTCTGCAGAGGCGCGCGAGGATGCGCACCGCCTGCGAGCGGAGAACGACGTTGTGATCGTCGGTGTCGGCACAGTAATTGCTGACAATCCGTCACTCGACGTGCGGATCGACGGGTATGAGGGACCGCAACCACGGCCTGTCGTCATCGCAGGCGGTCGTGAAGTCCCACCCGACCACCGCATCCTCAAACGAGATCCGATCGTCTACCACCCCGATGGGGCGTCATCTGTTGATCCGCAGACCGTGGTCAAGGATCTCGGCCACCGGGGAATCGTATCGGCGATGATCGAGGGGGGCCCATCCATTGCGTCGTCCTTCCTCGGTGCAGGACTCGTCGACAGGCTCGTCTGGTACACGGGCTCAAGACTCGCTTCGGGGCGCGGCACTCCAGCAATCGGAGGAATCTTCGAGACGATGAGCGACATCACCGAACTCGAGATCACGGATGTCGAACAAGTTGGTCCGGACGTCAGAATCGAAGCAACAATCGTGAAGGAGCTGTGATGTTCACCGGAATCGTCACGGAACTCGGAACAGTCACATTGATCGATGCAGTCGAAGGCGCAGCGAGGCTGACTGTCGAGGCGCCTGAGACGGTGTCGGATGTATCCATCGGTGCCTCGATAGCGGTCAACGGGGTCTGCTTGACGGCGGTCGAAGTCACCCACACGACTTTCACAGTCGAGGTCGTTGAGGAGTCGTTGTCTCGAAGCTCCCTTGGATCACTCAGCGAAGGCAATGTCGTCAACCTCGAGCGTCCGATGCCTGCTGCCGGCAGATTCGACGGCCACATCGTCCAGGGCCATGTCGACGGTGTCGGCATCGTCGTGAACATGAGTGCGGAGGCAGGTGCTGCTCGGTACCGCATATCGATCCCCGAGGATCTTTCCCGCTACATCGTGGAGAAGGGATCGATCGCTGTGGACGGCACCAGTCTGACGGTCACGGCTGTCTCGGCTCCCCAGGCTCAGGATGCGTGGTTCGAGATCGTTCTCATTCCGCACACGCTCGAGGTCACCGTGCTTGGCCGAGCAGAGCCAGGCTCGGTCGTGAATCTGGAGGTCGACGTAATCGCGAAGTATCTCGAACGAATGGTTGGATCACGATGATGAAGCTCGCACCCATCGAAGACGGGATCGAAGCATTCGCGCGAGGCGAATTCGTCCTGGTCGTCGACAACGAAGCCAGGGAGAACGAAGGTGACCTGATCGTCGCCGCGGAAAAGGTGACGGCAGAACAAATCGCATTCATGGTCAGACACACGTCAGGCCTCATCTGCCTTCCGATGACGAAACACCGTCTTGATGCCCTCGATATTCCAATGATGGTGATCGACAACACAGAGGCACACAAGACAGCATTCACGATCTCCATCGATTACGCGCCCGGCACGACAACCGGTATCTCCGCGGCAGACCGCGCCATGACGATTCGCGCAGCGGTTGACCCAACCTCTACTCCTTCCGAGTTCGCACGCCCTGGCCACATCTTCCCGCTTCGATATCAGGACGGTGGCGTACTCGCTCGGCAAGGACACACCGAAGCAGCCGTCGACCTCGCAAAGATCGCTGGTCTTACTCCGGCAGGTGTGCTCTGTGAACTGGTGAACGACGACGGATCCATGGCTCGGGGCGAAGAGCTTGAGAGCTTCGCCGAGGATCACAGCATCGTGATGATCTCCATCGACGACTTGATCGCCTACCGCTGGCGCACCGAAGCGCTCGTCACTCGCGAAGCATCAGCAGCTCTTCCTACGCGTTTTGGAACGTTCGAGATCGTCGGATACCGGTCTTCGACAGACGGCAGCCAGCATGTTGCGCTCGTCATGGGAGATGTGACGGGGAAGCTCGATGTACTTACGCGGGTTCACTCGGTATGTCTCACAGGGGACGTATTCGGATCACTGCGATGCGATTGTGGTACCCAACTCTCTGAAGCGATGCAGCGTGTTACCGAAGAGGGCGAAGGCGTCATCGTGTACAACACGACTCACGAGGGCAGGGGCATAGGCATCCTGAACAAGATCGCAGCGTACGATCTGCAAGAGCAGGGACTCGACACGGTTGACGCCAATCGGGAGATCGGTCACTCGGACGACGAACGACATTACGGCGTTGACGCCCAAATCCTCCACGATCTCAAGATCTCGAGCGTGCGCCTACTCACCAACAACCCTGACAAGATCGAGCAGCTCTGCCGATACGGCGTCGATGTGGTCGGGAGAGAGCCGCTGTGGGTCGGTGAGACGCCGGAGAACCGCGACTACCTCCGCACCAAGGCGGTCCGGATGGGACACATCACGCAAGAGCAGGCTCAAGAACCAATGCACAGAGAGACACCACGCGATGCGAGTTGATGACCAAGCCGCTGGGCCGGTTTCTGCCGAAGGACTCCGGATTGCGGTGGTCACGGCGATGTTCAATCGTACGATTACCGGAGGTCTCACGGAGGGCGCACTCGAGTATCTTGACGAAGCGTCGCCAGACGAGATCGTCGTTGTCGATGTGCCGGGTGCCTTTGAACTCCCCCTGATCGCGCAACACCTCGCGAACGACGGCTACGACGCTGTCATCTGCCTAGGCGCAGTGATCGAGGGAGATACCGACCACTACGAACATGTGGCTCACAGAGCTTCGGAGGGACTGATGCGGGTCCAACTCGATACGGGGGTTCCGGTTGCCTTCGGGATTCTCACGACTCGCGATGTAGCTGCCGCAATCAAACGGGCGGCCCCCGGACCGGACAACAAGGGTCGTGAGGCCGCAGAGGCAGGCGTGCAGGCAGCGCTCGTGCTCAGAAGCCTCAGGTCGGGCGACTGAGCCAGTCCGGCTGAATCAATGGTCGCGTATGCCTTTCGTCGTACTACGATTGTTGCCAATACGACGCAAGAGGAGGCGCCTGCTTCCCACCTGTCCACCGTTCTGAGGTGAGTCAGGTCCCGAATACCGGGCAGCATGTCTTGCTGCCTGTGTTCTTGTAGGCACCTCCTGTCCGAGCCAACCAGGTACCAGGAGGTACTCTCATCGCAGAACCAAGGGTCAACGAACGAATCCGCGTGAAGCGTGTACGACTGATCGCACCCGACGGCGCCCAGATCGGCGAGAAGGACATCGACGAAGCTCGGTGGCTCGCTGCACAACTAGGGCTTGACCTTGTAGAGGTCGCTCCTGACGCCCGTCCTCCGGTTGTGAGGATGATGGACTACGGCAAGTTCAAGTACGACCAGTCGGTCAAGGCCAGAGAAGCCCGTAAGAACCAGACCCGCACGGTCATCAAGGAAGTCCAGTTCCGTCCAAAGATTGGGACGAGCGACTTCGAAGTCAAGCGCAAGAGGGTCGTGAAGTTCCTCCAGCAGGGCGACAAGGTCAAGTGCACGATGCGATTCCGTGGCCGCGAAATGGCTCACCCCGAGCTCGGTAGGGACATTCTGAAACGTCTCTACGACGAGGTCGCTGATTACGGCGAAATCGAGACGATGCCGAAGCTCGAAGGACGCAATATGACGATGGTGCTGGTTCCTGCACGGAACGCGCCGTTCGAAGATCTGGAAGAAGACGACACTACGGACGAGGAATAGCTCCAGCTTCCCTCTCCCACCCCACAGGAGTGAAACGTGCCGAAAATGAAAACGCACAAAGGCGCTGCCAAGCGCTTCAAGCGGTCCGGTAGCGGCAAGATCAGGCATGACAAGGCCTGGCGCGGCCACAACCGCAACAAGAAGAGCGCTGCGCGTTGGCGCAGGGCCAAAGGCAAATCAAATCTCAGCGGTAAGAATGCCAAGCGCATGGACCGCATGCTCGGAAACTAGGAGGCCCCCATGGCTCGTGTAAAACGATCTGTGAATGCGCGTAAGAAACGCAAAAAGGTAATGGACAGGGCTTCCGGATATACGGGAGCCAGATCACGGCGGTACCGGGCTGCTCGCGAGCAGGTCATGCACGCCATGCAGGATTCGTACGACCATCGTCGTGCACGGAAGGGCCAGTTCCGCCGTCTGTGGATTCAACGCATCAACGCTGCCGCCCGCATCAACGGAACGACATACTCTCGATTCATGGCTGGCCTGAAAGCCGCTGACATTGAGGTCGATCGCAAGATGCTTGCCGAGATGGCCGTGAGTGATCCGGATGCGTTCAAGGCGCTCGTCGATGTAGCGAGTGCCGCTACGGCCGAGTAGATCACCCGATGGTTGATCAACAAACAGGGGGCGAGTGACTTCGGTCGTCCGCCCTCTGTCTACGCTGCACTCATGGACGAGGTCATCTCTTCAACGGCGAATCCGACGATCAAGTCGTTCAAGCGATTGCACAGGGCGCGGGGCCGGAGCGAAGCAATGGCCACCCTTATCGAAGGACCGACCGTGTTCAGGGAAGCGCTCGCTGCAGGCGTCGAATTCCGAACCGTTCTAATCGAGAAGGGAGATGAGAGCGCTCTTGCGATGTGTGCCGAGTACTCCTGCGAGTTCACGTTGGTCACCGCCGAGGTTCTGACCTCTGCAAGCGACACGGTCCATCCTCAGAGTCCGCTCGCAACGATCTCGACTCCTGAACCTGACCGCATGCACTATCGCGATACGCTGGTGTTGCGAGACATCAGCGATCCGGGCAACGTTGGAACAATGATTCGTTCGGCAGCGGCATTCGGCTGGGACGTCTGCGTCACTGGATCGTCTGCCCATCCGTGGAATCCGAAAGTCGTCCGATCAGGTGCGGGGGCACACTTCAAGGTTCACCTCTCGTTCTCTGACGATCCGATCTCGGATGCGAAAGAACTTGGTCTCGATGTTGCGGCATCTGTGGTTTCAGATGGAGAAACACCAGAGAGGGGTGAACACCCGATAGCACTGCTCATCGGTTCGGAGGCTCACGGGTTATCAAACGCCGACATCGAATCTTCTGACCGGGCCATCACGATTCCGATCGCTGACGATTCCGAAAGTCTCAACGCTGCCGTCGCAGCCTCAGTCCTGATGTACGCTTTCGGCTGAACCGGCGCCATTCTGAGGGCCAGAAAATACCATTCCTAAGGAGCTGCCGGCGGCAGCTCCTTAGGAATGCAGAATGCATTCCCTGTTGCCTGCGAACCCTGGGTTCGCGATCTGGGGCATGCCGGAGGCTACAGCCGTGAGCACTGCCGCTAACCTGCCACATCGCATGGAATCACTCGAACAGCTCAAACAAGACGCGCCGACTCAGATCGACGCTGCGGCAACACTCGCCGAACTCGACGAGATCGAGGCGGTAACGGTCGGTCGCAAGTCGCCGATTGCACAGGCACGTCGAGAACTTGGTGCCATCACTGATGGTGCTGAGCGAGGAGCAACAGGAAAGGCGATCAACGAAGTCGCCGTGGAGCTCACATCCCTCATCGCTACGAAGCGAACAAGCCTCGACGTCGCTGAAGCCAACGCACTGCTTGCTGGTGACCGAGTCGATGTGACCCTTCCTGGCCGCGTTCCCCAACGCGGCACGCATCACATCATCCAACAGACCATCGATGAAATCGTCGACATATTCGTGGGATTGGGCTATCAGATGGTGCAGGGTCCAGAAGCTGAAACGGACTTCTACAATTTCACAGCCCTCAACATTCCGGAGACACACCCTTCGCGCCTCGAGAGCGACACGCTGTACCTCGACTACGGAGAATCGGACGAAGAGATCCTCCTTCGTACACACACATCGCCGATGCAGGCTCGCCATATGGAGGAGAACGAGCCGCCTGTATACATCGTGGTGCCCGGCAAGGTATTCCGGTCTGACCAGATCGACGCAACCCATCTCCCTGTCTTCCATCAGATCGAAGGCCTCGCTGTCGACGACAACATCACCTTCGCTGATCTGAAGGGAACCCTCGCCGAGTTCGCAAGGGAGTTCTTCGGTCCGGACACGAAGGTCAAGTTCATCCCGCACTACTTCCCGTTCACGGAGCCATCGGCTGAAATGCACGCCTTCACGCAAGGAAAGTGGATCGAACTCCTTGGCTGCGGCATGGTCAACCCGAAGGTGTTCGAGAATGTTGGCTATGACTCATCGAAGCTCTCAGGCTTCGCGTTCGGCATGGGCGCTGAACGCATGGCAATGGTTCGCCACGGAATCAAGGACCTGCGAACGATGATCGATCCAGATGTGCGCACACTTGAGCAGTACCGATGAAGCTCACCCTTTCATGGCTGAATGAGTTCATCGATCTTCCGACGTCTGACGTCGAGTTGCTTGTTGAAGCTTTCGAGAGCCTCGGCCACGAGATCGAAGAGTCCTACACAATCGAGCCGTCCTTCGACGGCGTCGTCATTGGCGAAGTGGTTGAAGTGTCGCCACACCCGAACGCTGACAAGGTGCGTCTGACGAAGGTGAATGTCGGAGGCGAGATCCTCGACATCATCTGTGGGGCTTGGAACTTCGAAGCCGGAGCGATCGTGCCGGTAGCTGTGCCCGGAGCGGTTCTCAGTGGCGACTTTGAGATCACCAAACGGGACATTCGCGGTGTGACGTCCAACGGCATGATCTGTTCGGAGACCGAGCTCGACCTCGGGGATGAAGCTGACGGCATCATGGTTCTCAACGATGACTATCCAACGGCGGCCGACGCTATCGGCGAATCTCTCGCCGATGTCATCGGACTACCGGATGTCTACTTCGAGGTCGGCGTGACTCCTGATCGCCCAGACTGCCTCTCGGTGTACGGCCTCGCACGCGATCTCGCAGCGCTCTATGAACTGCCTCTCAGACCCCATGGCATCGCGGTTTCTGCGAAGGGTGCGCCTTCAACCGTATCGGTTTCGATCGATGACCCCGAAGCCTGTCCCCGTTTCGCTGGGCGCCAGGTACGCAACGTCTCACTCGGTACATCCCCGCACTGGCTGCGTCAGCGACTCGTTCAGGCCGGTGTGCGGCCCATTTCGAATATCGTGGATGCCTCGAACTACGCGATGATCGAATTCGGTCACCCGACGCATGCATTTGACGTCGACAAACTCGGCAACACGATCGGCGTGCGGCTGGCCAAAGAGGACGAACAGGTCGTGACACTCGACGACCAAACACGTACCCTCATCGACCGAGACATCGTCGTGACCGATGGAGAGAACGTCCTTGCCATTGGTGGGGTGATGGGCGGCGCATCCACGGAGGTCGGCGAGTCGACGTCAGACGTCTTCATCGAGGCCGCCTACTGGGACGCGGCCAGCGTACTCATGACCTCCAAGCGACTTGGACTTCGATCAGAAGCCTCAGCCCGTTTCGAGAGGGGAGCAGATCCATCGTTCTGTCATCTCGGGGCAGATAGGGTCGCGCAACTGCTGACGCAGATCGCAGGAGGCGAACCTGCGCCAGATCCCGTTGACGTTGATCCGGGCGGAATCGCGCCGTGGACGATTGAATATCCACTTTCTGAAACGAATCGCATCCTTGGCATCGAATTGGACTCATCAACAACAACCGAACTGCTGACACGATTGACGTTCGGCGTCAGCGGTGACGACCCTCTGTACGTCACGGTCCCCACGCGCCGTCCCGATGTCAGGGCGCCTGTGGACCTCATTGAGGAGATCGCGAGGCTCCACGGGTTCGACCAGATTCCGGCGACCGTTCCGCAGGGACCGGGTGGGGGACTGTCGTACCGCGAGCGCCGCCTCAGATTGATTCGCGACATCATGGTGGGAGCCGGGTTCTACCAGATGATCGGCTTCTCGTTCATCGGGGAGGCCGACCTCGACAAGCTCGCACTCGCAGACGGACACGCGGCACGTGAGTCCATCAAGCTCGTGAATCCTCTCAACGACAACGAGGGGATCATGAGAACAACGCTCCTCCCTGGACTGCTCAAGGCCGCGTCGGCAGCAATCGCCAGAAAGAACCAGTCGGCGAGGCTCTACGAGTTGGGAGCTGTGTTTCTGCCGGGAGCCGGGAAGCTCCCTGAGCAGCCCGAACGTCTTGCATTCTTGCTCGCAGGCGATGCCGAAGGAGAGTGGGATGGCGAACCGCGAGAGTTCGACCTCTATGACGGCACGGGGGTCTGGGAACTACTGGCGGACAAACTTGGTCTCGTCAACTGGGAGATTCGTCAGACGTCAACGACACCGTATCACCCGGGTAGGTGTGCCGAGATCGTGGTGGATGATGCTGTGATTGGAATCGTCGGCGAAATCCACCCGAGTGTTGTAGAAGCGTTCGATCTGACCGGCCGTGTCGTGGCAGCAGAGTTCGACATCGACGAGCTACTTCTTGAGAAGACACCGTGGCAGTACAAGACCCCGAGCGTCTTTCCAGCCGTCGTGTTCGACCTGGCCTTCGCTGTTGTACGAGACGTTCCCGTCGCACAGATTCTGACGTCTGCGACGAGTGCCGGTGGTGAGTTGTTGGACGCGGTTGATGTGTTTGACGTGTTCGAGGGCGCCTCGATCGGCGAAGGACTGAAGTCGGTCGCCATCAGAATCCATCTCAGGGCAGACGACCGGACGCTCACCGACGAGGAAGTCGCACCGCTGCGAAGAGTGATCGTTGATGGCGTGACGTCATCAACCGGTGGGGCGCTTCGGGGTGAGGCCTGATCGATCACGGAGATCTTGCCCTCCTCCAACAGGACTCACGTTCCGCGGCAGTAGCACTGCTCGGCTCTGTCGTGACCTCAACCGTTGATGGCTGGACGGTTTCGGTGCTCCTCAATGAGGTTGAGGCCTATGGCGGTATCGATGATCCCGCAAGTCACGCATTCCGGTCCAAGACGAAACGAAATGAACCGATGTTTGGCGCGGCAGGCACAGTCTATGTGTACCGCTCATACGGCATCCACTGGTGCTTGAACATCGTCACCGGCGATGCCGACGATCCTCAGGCCGTCCTCCTGCGGGGCGGGACCGTTGTTGCAGGAAGGGACACAGCGACTATTCGACGCGGAAGACCGGAACACCTCGCGGATGGACCGGGGAAGCTTGCACAGGCGTTGCACATCTCGGGTGCCTCATCGGGTTCGGTGCTGGGCGCCGGGGTGCTCACGATCTCGGGTCTTGGCACCGTGGACGGCTATGAGGAGACGCCGCGTATCGGGATTACAGAGGCAACAGGGCTCGAGTGGCGGTTCTTGAGCCGAGACACTGGCTAGCCTCGCATCGCGATGAAGACACCAGCTGAACAGTTTGAGTACATCACCCGCACCGTCGACGTGGCACTGCCCGAAGGAGAGTTGCTCAGACAGCTCGAACGTGAAGAGCCCCTGCGCGTGAAACTCGGAGTTGATCCGACAGCACCGGATGTCACCCTCGGCTGGGCCGTTGTTTTCGACCTGCTCAGGCGTTTTCAGGAGATGGGTCATATCGCCGTACTCATTCTCGGGGACTTCACTGCGCGGGTGGGTGATCCATCAGAGAAGGACTCAACGCGGAATCGCCTCACAACCGATGAGGTCGAGGGCCATGTGCAGGCCTGCCTTCCCACGATCAAATCTCTCCTCCTGGATGAGCGACTCGAGATCCGCCGCAACAGCGAGTGGCTGGCACCGATGGACATGGCTGACGTCCTCGAGCTCACCGCAAAGGTGACGGTATCCCGGCTCATGGATCGGGATGATTTCTCGCAACGATTCGAGGCGAACGAACCGATCTCGCTCATCGAGTTCATGTACCCGATTCTCCAGGGCACCGACTCTGTCGCAATCAACGCGGATATCGAGATCGGTGGCAATGACCAGCTTCTGAACCTGCTGATGGGAAGAGACCTACAGGATCGTGCAGGGCAGCGCCCGCAATCGGTCGCCACAGTTCCGCTTCTCGTTGGTACGGACGGCACGAAGAAGATGTCCCAGTCGCTCGGCAACTACATATCGGTCAAGGCTGATGCCGACGACATGTTCGGCAAGACGATGTCGATTCCGGACGATGTCATGCCACAGTGGTTCCGCCTTGCTGCGGGCGCGACACCTTCAGAAGCGGAGTCGATCAAGAGCAGCCTCGACGTTGGATCAGCACACCCAGGCGAACTCAAGCGGGATCTCGCCCGTCGCGTGGTGGAGATCTACCACGGAGAGGGGAGTGGCGCCGGCGCCGAAGCGGCGTTCGACCGGCTCTTCAGAGACAAGCAAGTGCCAGACGAAGTACCAACCGCAGCGCTGCCAGACCAGGATCCGGTCTGGCTTCCCAAGGCACTCTCGGAAGCGGGCCTCGCAACATCAAATGGTGAGGCGCGACGTCTCATCAAACAAGGGGCTGTCAAGATCGATGGCGATCGAGCCACCGAAGAAGCTGTTGCTCGTTCGGTGCTCGAGAATGCAACTGTCCAGGTTGGGAAGCGCCGTTTCGTCAGATTCGTTGGCTAGCAAATTGTTGCGGGAAACGTCGGGTCGAAACACCGTATCGATGTGACGCCGACGCTAGATTGTTCCGGATGAAGACGTGGACTGAAGACGCAGTCGCTTGGGCGAACCCTGCAGTGTTGCGGGGAGTGACCTTCCTCGCAGGTGGATTGTTTGTTCTGGCGCTCCCCGACGCGTCTGCACGACTCCTTGCCCTTGGCCTAGCTGCGACAGCTCTCCTTGTGGGAGGCGCTGATCTGTGGGCAGCGGCACGGATCAGGCCGATCCCGTGGCCGAACGTCCTGATGGGCATCGCCACGGTTGCCCTTGGAGTGGTCGTACTCGTCATAGGAGGGACGGCATTCGTTGTTCTCGCCAGACTGCTCGCCGTTCTGCTCGCGTTCCGTGGCGTAATCGGCGTCTATACGGCCCTTCGCCACAGACAAACATCGACCGAATGGACGTTCAACCTCGTCAAGGGAGGACTATCCATTGCCGCAGCCGTGGTCATCTTTGTAATCCCGGAGGCCATCGAGACGGCCCTCCTTCTGACCATCGCGGCGACCGCACTTGTATCCGGGGCGATCATGCTTACCTACGGACTGACAGCGGACGAAGACGAGCACCTCGGTGCAGTGGCGCTTGGCGGGTATGTGAAGCGTTGGCTCGGTGAACGGGATGTCGGCGACGCGATGCGTCTTGACGTAATCGACAACCTCTACTTCGAAGGCCCAGGATCACTCCAGAAGCAGGTCGGTTTCTGGGTATTACTGGTTCTCTCCACGGCGATTGCGACACTTGCCATCCTCGCTGACTCGACTGCTGTCGTCATTGGAGCAATGCTGGTTGCGCCGTTGATGACACCGATCCTCGGCGTAGCGGCTGCGATTGTCAATGGTTGGATGCGTCGAGTCACGGCATCCTTCGCAACGGTGGCCGGTGGCGTGGCTGTCTCAGTGTTCACCGCGTGGATCGTCGCAACGTGGGCACCTGCGCTGGTTCCGTTGTCGGCCAATAGTCAAGTATTATCGAGGGTTTCTCCCACGCTTCTCGACCTGATGATCGCCGTCGCTGCAGGCGCTGCAGGCGCCTATGCAACCGTGGACAAGCGAGTTTCAGCGTCAATAACCGGTGTTGCGATTGCCGTCGCGCTCGTCCCACCTCTCGGAGTTGTTGGTGTCACGCTTCAGGCAGGCAGTTTCGCCGATGCGTCCGGAGCATTCGTCCTGTTTCTCACGAACCTGGTTTCGATCATCCTTGCTGCCTCTTTTGTCTTTGTCTTGACGGGATTCGCTCTCATCACGAAGTTGCGTGAGAACCAGGAGAAGATGAAGACGATCATCATCACCGTTGTCCTCGGTGTCCTGGTTGTGATGGTCCCCCTTGCCTTCACCTCTGAGGGAATCCTCACGTCGTCCGCCCGACAGAGCACTGCACAGAAGGTCACCGAGACGTGGATCGAGGATGCGGAGGGGATCCGTCTGAATCGGGTCACGGTGGAAGGCGAGAATGTGGCGGTTGTCATCACGGGGGAGGGGGCCGTGCCGTCCATCGCGGTACTGAATAAGGCGCTATCCGAATCGTTGGACGACGCTATGACCGCGACAATTGAGTACTTCCCTTCTGAGGAGCTGACGGCCGAGAATCAGCCCTAGTACCCCGACCACGCTCGCTCGTGGCCAGAGCACTAACAACGCCGTACCATTGCGTTCATGTCCGAAGATGCCCAACACAAAGTGCTGCATGTGACCCTTTCGGGGGACGTGTTTCTGAAGTCGAAGCGGACTCAGAAGCGTCTCATCAAGCGTGTCTGCGCGAATTTGTTGGCGGCAGTTGCCGGTGCTGGCTACCAGGGTTCCCTCGGGCGGATAGGGACACACCGGTTCGAACTTCACCCGACGCCAGACACGTTCGAAGCCGTTCGCGACGCAGCCCTCACGGTATTCGGGATCTCATCTGTCGACACCGTCAGGCTCGTTCACCATGACACGATGGAAGAGCTCGCACAGCGCATCGGCGAGTTGTCTCGCGATTCCGTCGAGGGCCGTACATTCGCAGCGAGGGTCAAACGTCGTGGCACACACGATTGGAACTCGATGGACTTGGCAAAGTCGATCGGTTCGGAACTCTTTGAGGCGTCTGCCGGCGTCGATCTCGGTGATCCTGAAGTCGAGGTGAGAGTCGCTGTTCTTGACGAGAAGGCATACCTCGTCATGAACCATGATCGCGCACAGGGAGGACTTCCACTGGGGACCCAGGACAGGGTCTTGTGTCTTGTGTCTGGCGGCTTCGACTCTGTTGTCGCTGCGTGGATGCTCATGTCGAGGGGTTGTCCTGTGGACTTCGTGCACTTCTCACTGAACTGCGCGCAGTCTGATCACGCCCTCGCCGTTGCTCGTGAACTCTGGACCCGGTGGGGGCACGGTACGAGCCCGACGGTGCACCTTGTCGAGTTTCAACCGGTTAAGGATGCCTTGTTCGAGCATGTCGACGCGCGGATGCGTCAGGTAACGCTCAAGGTGATGATGGCCCGCGCCGCAAGCTCAGTTGCTGAGGAGTCAGGGATCTCTGCTCTTGTTACGGGCGACGCTCTCGGCCAGGTTTCGAGCCAAACGCTCCCGCATCTTGTCGCGGTCTCGAAATCCATTGATACGCCAATGCTACGTCCGTTGGTTGGTCTCCCCAAGGAGTCGATCATCGATCTCGCACGCAGGGTTGGTACTGCGGAACTCTCAGCCCGCGCACAGGAGGTCTGTGACCTCTCTGCTGGCGGACCCGTCGCAACCGCGGCGTCCGAGACAGCTATTGCCGACACGGTTGACCGGATTCCTGATGAGGTACTGGCAGACGTGGTGATGACCCGAAAGATCTTCGACCTCAAGGACTGGACCCCAGGACAGTTCTGAGTCGCCGGACGCTCGTATCTGCCCGGACGGCGTTGGTGAGAGCTACCGATACATCGTGGTGACGATCCTGGCGTAATCCTCGTCACCCAAGAGGCCACGACGATTCATGTCCGACAGCCTCGCGACCGTCTCTGCATCTGTGGAAGTTGTCTGTTCACCAGAGCTTACGTTGTAGGTCGGATCGTCATACGGTCGCAACGCAAAGTAGAGGATCACGCCGATGATCGGCAGGAAGATGATCGCAATAGCCCACAGCGCTTTCGCGAGACCCGTGTGGCTGGACGCGAAGAGGTCGACGAGGGCGAAGCCCCATAGGAGGATGAGGGGAATCCAAATCGCAAGCGTCCAGAAGAAGTCCCAGAAATCCATATTCATCCCTTTGCTCGGTGTTCGCGGGAGTGTAGCGAGGCGATTCCGGTCAAGTGGTACGATTGCCGGCCGTCGAAATCAGGAGTGCACGTGCTCAAGAAGCTTGTCCCCGTTCTCGTTGTAATACTGATCGTGGTCTCCGCCTGTGATGCGATCACCGATCCAACCGACCCAACCGATCCAACGGCCACCACCACTCAGGCTCCCGATACCACGCAGGCCCCTGACACGACGCAGGCTCCCGATACCACGCAGGCTCCCGAGACTACGGAACCAGGAACCGAAGAAGGCGAGACGACCACGCCATGGTGGCTCTTGATCTTGGTTGGTATAGCGTTCCTCGTCCTGATCATCGCCTTCGTTTCACGGGGGTCGAAGAAGAAGGTGGTCGTTGCACCACCACCTGTTTCATGGAAGGACAGCGCGAGAAGTGGCTACGCGGACGCCCGTTGGCTGTACGACGCGATGTCCGAAGATCTCGGAATCTGGCGTGGGAACGCCACGTTTGATAGCACGTCCGAGGTCGGCGCAACCGCAGCTACAGCGCTGGCCGACACGTGGCGTCAGCTCGACACTCGTATCGGAAGTGCGAGCGACCATCTGTATGCGCTCGAAGCCGCATCTCCAGATCAGCGGACCGCCGAAGCAGCGAATGCGACGGTCCAGTCAATGCGGGCCGTGCGCACCGCTGTCGACTCCCGAGCGGAGGCACGTATGAACTACCGCACTGTCCAGGAAAGCAGCAGCAGTGATCCCCTCGCCCTCCAGGATGCCAGGGAACGTGAAGTGCGGTCGGCTCGCCTCCTTGCTGAGGCAAGGAGTTCGTTCGGAACGGCCCTCACGCATCTGTCAACGGTCCTCTGACCGAGGTCTCAATCCGTGGCGCCGAACCGGGACAGGTCAACGTTGCCACCTGACAGGATGATACCGACGCGCTCCCCAGAGAACTGACGCGCGTATCGAATGAGCGCGGCGACGCCCGTCGCACCCGACGGTTCGACGACGAGCTTGGCGCGTTCGGCAAGCGTGCGCATGGCATGCAGTATTTCGTCTTCCGACACCGTAAGGATCTCCACAGCCGCCGTGGTCAGCATCTCGAAGGGGATCTGTCCGATGCCCGTGAGTAGTCCGTCACCGACGCTGATCTCTCCCGTCGCCGGGTATCGAACACCATCGCGCAGTGACCTATACGAATCGTCGACGATCTCGGGTTCTGCCCCGATCGCACGAATTCCGAGGTTGGCTGCCACGGCTGATGCGCCAGAAAGCAACCCACCACCGCCGATCGGCGTGATGATGGCGTCCAGCGAATCGACCTGTTCGACGAACTCCAGCGAGGCAGTTCCCTGACCGGCTATGACATCGTGATCATCAAACGGATGTACGACGACGGCCTGGCTGGTTGCGACGATTTCAGCCAACCTACGCTCCCGCTCTGGCTGTGGACAGAACACAACCGTTGCTCCGTATCCCTCGACCGCATCCACTTTCACGGGTGTGGCGTTCTCAGGCATGACGATCGTTGCGGGGATGCCTCTGATGGCACATGCGTATGCGACAGCCTGTCCGTGGTTTCCGGACGAATGCGTCGCGACTCCTCGCCGCGCGTCGGTATCGGACAGTGACAACACTGCGTTCACGGCACCCCTGGCCTTGAATGCGCCAACCCTCTGCAAGTTCTCGGCTTTCAGGAACACGTTGGCATCCGAGATCGAATCGAGATACCGCGAGGTGAACACGGGCGTCCGATGCACATGCGGTGCGATTCGGTCCGCTGCATCGACCACATCCTCGAACGTAACAATGTCAGTCATTGGCCTGATCCGGTTCGTGCCGATGTCGTCGCCTCGAAGTAGATCCACAAGGCAAACGCGGAGAGAATGTGCCACAGCGCATGCCCCTGGAAGAGGGACCCAGAGTCGCAGATTGGGCCGCCCGTGCGACCGAGTGCGAAAAACAGCACAGCGAGTGCCATGGTTACGAGCGACGCGATCCACCATCGGGTGCGTGCGATCGTGGATCGATGAAGCGCAACATCCGCAACGCCGAGCGCCAGCACAGCCAACCCTGCTATGACGTTCGTGCTCGATGGCCAGAGGACAAGGGCCGCTGTAACCACGATTCCTACGGCCCCGAGCGAGGCAAAGGCCTTGCGTTCGCTCCACGTGACAACGCCGCCGAGATTGATGACTGCGATGCCCAGGAGTGCAAGGATGAATGTGACATCGTGGAGGAACTGGCTGAACGATCCCTGGGGGCCGTGGAACAGGAAACTGCCGATGCCGGTACCCACCATGAAAATCCCAAAGACGACACGATTCGCACGCTCGCGACCGTGCCACTTCGAAACCGACGCGAGCACGACGACTCCGAGAACGCTGAAGGCAAGGCTCGAAAGCGCGTTCACCGGTTGTGCGAGGAATCCTCGCCCAAGGCCCTCGCAGTCGGATTCGCCCAGAGCGAGGATCAGTCTTTGTATCACGGACGAGACGGTAGTCCGGCCTGAAAGAGAAGATGGCACAGCGAACAAGATGAACAGGCATTAAAGGTTGCGGCGAATAAGGCCGATTGAATCTCAGGTGATATCCGACACGATGAGGGGTGCCGATGCAGTCACTATCAGACCAGATCCGCGAGAGGGAATTCACGCGCTCCCGAAAGGGCTTTGATGCTGATGAGGTGACTACGTTCCTCGACAAGCTCGTTGCTCAGGTCTCCGAGCTCGAGGCGAGTCTTAGAAGAGAGGGCGTCCGTGCAAATGCGCTCGAACGCAAGATTCAGGCGCCACTCCAGGCAGGGGACAACGTCGAAGCAGCGTTTCTCGCTGCCGCGGAGTCCAAACAGCATCTCCTCGACGAGGCCCAGGACAGAGCAGACAAGATGATCTCTGAGGCGAGATCCGAGGCCTCAAGGCTTGTTGAGGTTCCGAAGTCGGAAGCGCACCGGGCCCAGGAAGAGAGCGCTGCGATCCTGCTTCAGGCCAAGGAGCGTCTTGAGAGTGCATCGCGAGAGGCAGCCTCCATCGAGGAGCGCGCTCGTTCAGAGACCACCCAGCTCGAAGCTGAGTCGGCGGAACGCGGACGCCATGCCGTCGAGGAGGCCGACAGGCGGGCACAGGAAACGATTGATGCCGCGAGACATGAGGCGGCGATCCGCATTGCGGCGGCCCAGCGCGAATCATCGGACATCCGCTCGACGCTCGAAGCCGAACACGTCGAACTGGTCGAGAAGGTCCGTGCCCTCCAGGCGACCGTTGTTGGAATGATCGAACATGGCGCAGCTCGATCTCCTTCACTTGCAGCCGTCCTCTATCCCACCACTGGCGAACCGGATGCAGAAGCCGTCTCGTAGGCGCTTCGCGGTCAGATTCTGCTTGTGTCTGCCCCTGCGGCGCCGATGAGTACGTACCGATGCTCAGGACAGTACAGACGACTGTCGGTAGCATTGCGTGGACGACGGAGATGACCCATGGCCAGGAAGAAAGGCAGAGGCGTAGGAGATGTTGCTCGATACACGAGCGCCAGTTCTCGCCCACCTTCATTCGGAGAAGACACATCCGATGACTCGATCGCGTCCGGCACGAGCTTCTTCCTGATCTCGCTCATCGCGTTTCTGGCGATCACCTTCGCCGCAGTGACTTTCGGCACCAAGAGCATTGAGGCTGATCTTCAAGCACGATCCGAAGCCTCACTGCAAGCCGCAGGATTCGGCGGAGTAGCCGTCGTGGCTGAAGGTGCGAGCATCCATCTATCGGGTTCGATCTCCACAGACCAAACCGAGGAAGCGGCTTTTGCAACCGTCAACGCGCTACGAGGCGTTCAGGACGTTGACGGCAAGCTGTGGCCGGTGTTCTCGGGTGAACTCACCGAGATCGCCGTGACAGGCGACGCGCTTAGAGTCGAATGGAAGGGCAGCGCCGTGTCGCTTGAGGGCAACGTCTCCTCGGCGGAACGGCAAGACTTCGTGGTCGACACGCTCTCTCCCGCATTCCGGAGCATTGATATCGAGGCGCTGACCGTGCTGGAAGGCCTTGAAGAGGGCTCCGGATGGCTCGGAGCATCCCTCGGACTCCTCCTCAGCCTCCAACCTTCGTTGGACGAAGGCACGATGACGATCGACCCGAACGGGAAACTGTTGATCGTCGGTGGCGACATTCTTGGCAAGGATCTCCGAAACGAATTGAACGCAAGGGTTGTCGAGGTTGGCACCCAGCTCGGATACGACGTGATACCGGCGATCCGACTCATCGAAGTCGGGCCGACCGAGGAGGAGATCGAAGAACTCCAGTTCAATCTCGATGAGGTCATTGAGGGCAAGGTCGTCGAATTCGAAGTCAAGAGCTTCGCCCTCACTCCAAAGGGGATCGAACTCCTCGACGAAATCCTCGCTGCGCTAAGACAAGCACCTGAGGTGCGGATCGAGATCGCTGGACACACCGATTCGAGAGGATCGGCTGCGGAGAACCAGCAATTGTCGGACGACAGAGCAAATGCGGTACTCGAGTATCTCGTATCCGGTGGCGAATCACCGGATCGTTTCGAAGTTATCGGCTACGGTGAGGACAAGCCAACCGAGACCAACGACACAGCCGAGGGCCGAGCACGCAACCGTCGGATTGAATTCACAGCCTTGGAGGGAACGTCGTGACCTATGTGGCGAGCCAGATTGTGCTCTGGATCATCGTCGCGACCATCTTCGGATTCGCGCTCGGCTGGTTGCTCAACTCCCGCAGGGGAGCCAACAAGAAGAAGAAGTTCAAGAACCGTCGGTTCTAGAACATCGATTCCGCTTCGTATCCTTCACCCCTGCCTGTACCTGCTTGCCATGACCGGATCGCGATAGAGCGCCGTCCGCATCAGCAGAATCGCAACAACCACAACGCCTGATGCGCCAACGATGTAGACAGGCACCACGCCGAAGATTCCCGCCAGCATTCCACCCAGAGCAGCACCAACCGGCAGACCAGCCCAAGCGAACGTACGGGATGCGGCGATAACTCGACCCATCTGTTCGGGTGGTGCGAGCTGTTGTCGCATCGTTACCAGGGCGACATTGACCCATGTGACACCGGTAATCGCCATCCCAGCTGGAATGATCGCCAGCCAGTTTCCCATCAACGCCACAGCGAGGAATCCTGTACCGAGCAGGACCAGACCGATGATGTACATCGTTCCCAGTGCAATCCTCTTGGCGACGCGGCCCGCAAACGCCACACCGACGGATCCGATCGCCGCCTGGGCAGCAAAGAAGATGGCTATCTCGCGTCCAGCTTCGGTGACGGCCGCACCATCGGAAATGTTGAGACCAACTACCTCGCTTGCGACAAAGAGGACCAACAACGCCTCGAGCGGTTGGAATACGAGATTGGTGACCGTGCCACCGAGCGTGCCCCACTTGAGGCGTTTGTCAGCGAAGAGCACGGACACTCCTGAGCCGAGGGCAGTGAGGAACGGCTCGCGCTGGATCTTGGGCACTTTGTTGATTGGCCGAACGAAGCTGAGGAGGGCTGCGGATATGGCAAACGTCGCGGCGTTCAGGCTGAAGGCGAGAGAGAATCCGCCGGCAACGGCGACGATGACACCTCCAACCAACGGCGCAGCGCTCAGCGCAAGCGTTCTCGCCATTCCCAGTTGAGCGTTCGCCCTGACCAGATCCTCAGAGAGCAGGGACCGCGTCATGTACGTCTGCAGACCCGAGTCGAACAGCACTGCCATGGATCCTGCAGCGAATGCGACACCGAACACGATTGTTTCATTGATCCAACCGCCGTATGAGCCGACGGCAAGGAACAGGAACGTGGCAGTTCGTATCAGATCAACGCCGACGAGCGTTACACCCAATCGACGGCGCCTATCGAGAAAGACACCTGCGGCGAGGCCAAATAGCAGCATAGGAAGCGTTTCTGCGGCGGCGGTGAGGCCGAGATCGAAGGCGTCACCGGTAAGCGATAGCACGAACAAGGGGAGCGTGAAGAACGCGATGTAGTCGCCGAAGAGCGACACGGCCTGACCACCGACGAGTGGCACCAGGTTCCGTTTCGCCCTCAGCCGGTCACCGTGCGCTGCATTCTCTACCGGTTTGGCGCTCCCCACGACCGAAATCGTAGTCCGCTACACGCCTGTGCGCTTGCGATTCGCAGGAACGACTGGAGGGTTAGCCTGAAAGCGTCGAAAGTGAAGAGAATGGCGCAGATTCAGGACATACCCAAGCTCGTTTCCGAATTCGTCGAACTGACGAAGGAATACCTGCTGCAAGAGACCGTCGAACCCGCAAAGAAACTCGGCCACTTCGCCGGCTACTCGATCGGTGCTGGCGCTCTGTGGGCGATTGCGCTGACCCTCCTCTCCGTTGCCGGGCTGCGTGCCTTCATTGAGGTGCTCCCTTCCGGCGAATACTGGGAGGCACTTGGGTATGTGGTTGCGACGCTGGTGCTGCTCGGGTTCATCGCGCTCCTTGTGAAGCTCATGCCTGATCGTGGCGTATACGATCCGAATCCACCGCCGACTGAAACCCCTGAGAACGGTTCGCCTGAGCCAAGCACATCCCAGATTGGAGACGCCTTATGACAGTCCAGAGGGCCGACCTTGAAGCCAAACTCAGAGAGATCGAAGGCGTGGTCACCGACGTCGAAGAAGAGGCGAAATCGAATGCCGTAACGATTGCCGTCGTGACTGGGGTCGTAGTCGTCGGTATCGTAGCTTTCGCCGTCTGGCGTTCCCGCCAGTCGAAGATCCGCGTCGAGGTCTACACGCAGTGAGCGTTCCCGTTCGCTTCGTTGCTCGCCGCTTGTGGTGGCGCCGGTTTCACCCGATCACTCGAATCGGCTGGAACTTGGCAACCATGGGACGCACACGCCCAACCAGCCAGACCATCATCGGTCTCGGACTCATGGGCGCAGGTCTTGTTGTGAAACGGAAGAGCCGCAAGACCATGCTCTATCGCGGAACGATCGAGCCCGGAGCCGGCACCCACATCAGGGTGTACAGGGGCGAAGAGGCGATCTACAGCACACCACTCAGTGCGGATGGACAAGGCTGAAATGGGTAGCAAGCGATGGGTACGTCTTGTGATCTGGGTGGTCGTCGCGATGATGGTTCTCACGCTCATGGCCGCGCTTCTTCCGACGCTGGGATGACGAAGACGGGCGACCGGTTCGAATCGGGTGACCAATGCTTCATCAGTGATGTCAAGGGCAGGGAATACCTGTTCGTTCTCGACCACGGAGCGACATTTCAATCCGACAAGGGTGCTGTTTCGCACGATGACATCATTGGGCTCGGAGAGGGATCGACATTTCGAACCACTACGGGAGCAGCATTCGTCGCGATGCGACCCAGACTTGCGGATCACGTGCTGAAGATGAAACGCGGAGCAGCCGTCATGTATCCGAAGGATGCCGGAGCTCTGATCACGTGGGCTGACATCGCACCAGGATGTGTTGTCGTGGAAGCAGGCACGGGGTCAGGGGCGCTGACAATCGCACTCTCGAGGGCAGTTGGCAGCGAAGGTCGGGTTGTGAGCGTCGAACGCAGAGAAGATCACCACAACCGGGCACGGAAACTCATCGAGACGTTCATGGGCTCCGTCCCTGACAACGTCAACCTTCGCATCGGGGAAGTGGAAGATGTGTTGCGGACGCTTCAACCCCACAGGGTTGTATTGGACGTTCCCGAACCGTGGGAAGTCGTTCCGGCGGCCGCGGAAGCCTTGCCCGGTGGTGGTGGTTTCGCCTGCTACGTACCAAACATTCCCCAGGTGCAGCAGGCCACCGATGCGCTTCGGGAGTCGAGAACATTCACCGGGATAGAGACGTTCGAGATCATGATGCGCTCGTGGGCAATCGACGACCGAAGTGTGCGCCCGGAACATCGGATGGTTGGACACACCGGATTCCTCACCGTTGCACGGCGCCGGCTTCGTGCCACGGCGTGACGTTTCCGCCGGTCGGGACGCCACCAACGCGAAGAATCCGACTCAGAGAGTCGGATTCAGTTGCCGTCACATGGGTCTCCCACATGCGCCCTTCGTTCGTGTACCGGGTTTACGGCTCGATGTAGATGCACTCTCCTGGGCATTCCTCGGCCGATCCGACGACGAGTTCCATCTGATCGTCTGCGAACGTTGCGAGACCTTTGGCACCCTCAGGGTTGCCCTCCGACTCGGCATATATCTTGTCGCCCTCTTTGACGTAGGCGAGCCCATCGTCAAGCATTGCGAACACATCCGGTGCGATTTCTTCGCAGAGTCCATCGCCGGTGCAAAGATCCTGATCAATCCAGACCTTCATCGTGATTCCTTCGTCGGAGTTGTGGTGTGAACCACCGAAGTGGCATAGCCGCACAATCTAGTCACACAACGTCCGATATTGACAGAACCACGTTCTACACTCGATTCATGGGAGTGAGCGACGACCGACCGGATATGGAGGTTGTGATGTCAGACATCGAGAAGCAGACAGACGAGCAGACGGTTCGGATGCTCGAAGAGGAGATTGCCGTCTTACGGCGCAGGCTTCAGGATGCTCCGCGCCGCGTCCGGCTCCTCGAGGAGCGTTTGCTTGACATCAGGAACCAGCTCGCGCAGGCAACGAGTCAGAACGACAAGCTGTCAACCGCTCTGCTCGAAACCAGGGAACAACTCGCACTCCTGCGGGACGAGGTCGAGAAGCTCACGGCGCCTCCCAATCCTTTTGGAACAGTGATCGGTATCAATACGGACGGTACGGTCGATGTTATTGCGTCCGGCCGGAAGCTCAGGGTTGCTGTGGAACCCACGGTGGAAATCAAGGAGCTCGAGCGCGGTCAGGAGGTCATCCTCAACGAGGCCTTC
>PJEL010001184.1_pt1 | contig 27498 bp, 19 predicted proteins | sample 1853271 | NCBI WGS metagenome assembly PJEL01 (sample SAMN08108733, study PRJNA415343) | Invertebrate metagenome, whole genome shotgun sequencing project. | host: Globobulimina | place: Sweden: Gullmar Fjord | collected 2015-08 | reverse complement strand
GCGGCGCTCCCGAAGCCCGAGGCCCTCGAGTCGCAGCGCTCCAATCGTCATCGCCACCGGGCCGTCCAAGGCGCCGGTTGCACGGGTGTTGCTGCAGGTCAGGGTGAGCGCAGCGCCGACCTCGTGGGCACGCTCGAGGAGCCAGCTCGCGAGGTGAGTCTTGCCGGTACCCGCCGGACCAGAGAGCACGACGCAGCGCGGGCCGGAATCGATGTCCGCCAGCGCGCGCCACAGCACCTCCCGTTCCCGACTGCGCCCGACCTCGGGCATGGATCGCAGGCCGAACAACCGGAGCCCGGCACCGGCAATGCGAGGCGTCGGCTTCGACAGCGGCCGGCGCCAGGTCTGGGGCAGCGGTGGGAGCGCGGTCCGAGCTGGATCTGGAGCCGAACGTTGCCGCTCCAACGCCGGCTCCGCAACTTGGTGGGCGTCAAAGAAGCTGGCGGAGGTCTCGACAGCCGCGGACCAGCTCCCCTCGCGGACGACGGTTGTCTGAACCGGCTCGCCGAGCTCCTCGAGGGCATGGGAGGCGTCGGCGGCCTGGCGAAAGCGCTCCTGAGGGTCGACGCGCAGCAGCCGCTCCACCCACCCCCACAGGCCCTCGGGAACCGGGAACCGGGGATGGAACCGCTCGGGACCCCGCGCCATCTGTTCCAGTGCGATCTGGGCGTTGGCGGCGAGATAGGGCGTTCGGCCCGATGCAATCTCGTAGGCGAGACATCCCACCGCGAACAGATCTGTCCACGGACCGTAGTCCCGCCAGGCGCCGCGAATCTGCTCGGGGGCCATCGCACCCGCGGTGCCGCAGATGGTGTGGTCCTCGCGACCCAACGCCGTAGACACGCCAAAGTCAGCGAGCAAGGTACGCCCGTCACTCTCCACGAGCACGTTGCTTGCCTTTAGATCGCGGTGCAGCACTCCCCGCGCGTGAGCGTGGGCCAGCCCAGAGAGGATCTCGCGAAGCACCTGGCGAAGTCGCGACCAGGTGCCCGGACGCCGATGGCGCAGCGTTCCCGCGGCCCGTGTCATCACCAGATAGGGGCCATCAGCGATCTCCCCCTGGTCCAAGATCGGCACGATATGCCGATGATCGAGTCCCGCTACCGCACGCACCTCCCGTCGTATCGCCGCCGCAGTGTCGTGAGCGCCGACCAGCACCTTGAGCGCAACCGGCAACCCCGAAGGCAGATGCACTGCGGCCAGCACGCGACCCATGCCTCCCGTCGCGATGAGCCCCTCGACCTCGAAGTCACTCAGCTCCACGAGGTGCTCCCGCCATTTCGCGACCTCAGAACCGGTAGCCTCAACTCTCGTCCACCAACACATCGCCGGGAAGCAGGAACAGCTCCACATTTCCGCGGCCGTCGGCGCGAAGCAGATCGGTGCGAACCCGTGCTCCGGCCAGCTTGGCTCGCAGGGTGCGTTGGTTGCGATCCCAGTTCTGCCGCAGGATGTGGCGTGGTGGGTTGTCTCGCCAGATCTCGGCAGCGGGAACATCCCACGGGGCGGGTGCGCCGAGCAGGGCCACCTCGGTCACCAACCGAGCGGACATGCCCTCCAGGACCACCGGGGGCCGGGACGGACGAAAGAGGTGCACCGTGTCGTGACGGACGACGATTCGAATCGGAGGATCGAGGCTCGAGTCTCCAGCAGTTGTGTAGCGCTGGGGCAGCTCCACGGCCGCAACCGTCAGGTCGCCGCAGGGCGTGCAGAGGCGAGTGCCCTCAACCAACTCAGCAGCCGGTGCTCCCTCGAGGCGCCCGGCCCAACCCACACCGGTGCTCCAGACACGGCCCAGGGCCTCACTGACGTAGCCGGGCTCCATCTGAATGCCGTCGCCCTGCCTGACGATGGAGTACACGCCGCGCTCGAGCTCGACGGGGCCCTGGGCACAGCCGAGAACGACGAGACCCGTGGTGGCAAGCATCACATCCTCGACCACCAGGGTGACCCCGGGAGCGAGGCGGATGTGCTGGCCGGTGCTGAGTGCTACCTCGGAGGCGCGCTCGCCGTCCACTTCGAACCAGCGTCGCAGTGCCAGCAGCTTCAGGTCCCGCCCACGACGCGAAACCAGCGCGTGGGCCTCACTCACTCGGGAGTCGTCGATCCGCAGGGCAGCAGTAGCGAGGCGTCCGATAATGCCACCAGGCGCCACTCGCGTGACCTGTTCCTCAAAACTGAACGCGACCCAGGTGTTGGACATCCGTCTATTGGTACTCCGCTCAGGGCGTAGCGGCGTCGATCAGGATCTGCTTGAGAGCGGCGTACTCTAGGGGGTCGCCGAGATCGTGCACCGTGAGGTTGAACACATCGATCTCGATGTTGCTCTCATCGAGGATCACCACGTCGCGGTAGACGGGAGCCCAGCTGCCCCAGACATCGTCCACCACGGTGTCCTGGAGCCACGGAAGGTCACGTCCATCCGTCATCTGATCGTTGCCGACCTCGAGACCCGCTTCGTTGATCCCGCTGATGACAACCACCGTCGGGAGGTTCAGGGCGTCGAGTTCCTGCTGCATCGTGTCGAGGTGGCCAAACTGGCCACGACAGATTGCTCAAGTTGCGTGCCCGAAGTACCACGCACTGACCTTTCCGAGGTGTTGGCGAGGGGAAACCTGCTGATTCGCAGACGGCGACGTGATGTTCACGTCCCAGAGCAGGAAGTCGGGCTTTGCGTTGGCCGGCGTTGTCGGATCGGTGTCGGTGTCGGTGTCGGTGTCCGTGTCGGTCACCGTGTTGGTGTCGCTGTCGGTATCGGCGTCGGTGTCGGCGTCGGTGTCACTGTCGCTGTCCGTGTCGGCGTCGGTCTCGCTGGTGTAGGTGTAGTCCGAGGCGCTGTCACCTCGGTTCTTCCCCATGTTTCCGGGCGTCGCGGAGCACCCGACCAGCACAATCGGTAGGAGAGAGATCATCGTTGCCTCCGCAGCTCTCTGGTGACCTTGAGCCGCAGGGATCATGCGCAATCAAGGCCGTCACCACAAGGGTTTTCTGACCCGCTCAGTCGGCGGTCGGAGGCGACGCGGAGAGCATGGCTGCGACCTTCTCCCGCAGTGACTTGGTTGTGAACGGCTTCCTGAGCACCTCGAAACCCGAGGGCTCGAGGTGTTTGTGATCGATGTAGCCCGTCATCAACAGGACCCGAAGCGCCGGCTGACGAGCGCGGAGGCGGCGGGCGAGCTCGATGCCGCTCAGCCTCGGCATGACGACGTCGCTGACGAGCAGATCGATCTCACCCGCGTGTTGCTCGTGCAGAAGCAGCGCCTCGCCCGGACCCGAGGCCGGAAGGACCTTCAACCCCGCGAGCCGCAGCGTGCGTTGGGAGACGCGCAGAACGGCATTGTCGTCCTCCACCAGCAGGACAGTCCCGCGAACACCGAGCGCTTTATCCCCTACCAACCTTTGTTTTTGCGTAGCCGCATCCGCCGACGCCTTGGGAAGGTACATCGCAAAAGTCGTACCCACGCCGGGTTCTGTCTCCAACCCGATGTACCCGCCGCTCTGCTTGACGATGCCGTACACGGTAGACAAGCCCAGCCCCGTGCCCTGCCCGACCGGCTTGGTGGTGAAGAAGGGCTCGAAGACATGGGAGCAGGTCTCTTCGTCCATGCCAACCCCGGTGTCGCGAATCGCCAGGATCGCGACCGGTCCGGCGAAGCTGCCCGGGTGATGGGCGACAAAGTCTTCGTCCAGGACATCCGCGCGGAGGGAGAGCTCCAGTTCGCCCCCAGAGGGCATGGCATCTCGGGCGTTGACCGCCAAGTTCATCACCACCTGTTCGACCTGACTGACGTCGGCAGTGACGAACAGCGGCTCGCGACCTTTCCGCACAATCAGCTTCACGTCTTCGCCGATGACGCGCCTCAGGATCTTCTCCATGTCCGTGGCGGCATCTCTGAGGTCGAAGGTCGTCGTCTCCATCATCTGCTTGCGGCTGAAGGCGAGCAGCTGGCGCGTCAACTGCACCGCGCGCTGCGCTGCCCCCCGGATCTCCTCGACGTCATCCAAGATCGGGTCGTGTGGGCCCAGGCTGTTGGTGACAAAGTCCGCGCAGCAGAGGATGGCGGCGAGCAGGTTGTTGAAGTCGTGAGCGATGCCCCCGGCAAGCTGGCCGACGGCCTCCATCTTCAGCGCCTGCTGGAGCTGCGCGGTGAGCACGTCTCGTTCCCGCGTGTCGCGCATGACGGTGAACAGGTACTCGGCGCCGTCGAACTCGATGTACTTGCCCGACGCCTCGACGGGGATCGCAGCGCCGTCCTTTGCGCGATAGACGCGCTGCCGCAGAACCGTGCCCAGGCCCTGAATGCGAGCCCACGCCTGCTGCCAATCGTCCGCGGTGATGGTTGTGTCGACATCCCAAATCGACATGTCCACGAAATCCTCGCGCGAGTAGCCGAGCAACGTCGATGCCGCCGCGTTGGCCAGGTGGATCCGGCCTTTGGAGGTGATCCAGAAGACGGCATCGAGAGAGTTCTCGAGGCTGAAGCGCGTCAGACGCAGGAGCTGCTCTCGCTCCTTTCGCTGCGTCACGTCCCGCTGGATAGCGATGAAGCCAGACATCTCTCCCGCTTCGTCAAAGACGGGGTTGGTGCTGCTGTCCACGGTGAGCAACCGACCCGATTTGGTCTTGTTGACCAGCTCGCCACGAACCACGTCTCCCGCGAGGATCGTCTCCCAGAACTGAGCGTGGGACTCTGGCCGACTGTCGCTACTCTTGAGGACTCGTGGGGTCTTCCTGCCCAACAACTCCTCGCTTTCATAGCCGTAGATACGCGTGAACTCCGGATTGACGTAGGTGAACAGGCCGGCTCGATCGGTCATGAACACGACCTCGCTGGAGCTGTTGACCGCGGTGCGGAGCCGCTTGAGTTCCTGGTGCTCCTTCCTCACGAGGCTGCTGGCATGGAAGGCGATCTGCGTCCCCGGTTCGCCGCGGAACGTGATGGGCGTGGTTGTGACGAGAACGGGGACCTCTCGTCCCTGCAGATCGAGAAAGACGTACGGCTGCTCGAAGGTCGACCCGCCGCCCTGCGTCAGGCCGCGCACGCCCTCCATGAGACTCGTCCGATCATCGGGGTGCACGAAGTCCAGGATCGGGCGGCCCAGGAACTCGGCGGCTGCCTCCCCACCGAGGAGTCGAGCGCCGGCGGGATTCACATAGACGACCACCCCGGCGACCTGCACACCCGTGCCGATCGGCAGGGAATCCAGGAGCTGGCACTGCTCGTCGGCGGAGAGCGGTTCCGCAAATGTCGCACCTGGGGCCTCTGGGGGGCAGTCAGCCATAATGGGCTTTTATCCTCAATAGGCAGGATCCGTATCACGCTGAGGTTTTGCTGCAACGGAACGCGCAGTCGACACGCGAGTCACAGCGAATCTCGGCAATACCGTACCGGCCAGGGCGTAGTCTCGAGTGAGGACCACACATGATTCGCAAGCTCTTCCTGGACGAGATCCTCCACGAGAGACCTCTCGGCACTTGGCGCCGCGGGCTGCAACGATTCAGTACGGGCCCGTTCACCACAACCAACCGTCTAGACGCATTTTCGACGGCATCTGTGCAGCGACCGGGTGAGGATCAACTCAGCTGTGGCGCACGCAAGCGCGCCACCTAATTGTAGTTTTGAGCGCAATAACCGGAGTCTACAATGCTTCGACGCGTCGACTCGATCGCGACATGGCGACCTGCCTCCTGGGGTATGGTCCCAGCCACCATGGCAGAGCTAAGAACCCAGCCCTTTAGTGCCCTCGTGACCCTGATGTTCAGGGAGCTACGCGAGCGGGACAGCATCTTCGGTCTCCCACGAAAGAAGTTCTTTTTGGGCAGCCCAGACCACGACCTGTCGGTGAGATTCCACGGCCGCCGCTGTCCGACGGCACTGGGACCGGCGGCGGGTCCGCACACCCAGATGGCCCACAACATCGTGCTCTCCTGGCTCGCAGGCTGTCGGATCATGGAGCTGAAAACGGTCCAGATCCTCGATCAGCTGGAGATCCCGCGCCCCTGCATCGACGCGCGCACGGTGGGCTACAACATCGAGTGGTCTCAGGAGCTGCGCCTGCACGAGGCCCTCCGGGAATACGTCTCGGCCTCGATGCTCATCGAGATGCTGGTCGCCTCCGGTGAAACAGGGATCTCCGCTGACTTTGCACCGCCGATCTTCGACATGTCGGTGGGCTACGACCTGAAGGGCATTCGATCCCCAGCGGTGCGCGGTTTCATCGCCGGAATGCGGGATGCCACCGACACCGTCGACGGCCTCCGAGCCCAGATCCCCGCCGAGTTCTCCGATCTTCGCGATCTGGACTTCACCACGGCGCTCTCCGACACCCTGACCCTGTCCACCTTCCACGGCTGTCCTCCGGAGGAGATCGAGCAGATCACCCACCATCTGCTCACCGAGCAAGGCCTGAACGCCATCGTCAAGCTGAACCCGACGTTGCTGGGCCAGACGCGGCTCCAAGAGCTGCTCGACGGCATGGGCTACACCGAGCGCGTTCCCGAGGCCGCCTTTTTGGAGGACGCCACCTGGACCCAGGCTGTGGGCTTCCTGGGCCGCCTCGGCGAGACTGCAAAGGCCGAGGGCAGAGGCTTCGGAGTCAAGTTCACCAACACCCTCATTGTCGAGAATGATGGCGAGTTTTTGCCGGGCAGCGAGGCGCGCATGTACCTCTCGGGTCAGCCCCTGCACGTGCTGGCCATGAACCTGGTCGGTCGGCTCCGAGACACTGTGGGCGACGCCTACCCGATCTCGTTCTCCGCGGGGATCGACCAGCACAACTTTGCCGACGCGGTGTCCCTGGGACTGGTGCCGGTGACGGTATGCACCGACCTGCTTCGCACCGGCGGATACGGCAGGGCGAGGGCCTATTTCAAGCGCCTCATCTCCCGGATGGACGCAGTCGGAGCGGCGGACATCGACCACTTCGTGCTCCTCGCCAGGGGGAACGCCGAGGCAGCTCTAGACGGGCTGCCAGAGAGCGCGGCGGCGACGTGTCGAGAGGCCCTGACAACGCCGGGATCCGACCTGCGAACAGCGGCTACAGAGCACTTCGAAGCCTGGCTCTCGGCGGCCCGGCTCCTGAACACCCGGGACTACGTCGCCCAGGTCACTGACGACCCACGCTACGGGCGGGCGAAGAACAACAAACCGCCGAAGAAGACCGGCACCTATCTGACGCTCTTCGACTGCCTGACCTGCGACAAGTGCGTACCGGTGTGCCCGAACAACGCCAACTTTGTGTTCACTCCAGCCCAGACCACCGTGCCCGCGGCCACTGTACGTCCCACCGCCGCCGGCCTCGTGGTCGATGAAAAGGAAGCCATCGAGCTCGAGCAGCGGCACCAGCTGGCCACCTTCATGGACTTCTGCAACGAGTGCGGAAACTGCGATGTCTTCTGCCCCGAGTCCGGCGGCCCCTATGTGCTCAAGCCTCGATTCTTCGGCACCCAGGCGGATTTCGAGCTCTTCAGCGACCACGACGGCTTCTGGGTGGGACCGGATCGCACGCTGGCCCGCGTCGAGGGAAATGTGATCTGGCTCGCCGAGGAAGCGGGAAAAGCGCACTTTGTCGGCGAGGACTTCGATCTGTCCCTCGCTCCGGATGGGCAGATCTCCGGCCACGCTGCCTCCGACGTTGACCTCACCTGGCTCCACATCCTGAGGCTGGTCCGGCAGACCGTACTCGGTGAGGTCAACGCGGTGAGCGCCCGGATGTCAGTGCCTTGATTCGCGTCCCGTTCACACTCAACGGCAGGTTTGTCTCCCCCGAGGTCCGGGAGGGAGAGCTGCTCCTCGACACCCTCCGCGACCGCTTCGGCATCATCTCCACCAAGAACGGCTGCCAGCCCCAGGGTCAGTGCGGCAGCTGCCTGGTGCTGCTCGACGGAAAACCCCGGGTCTCCTGTGTCACTCCGACCGCGAAAGTCGAGGGGCGAAACATTGAGACCCTCGAGGGCGTCCCCGCCGAAGAGAAAGCGCTGTGGGGGCGGGCCTTTGTGACCGCGGCCGGCCTGCAGTGTGGCTTCTGCATCCCCGGCATCGTCCAGCGCGGCAGGGCATTACTCGCGAAGAACCCCGATCCTTCCCGCGCCGAGATCGCCAAGGCCATCGACGGAAACCTGTGCCGCTGCACCGGCTATGTGCGCGTCATCGACGCCATCCAGCTCGTGGCTCGGGAAAAGGCCGGAGAGCCCATGCCCGAGCCCCTCGACGACGGCGGAGTGGGCACCTCTCTGAAGCGGGTGCATGGCGAGGCGCTCACGGTCGGAGAACAGCCCTTTGTCGAGGATCTCACTGCCGAGGGCCTGCTGTTCGGGGCGGTGCGGCTCTCGGATCATGCGAGGGCGAAAGTGGTGAGCATCGACACCTCCGCCGCCGAAGCCATGCCGGGAGTCATCCGTGTCGCCACATATACAGACGTGCCAGGAGAACGCTGGTATGGACTGATCTATCGGGACTGGCCGGGGTTCGTCGCAGAAGACGAGGAAGTGCGCTGCGTCGGGGACTTCCTCGCCGCAGTGGCCGCCGTCGATCAACACACCGCCCGAGCCGCCGCCGAGACGATCAAAGTGGAGTACGAGCCGCTGCCCCCGGTCCTCGACGCCGAGCTCTCCCTGGAAACCGACGCCCCTCAGGTCAACCCGACTGGCCCGAATCTGCTCTCCCAAACAGCATTTTCCCGCGGGGACGCCCAAGCCGCTCTCGAGGCGTCGGCCCACGTCGTCACCGAGACCTTCACGACCCAGCGCATCGAGCACCTGTTCCTGGAGCCGGAGAGTGCGCTGGCCGTACCTCGCGATGACGGGCGGCTGCATCTGTACACCCAGGGGCAAGGGGTCTTCGACGACCGGCGCCAGGTGGCGGAATTCCTCGGGGTCGAGGCCGATCACATCTTCGTCGAGCTCGTGCCGAACGGGGGCGCGTTCGGGGGCAAGGAGGACATGAGCATCCAGGCCCATGCATGCCTGCTGGCTCACCTCACCGATCGACCGGTGCGACTGACGCTGACCCGGGAGCAGTCCATCCGCGTCCACCCCAAGCGCCACCCGATCAAGATGACCTACTCCGTCGGCTGCGATTCCGAGGGTCGGCTCACTGCCCTGCGAGCGCGCTTGGTCGGGGACACCGGCGCCTATGCCTCGGTCGGGAGCAAGGTCCTGGAGCGAGCGGCCGGTCACGCGGTGGGCCCCTACCGGGTCGCCAACGTCTTTGTGGAGGCCTTCGCGGCCCGCACCAACAACCCTCCGTGTGGCGCAATGCGCGGCTTTGGAGCGAACCAATCGAGCTTTGCGCTGGAGGGCTGCCTGGATCGACTGGCCGAGGCCGTGGGGCTCGACGGCTTCGAGATGCGAGAGCGAAACGTCGTCGGGATAGGCGACATGTTCACCACCGGCCAGGTCCTCGACAAGTCAGTGGGAATCCGGGCCACACTGATGGCAGTGAAAGACGCCTACTACGCCGCAAGAGACGCTGGGCTCGCGGTCGGACTCGCCTGCGGCATGAAGAACTCCGGGATCGGGAACGGGGCCGTCGAGTTCGGGCGTTGTCGGCTCGCAATCGAGGAAGACGGCCAGGTTTCGCTCTACAACGGCTTCACCGAGATGGGCCAGGGACTGCTCACGATCCTCGTCCAGTGCGCGGTCGAGGTAACCGGCCTTCCCGCCGAGCTCTTCGCGCCCAAGGTCGACGCCACCTTTGCCCTCCAGTGCGGCCAGACCACCGGCTCCAGGGGAACCCTGCTCAGCGGGCGAGCGGTCATCGCAGCCGCCACCAAGCTGCGCGCCGATCTCGACGGCGGGCACACTCTCGACGACCTGAAGGGAAGGATCTACGCCGGAGATGTCACCATCGACGACACCACCCCCCCGGGGGCCGACGTCGACAAGATCAAGACCCATACCGCCTTTGGATACGCCACCCAGGTGTGCATCCTCGACGAGGACGGCCGTCTGTCCCACGTCGTCGCCGCCCACGACGTCGGCCGCGCCATCAACCCCGACCTGTGCCGGGGTCAGATCGAGGGTGCGGTGCACATGGGCCTCGGGTTTGCGCTCTCGGAGGAGCTGCCCTGCAAGGACGGAATGCCCGTCGCGTTCAGCACCCGAGAGATCGGCGTCCTGCGCGCTCGCGACATGCCGACCGTCGAGGTCATCCTCGTCGAAGACCACGAACCCGAGGGTCCGTTTGGCGCCAAGGGAGTCGGCGAGATCGGGCTCGTACCCACCGCCGGTGCAGTGGCCGGCGCCGCGGCGGCCTTCGACGGCATCCACCGCACTGTGCTCCCAATGAAGGACTCTCCTCCAGGGAAGGCCGTGACCGTCGGGCGAATCAAGGCAAAAGACCGGGAGAACTGGCACTGATGGCGATCTCAGACGACGGACTGCTCATCGAGGTTCCCGCGGGTGCAGTGCCCGGCCGGATCTGCGCACACACCCACCTCTACAGCGGCCTGGCCCCCCTCGGCATGCCCGCCCCCGAGCCGCCTCCCGAGAACTTCCTCCAGATCTTGCAGCGGGTCTGGTGGAGGCTGGATCGGGCGTTGGACGCGGATAGTTTGCGAGCGTCGGCCCGACTCTACATCGCCGAGGCCCTCCTGCACGGAGTGACCGGGCTCGTCGACCACCACGAGTCTCCAAACCTCATCGAGGGCTCCCTCGACATCCTCGCCGACGCCGCTGAAGACCTCGGAATGAGGGCGGTGCTCTGCTACGGCGCCACCGAGCGAAACGGCGGCCGCGACGAGGCCAAGCGCGGACTGGCGGAGTGCCGTCGCCTCGTCAGCGAGCGCTCCTCTCCACTCATCCGCGGAATGATCGGCCTGCACGCGTGCTTTACGGCCAGCAACGACACCGTCACCGAGGCGGGGGACCTCGCTCGGAGGCTGGGGGTGCCCCTGCACGTGCACCTCGCCGAAGACCTCGCCGATGTCCAGGATTCCCGGGAGCGCGGCTTCTCAGACCCCCTCGCTCTGTTGGAGGCCTGTGGAGCGCTGCCCCCGAACACATTGCTTCCCCATGGCGTGCATCTGACCCGGGAGCGCGTGCAGCACGCAGCAGCAAGAGGAGCGTGGTTCGCCCACAATCCCCGATCCAACGAGGGAAACAAGGTCGGATATGCAGCCGCCCTCGCCGCCACCGACCGGGTAGTTCTCGGAACCGATGGCTTCCCCGCCGACATGCTCACCGAGGCCGCCGCGGTCCGAGAGCCGGGGCAGGGTCAGGCCCGCCTCCATCGCGGACGTCAGCTGATGCAGGCCATCTTCGGCCAGCGCTTCGACGGCACTCCCGGGGCGGCCGCCGATCTGGTCCTGGAGGGCGAAGGGGGCCGGTCGGTCATGATAGAAGGGCGCTGGGTGGTTCGAGACGGGGTGCTGCTCACCGCCGATATCGACTCCATCCGCGCCGAAGCCCGCGCCCAGGCGACGCGGCTCTTTGCACGAATGAGGGACCTCTGACATGGCAACACTAGGACTGGAAGCTGAGATCGTCGACGAGGCGGCGGTGGCCAGAACCGCAGACCACCTCCGGCAGAGTGGCGTTGTTTTGCCCACTTTTGCCCAGCTCGCCGATCCCACCACCATCCCCGCCGACATCCAGGCCGCCCTGGCCGACGTCGATCCCGACACCCCTCACCCGCTGAACCTGTTCCGGGTGCACTGGCACAACGACGACGATCGCCGCTCGATCCGCGCCGTTCCTCGCTACATCGAGATCCCATCGGCGTTCTCCGGAGTGGAGGCCAAGATCGTGGTCTCCCTCGGCGCCCGCTTCCCGCTGATCAGCGCCCACAAGGTGCTCGCCGCCTATGGCTGCCTGGTGCCTCGACTGGTGACGGGACAGTACGACCTGCACCGACATCGCGCCGTCTGGCCGTCGACTGGCAACTACTGTCGGGGTGGCGTCGCCATCTCACGGATCCTCGGGGTGCACGGCATCGCGGTTCTGCCAGAGGGCATGTCCAAAGAGCGCTTTGACTGGCTGGATCGGTGGGTCACGGCACCTGCAGACATCATCCGCACCGTGGGCGTGGAGTCCAACGTCAAGGAGATCTACGACAAGTGCGCCGAGCTGGCCGCCACCGAAGAGAACATCATCTTCAACCAGTTCTGCGAGTTCGGAAACCACCTCGTGCACCTGGCCATCACCGGCCCCGCGCTGCAGCACATCTTCGAGGATGTTCGCGGCAAGAGCCCGCAAGCACGCCTGGCGGCCTTCGTCTCCGCCACGGGATCTGGGGGCACCATCGCCGCCGGAGACCACCTCAAGGAGGCCTACGGCACCAAGATCGTCGCCGTCGAGGCCGCCGAGTGCCCGACCCTGCTCTACAACGGCTTCGGCGAGCACAACATCCAGGGCATCGGCGACAAACACGTGCCGCTGATCCACAACGTCATGAACACCGACGCGGTGGCCGGCATCTCCGACGTGCACACCGACACGCTCTACGTGCTCCTGAATACCCCGGCCGGACAAGCCTATCTGAAGGATCGACGCGGCCTCCCCGATGCCCAGATCGACGACCTGCGCGAGCTGGGCCTGTCGGGGCTCTGCAACGTGCTCGCGGCGATCAAGACCGCCCGACACTACAGGTTGGGGGCCGACGATGTGCTGATCACCATGGCCACCGACTCCGGCGCCATGTACCACTCCGAGGGAGAGCGAGCGCTGGACAAGTACTTCGGCGGCAGCTTCGACGCCGTCGACGCCGGAGAGACCTTTGGAAGGGCCATTCTCGGCGCCTCCACCCAGGACTATGTCGAGCTCACCGAGACCGACCGCCGCCGCATGTTCAACCTCGGCTACTTCACCTGGGTCGAGCAGCAGGGCGTAGACATCGCCGACTTCGAGGCCCGGACCTCTCAGGCCTACTGGAAGGGACTACGGCCGCTATTGCCCAAGTGGGACGCCCTGATCGAGCAGCTCAACGAGCGGGCCCAGTGATGGATTTCATCTGCGGCGGCTGCGGGGTCGCGGTCCGCCCAGATGCCGGCCAGCCGCTGCCGGCAGTGTGCCCGAACCGCGGCGATGACGGCGACCACGTCCTGGCTCGCGTCCTGAGCGGGCACCCCAGGCCGGCGGACAACGCCCACCCCTTTCTTCGTTTTGCGCCGTTCATGGCCGCTTCTCAGCTTGACCCCGGGGGCTATGAGCGGGCAGTTCTGAGCCTGGACGAGGCCGTGCAGCGCGTGGACGGGCGAGGATTCGTGCAGACGCCGTTCTGTCGCCATCCCCTAGGGGAGAAGCTGGGTATCGAGCTGTGGGTCAAGGACGAGACCGGCGCGGTGGGCGGCTCTCACAAAGCCCGCCACCTGTTCGGGATCCTGGTGTGGCTCTCGGTAGTCGAAGAGCGGGGTTGGCTGCCCAAGAACCGGGAGCTCGCCATCGCCTCCTGCGGGAACGCCGCCCTCGCTGCTGCGATCCTGGCTCGGGCTGCCCAGCGCTCCCTGCGGGTCTTCATCCCCACTGACGCCGCCGCATCGGTGGTCCAGAGGCTGGGAGATCTCGGAGCGATCGTCGAGGTCTGCCCACGGGTTCCCGGCGAGGATGGCGATCCCTGCTACCGGCGGTTCCGCGAGGCCGTCGAACGAGGTGCCCTGCCCTTCTGCTGCCAGGGACCCGACAACGGGCTCAACCTGGAAGGTGGTCAGACCCTGGGCTACGAGATGGGGTTCTCCCTGGCCGAAGCAGGCGCGGACCTCGATCACCTGATTGTGCAGGTCGGAGGCGGAGCTCTGGCCTCATCGACTGCCCAAGCCTTCGCCGAGCTGCACCGACTGGGAGTCGTCTCGCGGATGCCGGCGCTGCACTGCGTCCAGACCACGGGGGCCGCGCCTCTCGCTCGGGCCTTCGCGAAGGTGCGAGGACCCGCCGATCTAGAGCGGGCAGCGGCGGATCGGCCCTCTTTCATGTGGCCCTGGGAGGAGCAGCCGAGGAGCTTGGCCCACGGCATCCTCGACGACGAGACCTATGACTGGCTGGCTCTGGTCCGGGCGATGCATCAAACTGGCGGGAGTACGCCGGTGATCGACGATGTGCTGCTCGAAGAGGCTCGGGGACTCGTGGACGGGGTGAGCTACACGGGGCTCGCTGGGTTGGCTGGGCTGCTGCACCTTCTCCGGGAGGGAGGAATTTCTCCGGGTCAGCGGGTGGCGGTGTTGTTCACTGGAGTGCGGCGCTGAACGCCGAGTTCCGTGCGGCCCATTCGCCCCGAGCGGGTCGTGCCTAGCCACTCTCGCGGCTGCCTGAGTCCACCACGTTGCAAAGACGAGTAGAATCGGTTCAGAGGGAGCCTTGCAAGCCGAACCACCGAACTACCTGACTCGGGTGACCGTCAAGAACACTCGTTGCTTCGAACACGTCGAGCTCGACCTCTCCGATGGTCAGGGCGGCACCGCGATGTGGACGGTGCTCCTCGGCGAGAATGGGCGCGGCAAGACAACGATGCTTCAAGCGATCGCGGCGTTGTCGCAGTCGACGGTGGCCGAGGGGTCGATCAACCCGCTGTCCCAACGCTCGTCACACCGCCGACCAGGACCCGCGGAGGTGTTGGCCCATCTACTGGACGGAAGGCACTGCACAGTCCACTTCGGCGCTGCCGGGGCGGCCTATCACTGGGAGCCGACGGTGCCCTTCTTCGCGTATGGCGCCACCCGGCGATCCTCGAGCGCCGTTTTGGCCTCCGACCCTGAGAACGGCAGCAGCCTGGCGACCCTCTACGACCCCGAGGCCCGTCTCATCAACGCCGAAGAGTGGTTGTTACGCCTCGACTATGCCGCCAGGGCGTCGAAGGACACCCAGCGCGCGGAGGCCCGTCTCGCCGCAGTCCGTTCGTTGCTGATCGACCTCCTCCCCGATGTGAGCGAGATCGAAGTCCTGCCTCCAGAGGACGACGAGGGGGGTCGGGTGCGCTTCCACACGCCCTTCGGTGCCGTTGGACTGATGGATCTCGGTCTCGGATATCAGGCAATGATCGCCTGGATGGCCGATCTGGCCGCGAGGTTGTTCCGCCACTATCGCAACAGTTCCCGACCGACAGCCGAGCCGTGCATCGTTCTAGTAGACGAAATCGACCTACATCTGCACCCCACCTGGCAGCGGCACCTACAAGTTCATCTACTCGAGCAGTTTCCGGCTGCACAGTTCATCGTCACCGCGCACAGCCCCCTCATGGTTCAGACAGCCTTTGATCAGAACCTCGCAGTCCTGCTGCAGGACGGTGATGCGGTCAGGATCGACAACAATCCGCGGGTGGTCCAGGGTTGGCGGGTCGATCAGCTTCTGACCAGCGAACTCTTCGAGTTGCCGAGTGCGCGTCCGCCCGCTGTTGCAGCGCTGCTCGCAGAGCGTACCGAGTTGGTCGGACAGGGGGAACTCGACGGGCCGAGCCAGAAGCGCCTCGCCGACATCGACGCCCAGCTCGGCAGGCTCCCGACCGCGGATTCCGTGCAGGCACAGGATGATCTCGATGCACTGAAGGCGCTGGCACGCCGCCTCGCTGAAGAGCTGGATTCAGCTTGATCCGGTTAGAGCGGCCGAACGAGCCGGCAACCCTGGCCAAGGCGGGACCCGCCAAGACTCGCGACCTGGTTGAGCGGGTTCAGTCGGACTGGGATGCGTTCTGCCGCCCCAACAAGCCAAGGAAACTGCCTGTCAAAAGCAGCGTCTACGGGGCGCCCGACGTTCGAGCCGCGCTCGAGCACGCCCAACACGGGAAGTGCGCCTACTGCGAACACCCGATCGGTGCCGCACAGTCGGGGGACGTGGAACACTTTCGGCCAAAAGGTGCAAGCAAGCAACATGCTGGCGACGCCTACACCCGCCCAGGATACTACTGGCTCACCTACACCTGGGCCAATCTCCTGCTCGCATGCAGTAGATGCAACGGCGCGCCTAGCAAAGGAAACCAGTTCCCAATCGCGCATCCAGAGAATCGCGCGCGCCGCCCGGAGCACGATCTCGACGCGGAGGGACATCTACTCGTTGATCCCTTCAGTGACTCTCCCGACGAGCACGTGAGTTGGGACCGTCACGACCCGAAACCGTTGACCGAACGGGGGCGCGCGACCATCGCCGTGTGTCGCTTGGGCCGCCCACAGTTGGGCGAGGCTCGTATGGGTCGTATCCAGGAAGCCACCGCGCTGCTGCTGGCGCTTCGGGCGCTTCGCGCATGGGACCCATCCAGCGCAGAAGTCGCACTGCTCGAGGAGCACACACCCAAATTTATCGGCCCTGCAGCTCCATTTTCCGCCGCGGTGCGCGCCGCGTGCGCCGGCCTTCTGGGGGTCCTCAACCTGTAGCCGACGCCTGCGATTGAAACGACCTGGAGATAGCCACAAGGAGCGAGATCTACTCCTCGTCGTTGCTTTGCGCCTTGTCCGCCGGCGGCGGGTCGGAGGCACTGAGGAAGCATACGAGTGGCAACACGGTCAACTCACGACACCTGCATGGACGAGGGCAGTGTCGCCCTCCGGCTGACCGCGACGTTGTCCGCCGTGCCTTCCAAGGGAGACTCCGATATCCTCATGCCAGTCGTCGACGACGCCCCGCCCAGTGCTAGCGCTTCCGCTGGGCCGGTGGCCAGCTCGATGACCACACCGCTGGAGGAGACCGCATGCCGCACGCCCCGTTCACCAAAGAAGAGCTTGAGATCCTCGACCGAGAGACGCACCTCCCGGGGTTCGATACGCCACCCGAGAGCGCGCGCTGGTGGGAGCGGCATCTGCACCAGCTTCGACAGGACTCGGACCCCATCGCCCCCCTGGTCGCGGCGCAGCTGAGGGCCAACGTACCGCCCTTCCCCGGCAACGCCCCATCTATCCAGGATCCAAGCTGGCTACCGGGTGCAGAGGCCGAACTGATCGACCTCCTCACCAACTCGGGCATCTACTCAATAGAGCAGCTGAGCCGCTGGGATAGGCGCTCCCTCGCCGCCCTTGATGGGCTCGACTCGAAGCGAGCGAAGCGACTCGTCGAGTTGGTCCGCGAACACGGCCCAGGTCCCCGCCCAAACGCGGCGGCAGGCAAGAAGCTGTTCGCCGCCGCCCGTCGCGAATACGGCTGGAAGGACTTCGTCAAGAAACACAAGCTGAACACCGGGACCCTGCGCTGGCGCTGTGGCTACCTCTTTGCACTCTCCCTCGGGATTGAGCAGATCTCGTTGCTCGAGCATCCCCTCTGCCGCTACGTCCGCTCCCTCCACCTGACCCTGACCGGCTGGAAGGGCGTGAACAAGCTCGCTGACTACCAGCCGCCACTACTCAGCCTCTGGATCCACAACATCTCGCTGCTTTCCGTCGATATCGCGGAGATCGCCAAGGACTGGCCCTCGCTTCGATCCCTCCGGCTCACCCACGAAGGCCTCTGTCAGACCGAGCCCGTCCACATGCCTCGGCTCGAGGAGCTGGCTGTGAGCAGCGTGCAGCTCCTTCAGGAGTCCACGGTGTCTGCCATCTGCGCCTCGCACATGCCGGCCCTGCGCAATCTCGAGATCTTCGGTATCGGCCGTTCCAGCGCAGCGTTGGTGCTGTCGCGCTTCGCAACCTGGCCCGAGCTGAACCTCAAGCTCAGCGGAGCGATCGAGCCCTCGGTGCGGCAGGCACTGGAGGCCGCCTTTGGAGAGCGGGTCTGGTTCGGTGACACCGACCGGGAGTGTAGACGCAACTCGCGCTTCGACTATCCAGAGCTCGAGGCAGAGCCGGCTCCCCTCACCCGGGAGGAGCTCGTCGGTAGCTGGCGGCTCGATGAGGTTCGAGTCTTCAGTGAGCACACACCCAGCGAGCCCTCACAGTGGCAGGAGATCTCCCTCGACCTGGACGAGGATGGGCGCTATCGGCTCGCACTTCCCGGTGGAGAGGAGTCCGGACAGTGGAGCTTCGACGTGCCACAAATCCGACTCACTGACGAGGACGTGGCATCGATCCGGCTACATTCGGTACACCACCGAAACGGGCAGCTCCTCCTGCATTTCGAGGAGCTCGAGCACGCGATCGAGGTCTTCGCTGCGCTGCGGCGTGTTTGATCACCTGCAAGGACACGATGACGGGGTGTTTCAACTAGCGGTCCATGCGCGCGCGATTGCGCGCGCATGTCACAGCGCTCGATTCCCGGCGTTCCCCCTTTCGGCGCTGGGGTCGCTACTTGGCGCGATTCTTGCTTAAAACGGATGGACGTTGACGAACAGCGACTCATCCCAAACCCGACGGTGATTTGATGCGGATCCTCTCACTCCTGCTCTTGTCTGCTTGCGGCCCATCCATGGGCGATGGCTCCCAGATCGCTCTCTCCGATGTCGCGTACTGGGCCTACAACATCCAGGATGTCGACAGCGACCGGCAGTACGAAGAACTCGTCGGCACCCACTTCGACCTGTACGTGCTCGAGGTCACCACCACCGAGACGGGCAACGAGGACTTCGACATCGGCGGGCTCATCCACGATATCCGGCAGCACAACCTCGACTACCGCGGTGTCGATCCCATCTTTCTCGCCTATGTCGACGTGGGGCAAGCCGAGGACTGGCGCTGGTACTACGAGGAGGGCTGGACCATCGGAGACCCCGAGTGGATCGTGGCCACCGACCCCAACAACTGGGAGGGCAACTACCCCGTGGCCTTCTGGCACCAGGAGTGGGAGGACATCGTCATCTACGGCGACGGCGAGAACAGCCATGTGAACGCCACTCTGGACGCCGGCTTCGACGGAATCTACATGGACTGGATCGAGGCCTACAGCGACGAGCGGGTCATCGACAAGGTCGCCGAGGACTTTGCGCTCACCTACGAACAGGCAGAGGAGAAGTCGTCGCAGCTGATGTTCGACTTCATCGACAAGATCGGCACCTATGCGCGCACCGAGGCAGACGACGCCAACCCGGACTACCTCGTCGTCACCCAGAACGCGTCCGATCTCTATGTGTGGGATCCGGACCGCTTCGAGGAGGTCAACGACGGCATCGCGCTGGAGGCCATCTGGTGGGACGGCGACGGTGGCTTCGACAACTGGAACGACTCCGACGGCTACAACCTGCGCACCAACAAGCTCTACCCGAACTGGACCGAGGAGGTGCTGTCCCACCTCGACCCCATGAAGGGACGGCTGCCGATCTTCTGCGTCGAGTACGCGCAGGACATGGACGGCGACGATGCGGCGAGCCAGGTCTACGACGAGCTAGCGCCGAAACACGGGTTCATTCCGTACGCTTCGAGGCGATCCCTGGCGCGACTGTCCACGACGCCGCACCCTCCTGGCTATGGCAAGAAGGACTACTGACGGTGGACGGGTGCCAAGCATGAGAGCACCTTCAAACTAGCATTCGGACTCGCACCGTCAAGGGTCGGCTCAGCCGCGACCATCGCGCGCCCCCCTTGCACCGCCATGCGAAATCCTATATACATAAGCAATCACTTATGTGTTGCCGAGAATGCCCTCATGAACGCCGATGTCTTTCGCGCCGTCTCCGACCCCACCCGACGCCAGATCCTCGACCGCCTCCGCGGTGGCGATCAGCGCACAAGGGAGCTGACGGCCCGCTTCGGCATGAGCCAGCCGGCGGTTTCTCAGCACCTTAGAATCCTGCGAAATGCAGGTTTGGTGCGCTTCGATCGCCGAGGCAGAGACCACTGGTATGCGCTGGAGCCAGAGGCGTTGCGCGAGGTCTACGACTGGGTCGAGCACTACCGCGCATTCTGGGACGACCGGTTGCACAACCTCGGCGACATCCTCGATGATCGTGTGGAGAGAGAACATGGCGCGTGATCTGAGACTGGAACGGTACTACCCCCACCCACGTCAGGCGGTCTGGGACGCCATCACCGATGCGGACACCGTCGCCAAGTGGCTGTCGACGCGCGACTTCGCTCCGGAGATCGGCCACCGATTCACGCTTCAGGCGACCCCGGGACCGGGCTTCGACGGCCACGTGCGCTGCAGAGTCCTCGCCGCCAACGAGCCGCACACCCTGGTCTTCTCCTGGCACGGGGGCCCGGTCGAGACCGTGGTCACGTTCAACCTCCACAGCGAGGGTGCGGGTACGAGGCTGATCATGGTGCAAGCCGGGTTCGAGGACGCCCACGCACACACCCTCGTGCCAGCACTTCACCTCTGGTGGCAGCAGTCCCTCGACAGCGACTGGCTCAGCAACGTGATTTGCGGCGGGATCTCGGTTGGGGCCGTCGGTACGGTGGGAGCCCTCGGCGCGCTCGGATCGATCGTGGTCGGCGCCGCGGTGCTGGTGAGCGCCGCTTCCCTCATCACAGCGCCGCCGCTGCCGGCTGCTCTGGCGTCGACGCAGACCCTCGAGGGCTCGCTGATCGGACAAGACCCCGAGCGCGAACCTCCCGAGGTGGAGGCTTCGATCACACTGCGAAGATCCGATGGTCGCACCGGTCGGGAGACACCCCTGCATGGGGCTCCGGTCGACTCCCTCCCCCAGATCGAACCCGATCCGACCGCGGCGAGCCTGGCCCTGACGCCGCCCGAGCTCGCGGATGACTTCGAGGCCGCAACCGCCGTCGACACCTCGGGACGCGCGAGGGGCTCCCTCATCTACTACGAAGAGGCGCTGCCCTCGACGCTCAATCCCCTGTACGCGACCAGCATGGTTGACTTTCGCACCCAAGAGCTGATCTTCGACCGCCTGTTCTACGCGGTAGGCAACCATCGCCACAAGAGCCGCATCGTCACCCACTACAGCGTCGGCGATGGCGGGCAGACGCTGACCGTGAGACCGAAGACCGACATCCGCTGGCACGATGGGCGGCCCTTCGTACCCGCCGACATCTGCTTCACCGTCAAGGCCCTGATCGACCCAGACGTCGGCAGCACCCGCCGGTATCGGGACGTGCTCCAGGACTGCACGGCGACCGCTGACACCGCGACGATCTGGTTCAAGGAGCCCGTCCACACCCCCATGGCAAAGCTCGACTTCCACCTCCTGCCGGCCCACGGTTTCGACAGACCCATCCGCCGGGACACCGAGCTCGCGTGGCAGCCGATCGGCACCGGACCTATGCGAGTGAAAAGGAGGGGTCGGACCGGTTTCAAGCTGGTGGCTTTCGCCAATGCCCACCACGCCGCCCGCATCGCAGAGGTCAACCTGGTCGAAGGCGGCGATCCGTTCGTACAGGCGCGAACCCTCATGAACCAAGGCGTCGACGGCATCATCAACGTGCATCCCTCGCTGCTCGAAGAGTTCGATCCCGAGGACACGAAGACGTACAGCTATGCGCATCAAACCTGGTGGTTCGCGGCATTGAACACCGAGAGCGGCCCCCTCGGTGAACCTTCAATCCGCAAGGCCGTGGACTTCGCGATCGGGCGGGACCAGCTGCGAGAGTTCACCCTCGGTCGCGGCGCCGAGCTGGTTTCCAGTCCTCGGGCGGCGGCCGACCACGACTCCCCTCCTCGGGCCGAGGCCGATCTCGGGGAAGTCGAGGCAGCGATGCATGAGGCGGGCGCCACGAGGGTGTCCGGAAGGTGGCAAATCGACGGGGCACCAGTGGTCCTCCGGGTCGCCGTGGGCGACGAATCACAGTCGGTCGAGCTGATGGCCCAGCTGAGCAACCAGCTCCGGGCGGCCGGCTTCACGGCCCAGTCGTTCCGGTCGAAGGATGTGACCGCCCACGCGGCTGAGTACGACATCCTCGTGCACACCTGGACGAGCGCGTCGCCGAAAGACGACCTCGACAGCCTGTTTCACGGTGATCGCGGTGTGACCAATCCCTTCGGCCATCACAGCCCAGAAGCCGATGCCCTGCTCGACCGGTTTCGCGACGCCAAGACCGACACCGAGGCCAACCGGCTCCGGGACGAGTGGTATCAGACCATTCGAGAGGATCGGCCTGCGGTCTTCTTGTGGACCCGGAGCATCACCAGCGCGTGGGGCGCCCAGGTGAAGAACGTCGAGATCTCTCCGTTCTACTACTTCAGTGAGTTCGACAAGTGGTCGGTGGATTGACGGCCTGAGAGCCGGAGCCCAACGACCCCGACGAAACGTGGCGTTTGACATTGCGTAGGCCCGGGAGGTAGTCGCGAACCGAGACGGAACCGGATTCGAGGACCTCGGAACGGCCGGTAGCGGCCCCGGGTCCAGTGACCGGCGCGGTGCCCAGCCTAGAGAATTGTGCCGTGGTTCACGATGGCGCTGCTCGGTGTCTGGTCCAGCGCCTTGTCCGGCACAATGGACGCGACCTTCTGGGTGTCGGCGTGGGCGGTGTAGAGCTCCAGGGGGAAGCTGTGGGTGCCCTTGCCATCTCGCTGGCTCTTGCTCTGTGTGAAGGCCTGGTTCATTGCCCCTGGAAGAGCAATCTCGCCACCCGAGATCAGCTTGTCGCGCACCTGGGAGCCCAGCCCACCGAGCTGCCCGGCAATGGCATCGACACAGGCGGTCTTGGCCTCTCCCATCGTGTCTCCTTCCGGTGCGTCTCCTGCGGCAACGGCGTTGATGGCGTCCCCGATCTGGTTGGCTGTGATGTTCCAGCCCTCGTTGAGGTCCTGAATGTGCTGCTCTTCGGCCATGGCGATGTTTGTGGCCGCGCCACCGCTGACGAGCACGAAGTGTTGATAGCTGGGGTAGTCCTTTTGAGAAGTGGTCACGCTGTACCCCTCCCCCATGTTCTCCCCGATAGCAATGGCCGAGAAGCTTGGTTCTCCCCACGTTGTTGGCTTGGATGTGCAGGTGTGATCGAGGGTGAGAGTCCGACCAAACTCAAACGAGAGGCGGGGGAACGACGGCAGCGCAGCCTCGCTGTAGTAGGTCTGGCCATATATAGCCGGAAAACCTTGATGTCGGCCAACTGACACGGCCTCGGCAGACCCGGCACCGGGTGCCTCGAAAGACGGCGGGCTCTCACCGGTCCCGAGCTCGTGGGCGGCGTCATCCGCGACCTGTTCGCCGACCTGGTTTGTGACTGTTCCGTCAGCATTTACGTGGGTGAAGCTGGCGTGAACACCCCCGACACCTCCCAAGCAGTTTGCACATCCACATCCACCGGCGTGCAATCCCTCGCCTCCCGGGACTGCGGACAACAGACTGTGCTCTGGGGCGGCGGAGGGCAAGGCGCCGGCCGCGTCGCTGTTCGACTCGGAGACCTCTGTTGCCGGTTGCTTGGTCGCCGATTCCTGCTCGACTTGTCGCTGCTGACGCTGTGCTTTGGCCATACCCACTCCCTGCTCTTGGTATAGCCACCGCCTCCTGGCTCCAAACCTTAAATGGCCGAGCAGTTCCTTAAGACAAAGCGGGCACGGGATCTAAAGCGCCTTCATCGCCTCGAGAAACTCGACGACCGGCCCGACATCGGTCTCGCTGGGCCTTGTCGGCCCCCCGCCCGCGAGAGGAACGAGTGCTATCCCGATGGCCCGCCCATGTTTCTCAGGGCCCCTGGCCCACGCCTTGAGGATGGGCAGCTCCGGGTGCTCGGGATGAGCGCCATAGGGACTGATCATGCTCTCCATCTTCTCGATGGCCGCGGCAATATCATCGGGACCCTCGAACGGAGGCAGTGCCTTCATTGCCGCCTTGCACGACTCGTGTCCTTCGAACGAGCGGGTGTCGAGAAACACCTCGCGCACCAGCCTGTCGGTGGAAACAAGCATCAGGCGAGAGAGGTCGGCGTCGGCGGTCCCCGCGAGATCCACGGCGCGGATCCGGGCGACCTCCGCGGGCCTGTACTGCGCATTGGCCCTCACGACCGCGGCAAACCACGGATGCACAGACTCCGAGAACAGCGGATGTGCTGATGGGAGCGACCTCGGATCCAGCACCAGCTCCTCCGGATCTAGCTCCCGCGGTTTGGGACGATAGCGCCGCGAGGGCAGTTCGGTATCGTCGCCGAGCCACCGCTGCAGCCAGGCCCCGCTCCCCTTTCGGCCGGCTCCAATCAGCCAGATCTGGCCGTCGTTGCTCCACAGTGCGGAGCGAACGTCGGCGATCGGCAGATCGCGGCGCGCCACCACCTCACCCGTCAGGACTTCGCGCCTCTCGAACCAGCGATCCCTGCCAGAGCGGTGGAAGGTGTGAACGACGTCGCCCACGACGGCCATGTTCTGAGCGTGGCGGGCTTCACTGACCCACAGCGGGTTGCCGGTCTGTCCCTCCAGAGTCGTGACCACGCCTCCCGACAGGGACAGCGCCAGGTTCCCAATGAAGACGTCCCGCCAGTTCGGGTGGTAACTGAGGAGGTTCACATTGCCGTTGTCGTCGACGGACAACACTCGGGGAACGTCCACGCCCGCGCCCCCGATGCGCTGCGCCCACACCACCTGATCCGGACCGATACGGGCGACGAAGATCTCCCGGAGGAGGCCACTGTTGACGAGCTTGTGGGATCCGACGTCGAGAGCCAGGTCATCGAAGGCCCCAGCCAGAAGCACATCGCCGTTCGCGAACTCCGCGAGGCGTAAAGCGCCGATTCGACCATTGATCTCGCTTGTCTCTGCCTTCAGTAGGCCCTCGCGGTCGTGCCTGACGAGCCGGGCGCTGTTGGGCGCGAAGGCCTCGACGGTCGGGTCGAGGTTCACCGCGCCACCGACCCCGAGCAGCGGCTCGCCGTCCCCCACGACCAGCAACCCGAATGGATGAGCGGGCTCTGTCGAGGGGTACGCCACCTTCCAGTCGAGGTCTCCGGTCGGATGCAAGCGCTGCACGGCGCTTCCGTCCGCGGAGTACACCGCCCCGGCGTCGTCTACGGCAATTCGGTGCGCGGGACGGTCGTCGGGCACCTCCGCCGAGCTCCAGCGAACGTTCCCGTCCCGCTCATACCAAGACAACCGGGCACCCGACTTCGACGAAAACTTCCCTACAAACCCGTTGTTTGGCGTCGGAGCGAGCCCAGTCGGCTTCCGCTCGAGCTCCTTTTTCCACGACGCGTCGGGTGCGGGAGGCGGCGTGAGGTCCACCGGTTCGGGATCCGGCGTGCCTATCGGCTCCACAGCGACGGCGACCGGTTCCTCGACTGCCGCTGGACCACAGCCCAACAACGCTAGCGCAAACGACAAGACCACCGTACCCATGGCGGCAGCATACTCCACGGAGGAGGGCTAGCCGTCGACGCACACGCTGCCATCAAAACAGGTGTTCGTGGGACACGCGCAGCTGTCCACGTCCACACTGTATTCGGCCGCGCATCCGCAGGCGCCGGTGCTGCACGTATCTGGGAAGGCAGCGTCGGCAGCAACATCGCCGCAACAGGAAGAGGTGGTGACTTCGCCTCCCGTTGCCAGGCAGCCCTCTTCGGGTGTGTCATAGGTCACCACGTCTGAATCCTCCACGTCTACCTCCTCTCCCTCGCAACCTGCCGCCAACACCAAGAGAACTACCAGAACATGTTTCATGAATACCTCCACAACGAACGTTGCCGTTTTCCAGGAGGGTCACCATTCGAGTCTGTACATTCCATGGGGCGGGTCTCCACGGGCATGTGCGAATCGCCACTATGGGTGCCCCGTTGCTAGGGGATCTCGGTCTCTGCCCAGAGGGCGCCGCGCAGGTCTCCGAGGGCGTACCCTGTCGCGGCGTCCTCGGGATAGGACTCGGCGATGGCCTCTTTGACTTCGGGCTCGAGCTTGGCGCCGTGGCAGTTCAGGCAGGGCGCTTCGATGACCAGTGGCATGAGGAACCTCGCGCGGCGCCCGTGCTCGGTCGCGTCCACCCGAGAGAATCCTACAACGCCCTCTGCTTGGCGCTCTCCCTGCTCGGCGAGCCAGGCGCTGACCCAGTCCGGACCAGCGTTCTTGGGATTCCGCAGCCGCAGAGAAGAGCGGCCGACCTCCACTCCGGTCTCCGAAGCGATCTCGGTGGTCATGCCTTGAGCCGATGCCGAGCACATCTGCAGCGCGGGGACGGGTCCTCCGTCCTTCATGGCGGCGAGGAGGCTCCTTTTCAGAGTGCCACCCAGCATCTTGGCCGCCGCTTCCGCCCTGTCGAGAGCAGCTAATTCCGAAGCTTCGTCGTCAACTATTACCGAGGCGGCAGGCTCTGGAGAGGGTGTGGACGTGCCACGGAGCGCACGCAGAACGCTCAAGATGTTGGAGAAGTCGTCCGTCCACAGCGGCCCTGGCTCGCTACCATCGTGCAGCACCCAGCGCTCGTCGGAGGCCATCGGCTCCAAGTCGGCCCGCGATCGCCCCAAGACGACCCACCTCGATGACTCCTTGCCTTCGAGCAGCATCTGTTCGGTGACGATCATGTCCTCCTGCTCATAGAGCACCAGATCGAGCTCGTGGGCGATGTTGGCCAGGACCGGAACCAGGTCTAGATACCGGCTGGAGACGTTCAGGAGCATGAGCCCGTCGCTGGCTATCTTTGGCAGGTAGACATCGCGGAAGGCCTCGACCGTGAGCAGATGGATCGGAATCGCGTCGCTGCTGAAGGCATCCATCACAAAGATGTCGAAGATGTCGTCTGTTTCGGCCACCGTCAGGCGCGCATCGCCGTGTACGACCTCGAGCTGTACGCCGCGAGCGCGGGCATCGGTCATATAGGTGAAATGCCCGGATTCCTCGGCAATCCACGTCACGAGAGGGTCGATCTCGAAGTAGGTGAACTTGTGGCCATCGTGGCCGTAGCTCGCAAGCGAACCGCTCCCCAGACCGACGATTCCAACGTTCTCTTGCCGGCTCTGTGGCAGCGTTCGAAAGACCTGTCCCGCCGGTCCGGTCCGGTGGAAATAGGTCATGGGTATGTCGGAGCGCGCCGGATCGACGAACTGCAGGCCGTGCAGGGTCGTTCCATGCATCAGGGCATTCAAACCGCGTTCCTCCCAGTGGGCGACGCGGTGGATCCCGAAGAAGGAGCGCTCTGCGAACACCAGCGACCCCTCGTAGATCGGGTTCAAGGTGGACGCCAGGAACACGGCCCCGAGTCCCAGTCCGAGGCGGATGGGGCGCTCGACCAGCGTCAGGCACAGCGCAACCGGAATGCCAGCCGCGACCAGGGACTCTATCGGCCCCGAGAGCGCGACGAACCGGGGAATGAGGGCGCAAATGACCGCGCAGACCCCAACAACCGCCGCCGGAGCGAGGTCGGACTTCCACTGCCCTTCTTCTCTTGCAGGCAGCAACAGAGCAACGAGAACCAGGGTTATTGGGTACTCGGCGGCGCTGTTGAACGCCATGGGCGCGATCAAGGCGTTGAAGAGTCCGCCGAGCACGCCACCAAAGGACATGATCAGATAGAACTCGGTGAGATACGCTGTTTCAGGCCGATCTTCGGCGAGCTCTCCATGACAGACCATGGTCGCCACGAAGAAGGTGAGGATGTGGATCGGTGCGATGAGCCAGACCGGATTGTTGGCCCCGATGACCAGCAGCAACACCAGCGTCATCAACAGGGTCGGCAGGCTGTAGACCATCCACTTGTGCTTGAGGACCTTCGTCTGGGCAAAGACCAGGATGAAGGTGAGCAGATACAGCGCCAGCGGGATGATCCACAGGAGCGGTACGCTGGCGATGTCCGAGGTGAAGAAGGTCGTCACCGCCAGCATCAGGCTCGACGGAACAAAGGC
>PJEL010001183.1_pt1 | contig 27500 bp, 20 predicted proteins | sample 1853271 | NCBI WGS metagenome assembly PJEL01 (sample SAMN08108733, study PRJNA415343) | Invertebrate metagenome, whole genome shotgun sequencing project. | host: Globobulimina | place: Sweden: Gullmar Fjord | collected 2015-08 | reverse complement strand
TTTTTAATTTTAGTCCGGCAACTACTTACTTTCCCAGGGCTTCGCGGCCCAAGTATCATCAGCCATGGAGGGCTTAACTACCGTGTTCGGAATGGGAACGGGTGTGGCCCCTCCGGTATAACCACCGGAAGCTTTTTTCAAAGTGCTACAAATAATAACATTGCAGCTTTATAAAATGCAACTCTTTATTTTAAAAAAAATTGCATCGGTAAAATTTGGTGGAGGTGAACGGGATCGAACCGATGACCCCCTGCTTGCAAAGCAGGTGCTCTCCCAGCTGAGCTACACCCCCGGAATAAAACAAACAGTCAATAGATCAATAGTATAAGAAAAAAAAACAAAAAAATCAAAACTCTTGACCAGTGACTTATGGCTTTTTTTTAAAAAGCCATATTAATGGTGGGCCTAGATAGATTTGAACTATCGACCTCACGCTTATCAGGCGTGCGCTCTAACCAACTGAGCTATAGGCCCTCAATAATATCAAAGAGCAATTAAAACTCCAGGCCTGTCGAATCGACCGCTCTAATCAACTGAGCTATAGGCCCTGATGCAATGAAAATAATACCTTAAAAAATTGATGAATGTCAATTGACCTACTACCCGCAATTCCCCCTTTTATGGATCATTAAGTCATCGCTATTAACATTTTTAATTAGGAGAAAAACGCTGAGTCTCATGTTCTAATTCAGAAATTGTCTGTTTAACAGGCAGTGTAATAATGAATTTTGTCCCATGTCCTTCAGAACTGCTTGTTCTGATATTTCCGGAATGCCGCTCCACAATTCTTTTGCAGACTGAAAGTCCTATACCTGTCCCTTGATATTCATTCCTGTTGTGCAGACGTTGAAATACTCCAAAGATCCGGTCTGCATGTTTTTCATTGAAACCAATACCGTTGTCCTCTATCGTTAAGCGGTAAAAACCATTTTCTTCTGCATCCTCATTTTGGTTGATTAACTTGCCATGTATCTTTATAACAGGTGGTTCATCTATTTTATGAAATTTCAGTGCATTACTAATTAGGTTCTGGAATAATTGACGCATCTGAAGAGGATCGGCGCTGATGGTTTCAAGATCGCCAATATCTACCCGGCCTTTTATCTCATCGATTCTAACTTCAAGGTCAGACAATACTTCCTCAATGACAATGTTCAGGTCAACATTAGTAAAAGGCTGTGCCTTTGTCGTTACTCTTGAAAATGTGAGCAGGTCATTAATCAGGGTATGCATCCGTGTTGAGGCGCTCTTCATTCTTTTAAGGTAATCACGCCCCTGCTCACCAAGGGATTCGTAATATTTTGATACCAGGCGGTCTCCAAATACTGTTATTTTTCTTAAAGGTTCCTGCAGGTCATGAGAAGCTACATAGGCGAATTGCTCCAGTTCCATGTTACTCTGTTCGAGTCTCTCATTAAACTTAATCAGTTCTTCTTTTGCTTTTTTACGATAACTTATGTCTCTGAATATTCCCTGGGTAGCATGGAAGGTGTTATCTTTAAACTGCATGCTAATGTTCCCTTCTACATACACAGACGTGCCGCTTTTTGTTATGAATTCTGTTTCCATCTGATTTATCGTGTTGCCGGCACAGATTTCTTTGAAATTATTGATGCAGTTTGGTAAATGCTCCTTGGATATTACATCCACAAATTTCATATGAGTGACTTCCTCTTCAGTGTAACCCAGTACTTCCCGCCACTTTTTATTCACATACAAAAAGTTGCCTTCCATATCCACACTTTGGACCAGGTCACTCGCGGTTTCGAGCAGGTTTCTGTACTTTGATTCACTTGCCATTAAGTCCATTTCAGCCTGTTTGCGCATAGTAATATCAGTAAAGATTACAACAGCTCCAGCAATATCGCCCTCATTGTTGAAAATTGGAGAACTGATATACTCTACTGGAAAACAGCTTCCGTCTTTTCGCCAGAATACTTCATTATTTATCCGACGGGTTTTTCCGTCCTTTAACACCGCATAAATATGACATTCTTCCTTTGGATATAGTGTGCCGTCTTCTTTGGAGTGGTGCAGTATCGTGTGCTGGTTTTTGCCGATGAGTTCATGTTTTTCCCAGCCGATCATTTCGGCTGCTGCAGGATTAACAAATGTTGTATTGCCATCGAGGTCCAGTCCGTAAATGCCTTCACCAGCTGCATTCAGGATCAGCTCATTCTGTTTGCGAAGTTTTTCGAGCATTTCCTCAGTATGCTTGCGCTCAGTTATGTCATGCGCTGCGCAGACGATCCCTTCAATTATTCCATGCTCACTCTTCATTACTGAAGCTGAGAAAAGAACGGGTATTTTTCTGCCGCTTTTTGCAGTATACGTCCTTTCACTCTTTAAGGCGGCATCAGATAGCATTTCCCTGTCTAACCTTTCTATTTCAAATGGTAAATCTTCATTAAGGATATGTTTGAAAGCCTGCCCGACAAGTTCGTTTTCTTCATATTCCAGGAGCATGCAGGCCGCTCTATTGGTCTTCTGGATTGTGCCTTCAGGTGACATAACAATCAGTGATTCGAGCATGCTTGTAAAGATACTATCGAAATAATCTTTGGATACCGTCGTGTATTGCAGGTCGTCTGCCATGTGATTGAAACTGTTGACCAGCATTTGCACTTCTCCGGTTGTTTTTATGGCTACTTGTGTGGAAAGGTCCCCTTTTGCAAGTCTGTCAGCGGCTTTGGCAAGTTTGATTATGGGTCGGGATATACGCTTTGAAAGATAATAAATGACAAGGAAGAGTATGAGAATTGATATCAAGAATACTATGGAGAAAAAATGGAGTGCTGAATGTATATCTTTAAGTATAAGAGTTGAAGGTATACTTATAGCCATTCTCAAATATTGAGAGTTATGAATCATGGGTAAATCCTGATAAACAAGAATTCCTTCTTTAACTATCAATAATTGCAGGTTTTTTTGAAATTCATTTGAGAAATATGGAGTGGGATCAAGTATATCACTGTTGTTTTCGGGTCGCTTTATTACCTTCCCTTCCGGAGTGAACAGCCAGAAAGGATTTTCACCGAAAATTCTTTTTTTATTCAGATCATCAAGGAAGCTTTCAATGTTAAATTCCAAAATAATCGCCCCGCCGAATTCACCTATATCCTGGTCGGTCTTGAATATCCCGGCTGAGAACATCGCCTTTTCGTTTTCATTGAAATAAGGGCCTTCAACACTTATTACACCGGGAGAGCTTGATTCAATATCCTTGAAGATGTATCGTTCACTGAAATCACGGTTTCCAAAGAGGCTGCCTTTTCTTCCAACCCTGATTTTTTCTTTTCCCAAAAAGTCCACAAATGAGATTTGAGTATAGTTTTTTGTATACAAGATAGATTGCAAAAACATCCTTTTCATTGCCCTTGCATTAATATCATATTCACTTTCTGAGGACATCATGAAGTCATTTACAATGGGATTTGAAGACATTATAAGGAGATCTCTTTGCAACATTTCAATAATTAAATGGTGCAACTCATGTCTCGTAGATCCAAGTTCCTGAATAACGCGTTCGTTGGCATGCGTTATAAATGAATCTTTTAAATAGATATAAAAGACTGTTGTTAATATCAAATTTATACTAATGATCACAATGAGAAAAGTTATCAGTAGTCTGTGGAATATGGAAAGCCCGTCTGTTTTATTTTCCATCAGCCCTTTTTTCCTTTAAAGCTGACGCAGACTCTCTATATTCTTCTATTCCCATATTGTCTGTAAGTTTGATGCCAAGCATTTCAGCCCTTTTCATATTGACAGTTGATGCGCCTTGCATGGGAGCTATGGGAGGATATGTTGCTGGGACAGCGCCATTGGCCAGAATGTCATGTGCAATTGTAACAGCCTCAAATCCCTGGTTATATCCGGAATCATTTACTGTACATAAGAGGCCCATTTTTACCGCCTGGCTCGTTGAAACTTCAGGAATTTTTATATGAGAAAGATACCAGCGTATCACTTCGTCACCCGGTACTGTTTTGCCGTTTTTATCCTTTAAGCCGTAGAAGTGGACTATGAAAAAAGCATCAACTTCCTTTTGTAGTTTGAGGGTCTGTTCCTTCCAGGTCTCATAATCATCAGTTGTTATTGTCTCAATTAATTCAGCGGACAATTTATTTTTCTGTGCAAGGTATTTCACTGACTTATAGTTTGATCTACCGGTAGGTGAGGAATCAGACAGAATAGCAAATGTTTTAATGCCTGGAACTATTTTTTTTAAGAATTTGAATCGTTCGATGAAATATCCTGACTGGTATACTCCGGTAACATTATGGCCCGGCCTCTCTTTGCTGTTAACAAGACCGTACTTTACGGGTGTATTATTAATACCCCAGAATACAACTGGAATTTCAGTATCCAGGAAGTTTTTGCCTACATATTGGGCAGCATTGTCATCACCCAGGAAAATAAGATCAGGCTTAAAGTCCAGAGCTGTTAAATACATTGCCAGAGCAGTTTCATCTTTTAACGCGTGGCTGTTTTTCCTTTTTGAATCCATCCAGAGCTTTTTAATGACTGTTCCGGATGTTTCTACATAATCATTCCTCGTGAATTCGCTTATCTGTTCTTTGTTGTCAAAATATCCGAATTTATACATTGCATCGCAAAACCCCTTGTTTGTTTCCTGAGACCATTTATGTTCCTTGATATAGCTGCTTATTACGAGAATTCTTTTCTTTTGGGGTTTGATTTTTTCGGAGGCATGAATAATAGTTGTTTGAGAAAACAGGATGTATATAAGTAGGAGGATTATTCCATGTCTCATTGTTTTCTCCGATTATCACTTAGAACGGTTGCTGACTCTATATACTTTTCTATTCCCATATCTTTTGTAAGAATGATCCCGAGCATTTTGGCCCTCTGACGGTTTATTGTCAATGCGCCCCGCTTCGGAGCAACAGGGGGGTAGTTTGCCGGATTAGCCCCGTTGGCAAGAATGTCGTGCGCGATAACTACAGCTTCAAATCCCTGGTTGTAACCTGAATCATCTGCAGTGCACAACATACCCTGTTTTACGAATTGGCCTGCTATTGCAGCTTCCGGTACTCTGACATTATTGAGGTACCATTTTGCAACTTTTGTATTAGGTACATGTTTCCCTGACTCGTCTTTCAGCGCGTTATACTGGGCTATAAAAAAAGCATCGACTTTGTTCTGAAGTTCAAGGACCTGCTTCTTCCATGATGTGTAGTCCGCTGTGGATACAGTTTCGATCATTTTCAGTGGAAGCATTCCCTTTTTCTCAAAGTGCTTAAGTGCCTTTACCATGGCGATTCCTGTGGGTGAGTCATCTGCCAGTACTGCGAATGTTTTTACTTTTGGTGTAATTTTTTTCAGGAGATTCAGGCCGTCTATGTAGTATCCCGACTGGTAAACGCCGGTTATGTTATGTCCCGGCTTTTCCTTGCTGTCAAGCAGGTCGTACTTTACAGGTGTGTTGTTCAGTCCCCAGAAGACAACAGGAACTTCAGTGTCAAGAAAGTGATAGCCAAGAAATTTGGCGGCGTTGTCATCACCGAGAAATATAAGATCCGGGTTGAAATCACGTATTATTTTGAGTAGTTCTTTTGCCGATTTTGCCTTTGCTTCTTTGCTTTTTTTTCTCTTTGAGTCCATCCAGAGTTTTTTAACAATGACCTTTGATGTTTCAACATAATCGTTTCTATTAAACTCGTCTGTCTGTCCTGAATCATCGAAATAACCGAGTTTGAGCATTGCTGCACTAAACCCTTTGTTTATTATTTCTGACCAGTTATAGCCCTTGTGATAACTGTCAATTATAATTATATTCTTTTTCACTGAATGTTCCTGTTCTGCATGACCTAATGAGACAAAACAGAATACGATTACAAGAAACAACGTAAGCCTTTTCATGCTATTCTCCTTTAAGTATTGATTGATTATTGAGGTGCCACTTTAAAAGTGTTTCTCTTAATTTAGAGGACTTGATAGGTTTTGCAAGGTAATCATTAATGCCGGCCGCCAGAATACTTTCTTTGTCTCCCTCCATTGCCATTGCTGTAAGGGCGATTATTGGAATGTCATTTTTAAGCTCTTTCCTTATTATTTCAGTTGCCTCCAGGCCTCCCATCACAGGCATTTGTATATCCATGAGCACAATGTCATATGTGCTTTCTTTTAATTGAACTATTGCTTCTTTTCCGTTATGTGAAATATCGATATTGCAGCCGAATTTTTCGAGCAGCCTTGTCGCAAGTTTCAGGTTGACGGCGTTGTCTTCAACCAGTAGTATTTTTGCCCCATGTAATGAATCTCCATTATTATTACGGTTAACTGTTTCTGACTCTGCAGTAAGAATGTTTTTTGTGTCAGAGCCTTCATAAAGGGGAATGATTACGGTAAATTTACTCCCTTGTCCCGGTTTCGACTCCAAATGAACATTGCCGCCCATTGATACTGCAAGCCGTTTTACAATGGTCAGTCCTAATCCTGTGCCGCCATATTGTCTTGTTATGGAGCTGTCTTCCTGGACAAATGAATTAAATATGGTCTTGTGATTTTCACTCGATATACCGATTCCAGTATCGCTTACACATATCTTGATATTATATATATTGTTTTCGTTAGATATGTCCTGAGCAGAAGCGGTACTTAGAGTGAGCTTTATTTCTCCCTGGTGTGTAAACTTGATGGCATTGCTTAAGAGGTTCAGTATTATTTGCTGAATACGTGTAGGGTCGCCTCTGAGATTCAGAGGCATGTTTTCTGATACTTCATATACTACCTTCAGGTCATGATTTTTCAAAGCGGGTTTTGTGATTTTCAGAACACTTTCAGAGAGTTGTCCAAGGTCAAAATCTATGGCTTCAAGCTCGATATCTCCGGATTCGATCTTAGAGAGGTCGAGAATGTCGTTTATGAGATTCAAAAGGATCTCGCTGCTTGATGTTATAGTTTCCAGGCATTCCTTTTGTGATGTATCAAGGCTGCTCTCTTTTAAGACATCTGAAAATCCGAGAATAGCGTTGATAGGTGTTCTTATTTCATGAGACATATTTGCAAGAAAATGGCTTTTGGCCCTGTTGGCACTCTCTGCTTCTTCCTTGGCTCTATTCAGCGCAGCCTCATGGTTTTTTCTTTCAATCGAATATCGTATGGAACGCTCCAGTAGATAGGTGTTGATTTCACTCTTAATCAGATAATCTGAAGCCCCTGACTTCATGGCCTCCATATCTGTTTCCCTGTCTCCCTGACCTGTCAGCAGAATCATGGGGGACCTGCAGCCTTTACTAACCGCTTCTTTAAGCAGATCAAGCCCTGTATTTTCTCCCAGACGGAAGTCAAACAGGTATACGTCGTGCTCATTCAGGCATATTGTTCTAAGGGCTTCTCTGTAGGAACTGATCCATGTCAATTCATATTTAGTATCTCTGATATCGGACAACAGATCACGGGTTATTATGTAATCGTCTTCATCGTCTTCAACCAGAAGTACTTTTAAATGAGTGTTGTCCATTTGGTGACCGTTTATTTATACAGGCAACTTTACAATATCAAACCAGTAATAGGTAAGCGCTTTCATAACATCAACCAGGCCTTCAAAAGAAACAGGTTTGGTTACGAATGAATTAACCCCCAGATCGTATGTGCGACAGATGTCTTCTTCGGCTTTTGAGGTTGTCAGAATAACAATAGGTATTTTAATAAGTTCAGGATCGCTTTTAATGTCTTTCAGGGCCTCACGGCCGTCTTTTTTAGGCATATTCAGGTCTAAAAGAATGAGGCCGGGCCGAGGCGCATCCGCAGGGTTTTCATATTTTCCCCGGCAATAGAGATAATCAAGAAGCTCTTCTCCGTCTTCTACAAACCGAATGTCATTTACTACTTTGGCCTCATTCAATGCTTCTTTTGCCATAAGACGGTCATCTTCATCATCATCGGCCATTAAAATTGTGATTGATTCTTTATCCATTTCTTTTACCCCTTATAGTATTGTTTTCCTTGCCGTGCAATAATAAATGAAACTGCATTCTCTTGAAGACATAAAAGCCCTATCTCCTTTTAATTTCATAGTATTTTCTTATCGGATTTTTAGTAAAGGTGCTAAATAAGGGGATTAACTATTTAGCAAATAGTATAAAACCAGATAATACTTATAGTATTTATATGAGTGTTATGGCAGATTTTTTCTACAGAAGGAATGTGAGTTATTGAAGATTTAAGTCCGATACTCGTGTTCTACTAATCCAACTACTAATATCTACTAATTGATACTAAATTAGTAGATAGCGTAATGCTACTAATCTAACAGCTTGCTTTCAATTTAATAGTACCAACTACTAATATCTACTAATTGCTACTAAATTAGTAGATATATTTGATCTGTCGCAAGTGGGTTATGTTGAAAAACTAATAATATTAATATGTTGTATTATTATGCTTGACAATTCATTAAAATACTAATAATATTAGTATTAGTAATAAATAATAATATGGATAGAGCAATTGCTATAAAGAAGCCTGAAAAGGCCCCGGTTTATGAAAAGTTGAGCGGTGAAGAGCAAAGTTTAATAATCTCTTCATCTTTTTCAGGAGCCTTCTCGGATGAATTAAAGGAGATATCCAGAAAAGCAAATATCGAATATCTCTACTGGGATAGATTTAAATATATAAAGCTTCCAGAAGAAATTAAACCGTATATAGCCTGGTTTGTTCTAAAAATAAATCGAAGAGCATCTACAAAGACAGTGCCACTAAACTGGTCAGGGGAAAGGTCATTTAGTTATTGGTTACCGGATATAGCTCTTTCAGCCCTTCATTTTATAGACCAAAATGCGTCAGGTAATATACTGGTTGATGTTCCTCATGTTCAGAAAAAAGAAAAAGAGCATTATCTGATGAGCTCTCTTGTTGAGGAGGCTATTGCATCAAGCATGATTGAAGGTGCGGCTACTACGAGGAAGAAAGCAAAGGAAATGCTTAAGAAGGGAAGGAAACCGAGGGACAGGGCTGAAAAGATGATCTTTAATAATTATCTGACTATCCTGAAAATAAAAGAGTTAATTAACGAGCCTCTTACTCCCAAGCTGTTAATGCAGATACAGGAAGCTATCACAAAGGACACTTTGGAAGATGCTGATTATGAAGGGAGATTCAGGAAAGAGGGTGATGATCAGATTGAGGTAGTGGATGGTTCCGGGCAGGTTTTGCATGCGCCGCCTCCGGCATCGGAGCTTCCAGACCTGATTGATAAATTGTGTGAATTTGCTAATTTTGAAAAAGAGGAAGAATTTATACATCCTGTATTAAAAGCAATAATAATGCATTTCTGGCTTGCTTTCATTCACCCATTCATGGATGGAAACGGGCGCACTGCCCGGGCATTGTTTTATTGGTATCTATTAAAGAAAGACTATTGGCTTTTTGAGTATCTTTCGATTTCGAGGATTATACTAAAGGCTCCGGCCCAGTATTACAGGGCGTTTCTGTATTCTGAAATCGATGACGGTGACATGACATATTTCATACGTTTTCATTTGCGGGCCATAAACCTTGCTATTAAAGAATTGAAGAACCACCTAGCCAGAAAGCAAAAGCAGGCGGTTGCTACTGCAAGGCGGTTGGTTAGTTATCCCGATCTTAATTACCGGCAAAAGGGAATGTTAACGCATGCATTAAGTCATCCCGATGCACAATATACTCCGCAATCACATATGCAGGCGCACGGTGTTGTATATGAAACAGCCAGGAGTGATCTGCTTGGCCTTGTTAAAAAGGGATTTCTTGATAAGTTTAAGTCTGGGAAGGGGTTTGTTTTTGTTCCGGTTGAGGGGTTGGAGGGGAAGATTGGGGAGTAGGTGATCCAAGAAATGTAGCGATGCATTCTTTGAATGCCAATTAGGATAGAAAATTGTGTCCAAAATAAATCAGATTTTATGAATGACTAACCAGCTATTATGGAGTTAGAAAAGGAGGGTTTTAAACCATATCCTACGGAACAATTAAATATTCTCTTCCATCTCCCAGACAGCGCAGGGGCATATCCCGGCACAAAAACCACATCCTATGCAGAGTTCTTTATCAACAAGATATTCGTATGAACCGTCTTCATATTCTTTTCTGCTGATTGCTCCGTAATAACATGTAGCCTCACACATATGGCAGTCCCTGCATACAGCGCATGACATGCAGCGGTTTGCCTCTTCTTTTACTTCAAATACAGGTTCGCCGCGGCATACATCATAATATGCTGTTTCTATCTTTTCGTAGGGGACTATCGGTTTTAGCGGAGGTCTGTTGTATGACCTGCCTGAAAGCAGGGCGTGCACTGCGTCTGCACAGGTCTTGCCGTGTCCGATTGCATGTGTTACGAGTCCGAGTCTTGTTGCATCACCGATAGCGTAGATACGTGGGTTAGATGTATGTCCTGCTTCATCCGCCTTTATCCATCCGTTTTTGTCAGTATCTACTGACGGAGGCAGGAAATTGGTCATCGGCATGTCGCCGATAGACATGACCACCAGGTCGGCCTTCATTGTGGTGCCGTCCGTGTAATATATCTTCTTTTCCTTCTTGGAATATTTATCAGTGAATTTCGGCCATACTATTTCTGTGCCGAGTTCATTCGCCATTTCGAGTTCTTTACCGAATGCCGCAGGCTGCTGGATATCAACGGCCGTGACTTTTTTTGCTCCGCAGTGATATGCCTCTACCGCAACGTCCATACCGACATTTCCGGCACCGATTACTACCACATTCCGGCCTTTAAGGTTTGGCTTGTCACCTATATTTATTCCTTTAAGGAAATCATAAGCGGATACAAAGTCCTTTGAACCTGGAAGGGTCATCATCCTCGGTTTATGCGCCCCGCATGCGACAACGGTTATATCATGCTCTTTATATATTTTCTCAAACTTTTTCTTGTCTACTTTTGCTTTAAGATGAACGTTGATTCCTGTTTTCTTCAGACGTTCAATCTCCTTTGTAAGTATTTCCTGTGGTAAGCGCTCCCTCGGGATACAAAGTTCAAGCTTGCCGCCCAGTTTTTTCTCGGCTTCATAAACATCAACAGAATGACCTTTTAAGGTCAGCTGCCATGCAACTGAAAGTCCTCCCGGACCACCGCCGATAACAGCGACTTTCTTATCAGTCTTTCTCGTAATCTTGGGGGCTTTTATTTCAAGGCTTGCCCGACCCATCTCTTTAATATTGTATGCTTTGTCCAATTGGCCCCTTGTACATGCCTGCATGCAGAGGTTGGGACATATTTCACCACAAACTGAAGCGGGAAGGGGGCTGTATTGCATTATAAGTTCCATGGCTTCGTGCAGCTTATCGGCCCTGATAAGCTGGGCCCTTTTCTGTGAAGGAATACCAGTTGGACAGGCATGTTCACATGGGGGGGCATATTTGTAATTGTTCCATTGCGGCCTGAATCTTCTTTCGTCACCAGTAGTAATATAAGGTAAAATTGTTAGTGGATGATTGAGAAACTCAGCAAAGATGCCTCCCTTGCCTACTCCTTGTTCCCAGATTTCTGAACGGAACTGAGAGACCGGCATACTGAATGTCTTTTTCTTTGCCCTTTCCTGTGCTGTAAATGGGACCAGTTTTTTCCAGTGATTTATATCCTTAGTAAGATCATTATAATAATCTGTACGTTTTATTGCTTTCAGGTATGGTTTCATGCTTTTTGTAAGCCATGTCCAGTCCTGGTCCGTCAGATCTTCGAGTTTGACGTCTTTTTCACTATAACCATGAATAGGACCGTGGAAATAAACGACACCTCCGACCATTCCGACACAGGGTCGGTAACCAAGAATATTTTCGGGGTTCCTGGGATTAACTCCACAGACCACTGCGATACCGCCTGCTTTGAATTCAGCGAATGTATCACCGACGTCTCTGAAGTACCATGATTCAGGCGGATCGAACTTCGGGTTGTGTTTTGTCATCGTCTCGCAGCGTGCGCCGCCGCCGCCCTGAACATAGAGTTTTCCCTGGGCTGCCGCATTGTGGGCCCCATTTGTAACATCTCCGAGCACAGTGATATTAGCGCCGCAGTTGATCCAGCCTACATCGTCAGAAGCACTTCCGTTAACAATTATTTCTGTCCCGAACATGCCCATGCTGCCGAGTCTCTGGCCTGCTGCGCCCTCTATGGTTATCTTTACCTTTTCGTCTTTCGGCCAGATACGTCCGCCGATTCCGTGCTGGCCGTTGGCATGTATAAGAAGATTACGGGCGCCTTTTTTGACAGCATCCTGAATCTTTTCTTCAAAAACCCTTGATGGGGTCCTTTTACCTTTTTCGTTTCCTTTTAGAGTAATTTTTTTCATATTATTGTGTAGGGGCGGGTTTAAAACCCGCCCTTACATTACGCCTTTACGATTAGCAATTAAATTTTATCTTCAGTCTTTCAGCCATTGCCGGGTCATCTATGCTTATGCCGTCTGACATGCCGATCGGGAGTTCTGTACTTCTACCCATCGGAGCAAATATTTTCTTTAGTTCAATATCTACTGACTTGAATACTTCGACAACCCTTTCTGCTACTTTGTCAGGATCAAGCCTTCTATAAAGTTTCGGGTCCTGGGTTGTTATTCCTCTGGGACACTTTCCGATATTGCAGACATTACATCTGTTGTATTCATCTCCAAAACATCCGGCTGCTGCCTGCATTATATACTTACCTATTGATACACATGAAGCGCCTAGCATAATAAGCGACGCCGTGTTTGTTGCGAGATTTCCCTTTTTACCTACACCTCCAGCTGCTATAAGGGGCAGCTCGTTCTGCTTGCCCTGGGCCACAAGGTCCAGGTAACATTCACGCAGATTCGATGCTATCGGGTGACCCATTGAATCCATTGAAACCTGGTATGCAGCACCGGTCCCGCCGTCATCACCGTCAATTGAGAGACCGCCGGCATACGGATTTCTTATCAGGTTGTTCAGAACGGATTTTGCGGTGTGACTTCCCGAAATTTTAGGATAGACAGGCACCCTGAATCCCCAGGCCATGGACATGGATTGAATCATCTTGGCAACCGCTTCTTCTATTGAATATTTTGTCTGGTGAGTAGGAGGCGATGGCAGGTCAACACCCATCGGTACGCCCCTGATTTCGGAAATTAATTTAAGGACTTTATGGGCCATAAGGAGTCCGCCGTCACCGGGTTTTGCTCCCTGACCATATTTGATCTCTATTGCGCAGGGGTCTTCTATCATATGAGGCAGAGCTCTGACTATTTCATCCCAGCCGAAGTATCCTGATGCGATCTGAGGGATGAAGTATTTAATAAACCTTGAGCGTAAAAGACTCTGCGGCATTCCGCCTTCACCTGAGGCCATGACTACCGGCATTCCCTCTACTTCATTTAAATAGGTCACACCCATGGCTAGACCTTCCCACATATTTGGGGAGAGCGCGCCTATGGACATACTGCCGATCATTATTGGATATATCTCACGGACAGGGGGTACGAATATGCCGGACTTTGCATCTACGTCCAGTTTGCCGTTTATTACCTTTATGGGAAGTTCATCCGCAGGGAGTATTCTGCCGAGGTAAGTCCTTATCCTGAACTCATGCCTTCCTGCATCTAGAGCAGGATCTGTAAGCATTGATATCCTTGAGAACTTGAGCCTGTCAAGAGTAGAGGGATTCGGATCGTTTCTCCGTCCGCCCCTTCTGTACGGGTGTCCGCCTTTGTTTTTATGGAAAGTGAATTTATTCGTTGGATTGTACTCAGGCTCTATTGCTTCGTTGGGGCATACGAGTTCGCATGTAGCGCATCCTATGCAGTAACGGTCTATATCGTTGGACTGTTTAACAATCGTCTCAACCCGCCTTACTGCTTTAGGTTCAGGCATCGGCCCTTCAGAGTGAAGCACCCTTTTTACAATAACCGAAGGTTCTATAGCGAAAACAGGACATACAGCGGTACAGCGTCCGCATCTTTTACACCTGTCGTCTCTCCATTTAACTACATATGGAAAGTCTTTCAGCGACAGTTGGTGATTATTGTCTAACCGTGAAGCTGGTTCCATACCATCACCTCCTGAGCGTCCGGTTTAATTATTACCATGTCGAATTTCATTGGAAAAATGTCTTCTGAATGATCTCTGCCAGGTACTACGCTTTCCAGGCCGCATTCCTCGGACATGAGGCCGTATTTTCCCTTTATGCCTCCTACCGCACCCGGTCTCAGTTTCTTTGCGTCCTGGACCATGAAGCATGTCCCGTCAGGGGTAAAGCCTATAATGCAGTTCGGGCCGTCAATACATAGCGGCCTTAATGACCTCTTTAAATATGATACCGCATCTTTATCCGACCGCTTGTCTATATCTTCTTGTTTCAAAGGTGTAATTACGTCCTTATAATAATGGAGCGGGTATCCCAGTTTTTTGTACGTGTAGTGAAGTATATGGCAGAAGACTTCGCTGTCACTGTTGTACCCTACATAACCCGGAATATTTCTCCCTGTGAGATATTCTCTTATCGGTACAAACGCGGTGTTTTCCCCGTTTGTCATTGTGCAGAGACCCTGTAGAAAGAACGGGTGGCACGCATAGAGATTGATCGCGTAATTGGTATTCTGTCTTCCCTGTGCAAAGACGATCTTTGCCTTCAGAGAAGATTTTTCAAGTCCGAAAAATTCTCCGAGTTGCAGTGGATCGCCTACTTCTTTCAGTGCAATTATATCAGGGTAAAATGTAAATATTATAATGGATTCATCTTCTCTGCCCAGGTCCCTGAGGCTCAGGCGGGTTTTCAGAAGGAGCGCTTCTTTGATGTCCATGGGTTTATCTTTATACATGTCGGGGTAATCATAAACCCTGGCAAAATAGTTGTCACGGGCCTCTATTCCCTTTACAGCCTTTATTTTTGGAGTCCAGGTATATTTCAGTTTGAAGCCGGCCTTGTTCATGTAATCATCCAGAACTTTTACGCCTTTTTCAGAACAGATACCGGAGAGAATAGGATATTCCCGGAGCTCTTCGAATTCTCCTCCCAGTCCCTTCATCATAAGACCCATTCCAGAGCCGTCATGTCCTTCTTTCATGGTTTCGAGCGCCATGATGTTCTCTATCGGAGAGAAATAATTATTTGATGTTATCGCAGCCAGTCTGCACATGATTAATATTCCTTAATTCATTATTCTGAAATATTCTCAGAATCTCTGATTAGTTCGAGAAAAAAGCGTCTATACCATTCTAAAACTGACATTGGTATCAGACGCATCTGAACTTAAAAAATCAGGATTTAAATAATAACAGTTAAATATTATATTTGTAAATGTATCATGGGAAAAGTATTGACAACCATAGGTCGTCGAGCGACTGGCAACGAACGGTGAACGATGAAAAATAACTGTTTTTGTTACAATAATCCATGCAATTAAATCATGTTGGTATAATAAATAAGAGCAAAGAACACGCAATACGATTTTATAAGGATTTTCTTGGATTTAAGATAGCCAAGGAATCCGTTGTTCCTGCTGAATTGTCGGTCCAGTTATTTGGAGTTTCCGGTGATATCAATGTCGTAGTTTTTGAAAGAGATGGTATAAAACTTGAGGTTTTTATATCCCCTGGATATAAACCGGCTTCTCCAGACATCACACATACCGGTATTTTTCTGGAGAATTTGTCTGAAATTACTGAAAAAGCTGCGGAGGCTGGTGTGGAGTTGGTTATCGGTAAAACCAAAGACAAAATAGTCCATTTCCTCAGGGATTTTTCAGGTAACCTCGTTGAAATAAAACAAATGTAAACGTCGAACCTACCTGCTTTTTGTAACCCCGATCCTGTCACAATACTTATAAATGCTACACTTGCTGCAAAACGGCGAGATCGGTTTACAGATACCCTGACCGAATGCGACTAGCAGGCCATTTATTTCAAGCCAGTATTTGTCCGGTAATGTTTCTCTCAATGCGAATTCTGTTTTCTCTGGAGTTTTGGTCTCAACATACCCCCACCTGTTTGATATTCTATGGACATGTGTGTCAACGCATATTCCTGGTTTTCCGTACCCTAGGATAACAACAAGATTCGCGGTTTTTCTTCCGACCCCTTTTAGTGTAAGCAGCTCGTTCAGATCAGCAGGTACCTTTGATTTATATTTATCAATAATGACCAGGCTCAAGGCTTTGATTCTTTCCGCTTTCACCTTATAAAAGCCTACAGGATATATAGTTTTTTCTATTGTTTTAAGAGGTAGTGTTGAAAGAGACTTTACATCCGGGGCCAGTTTGAAGAGTTTTTCAGATGCAATGCCTGTTGTCTTGTCCTGTGTCCTTAGACTAAGTATACATGAGATGAGCACCTTGAAAGGGTCCTTGGTGGGGGATGTTTTTATCAGATTCTCAAGCCAGGGCAGATCAAGTTTTTTAACCTGTTTACGTAAGATTGGAATCGCTTTATCTAAATTTCTATTATTCATAGTCCTTTGTCAGTTTCTTTCGGTTACAGATAAAGGACACGTTTTACGTTCTTATTTTTTTTTGGCTTTTTTTGCGGTGGTTTTTTTAGCAGTAGTTTTTTTAGCAGTAGTTTTTTTCACAGCAGTTTTCTTAGCAGTGGTCTTTTTAACCGCAGTTGCTTTAACAGCGGTTTTTGAGGCTGTTTTTGCAATTTTTATCGCTGTTTTGTTAGGTATAATCCGTCGTACAGCGGTCTTTTTCCTTCTTGGTTTTGGTTTCTCCTCTATCTTATCTAATTTATCCCGTAGTGTTTTCGGGAGAGAAGCTTCGAGTATTGTTATCAGCTCTTGTGCATTTTTGGGTGCGTATGCAAAGGCGTCGTTATTAAAATAGTAATAAACGTCCTTGTTCATCTTAAGGTATTCTTTTATTCTTTTGGCGTCTGCTTTGAGCTGCTCAGTGGTGTAATTCGTTGCGTAACTTCCCCTTTCACCATGTCTACGCATATAGACAAAATTTGCAGTTATAGGTAAGTCATTGATGAATTCAGGCCAGTCGGACATACATACTGCTATGTTTGAAGCTGATAAAAGATTGAAAACCTTTTTAGTAAGCCAGCTTTTGTGCCTGAATTCAAAAACATGGCGTACAGGGTATTGCTTCAGGTTTGCAATAAAATCCTCAAGGTTTTTCATGTTGAGTTTCAGATTTGGGGGCAATTGCCACAGGATGACTTCCAGCTTTTCCATTAGTGGAGCAGTGGCGTTAAAAAATGTTGAAAGAGGCAGTTCAACGTCTTTTAATTTTTTAACATGTGATATAAAACGGCTTCCTTTTAAACAGAAGGTAAACCCTGGAGGGGTTTCTTTATACCACCTTTCGAATGCTTCTTTTTTCAGCAGCCTGTAAAAGGTAACATTCAACTCAACTGTGTTGAGTTTTGACATATAATATGTCAACCATTGTTTGTGCGGAAGAATCTCAGGATAAAAAGGTCCTCTCCATGATTCGTATAAAAATCCGCTGCATCCTATCCTAAATTTTGGCATGACTTAGAAGTATACTATGAAACCACAAAAAAATAAACACTAATTTTAAAAAAATATAAAAAAAGTTAAAAAAATGGAATTATTTAATTATTCCACCGCCAATTACGACATCATTATCATAAAAAACAGCGCTTTGTCCCGAGGCCGGCGCCCACTGCGGTTCATCGAAATCTACCAGGACAGTCCCTTTTTTTAACGGGCTTATTGTTGCCGGATACTCCCTGGAAGTAGAACGGATTTTCACATGGGCCTTTATAGGTTCAAAAAGCCTGCTGATTGAAATCCAGTTTATATCATTGACTTTAAAACTTTTTCTCATTGCGTCTTCTCTTGCGCCAACAATTATTGTATTACTTTCCCTGTCTATATCTGCGACATAATGGGGCTGCAATGATGAGATGCGAAGGCCTTTTCTCTGACCGATCGTATAAAAAGCGATTCCCCTGTGCTCTCCCACAGTCTTTCTGCTCATATTAACTATAGGACCCGGCTTAAGAGCATCAGGAGAAAAACCCTCAATGAAATCGGCATATTTATCATTTCCTACAAAACATATTTCCTGGCTCTCAGCCCTTAAGGCAGTCGCAAGACCAATTTCTTTTGCAAGCGCTCGCGTCTCTTCCTTTTTCATTTCTCCAAGCGGAAAAACGGTCTTTGCAAGCTCTTCCTGTTTCATTACATGCAGGACATAAGACTGGTCTTTTTTTGGATCGATTCCTTTTTTCAAAAGGAATCGTTGTTTTTGAGTCTGTCCTTCGTCATTCGTAATCCGTAATTCGTAATTCGTAATTTTCTTTTGTCTCTCAACTCTCGCATAATGTCCTGTAGCAATTATTTCTGCTCCGATTTCCTCCGCCTTTTTCATCATAAAATCGAATTTTATATATTTGTTGCAGAGAATACATGGATTCGGTGTCCTGCCTTCCATGTATGATTCACAGAACGACTCAATTATGTGATGATAGAAGGTGTCTCTAACATCTACTGTATAATGCTCTATCCCGAGCGACTGCGCTACTGATTTTGCGAGGTTTATGGTCTCTATCGAACAGCACTGATTGGATGGCTCAAGGTCTCTCTTGTCCCAGAGTTCGAAACTCAGGCCGATTACTTCATGCCCCTCTTTTTTAAGTAAATACGCGGCCACTGAGGAGTCTACTCCGCCGCTCATTGCGATTATGGCTTTCATATGGACATATTTTAATGGAATTTAATCAAAACCTTCAATGAATCCTTTGCTTTAGCAACAGTACGGTACGCTGATTCTGTTTCATCAATCCCAAATCTGTGGCTCACAAGCTTATTCGAGGTCACAATTCCCTTTTCAATGAATTTAAGTGATTTTCTCGTATCATCAGGCCCGCATGAATAGCTTGTGACAATATTGATGTCTTTAAAGTATAGATCGTTGGGGGCCAGAGTCAGTTTTTCATCTGGTTTGGAAGGGGTAAAGAAAACAACCGTTCCACCAGGGGCTGCGCACTCAATCCCTGTTTTCATAGCTTCAACACTGTTTGGCCCAACAATTACAATGTCGGCACCTTTGCCTCCAGTTAAAGACAAAGTCGCTTCATGGAGTGGTTTTTGATGCACATTAATGACCGCATCTGCTCCGAATATTTCGGCTTTTTTCAGTCTGTAATCAACCATGTCCGCGCCTATTACTTTCCCAGCTCCGAATTCAGGTGCCAGGAGAACATGCATCATCCCCATTACCCCAAGGCCTATAATAAGTATCGTGTCTCCTTTTTTCATGCCGGAGCGCTTTAGAGATTTGACCACACAGGCTGATGGTTCTACCAGCACGGCGTCCTCATAACTCACAGTATCCGGAAGAAGAAGTGTATCGTTTTTCAGGTTGATTTCTGGTATTCGGATATATTCGGCTATGCCGCCTGGTACTATCTTTGACTCTTTCCATTTATCACACTGGACAAAATCGCCCCTGCTGCAGAAATTACAATTCATGCATGGTGCGTGATGATGTACGAATACCCTGTTGCCTATGGAGAAGGTCTTCACTTTTTTTCCGACCTTAACGATTTCCCCTGCTGGTTCATGCCCCAGGATAAGTGGGGCCTTATTTTCTATATACCAGGGCATTACGTCTCCGGAACAAATGCCCGAAGCTCTTACTTTAACAAGCGCTTCATTTTCGCCTATTTCAGGGACAGGGATATCTTCAATTCGTATGTCTTTAAAGCTGTATAGTTTCGCGACTTTCATGGTTCTATGGCATATTTAATGCCCTTGCCTTCCTTTAACAGTCCAAAGGCCTTTTCTGTTTCATGTAACGGAAATGTGCCTGAAATTAACATGGATAAATCAATCTCATTCTGAGTGAGTGACTGATAAGCGGTTTGGACATCCTTTGGTGTAAAATGGAAAGATCCCGACAAAGTCAGTTCATCGTAGTGTATCCTGTGTGAGTCATATGTAACATTGGTTCCGGACGGACATCCCCCAAAAAGAATTACGTTTCCTCCCCTTCTTACATAGTCTGTAGATTTTTCCCATATCTCTTTTTCCCCGGTACACTCAATAACAAGATCGACTCCGATCATTCCCGCATGGTGGTAATTTTCAGGTATTGTTACGTTATCCGCTCCCATTTTCAGAGCTGCGGCAAGCCTCTCTTCAGAGATATCCATTACCGTAATATTTATTCCCTTTGTCTTCAGGTGAGCAAGGTGCATCAGTCCTATAGGTCCTGCTCCAATAACAAGGGCTGTTTCAATCTCATTGAGATCCATCCTGGTATATGGGTGTAGAACGCATGATAACGGCTCAAGCAGGGCGGCCTGTTCGAAGCTCAGATTATCGGGCTTTTTAAATAAGTTTTGCTTGACTACATGAGCAGGCAGGAGCAGGTATTCTGAAAAAGCGCCGAGAACCTTATTTTCCATAATCAGCTCGCAGAGGTTATATAGTCCTTTTTTGCAATATCCGCATTTCAGGCAGGGTGCGCTGTGGACTCCCATAACAGGATCGTCTTCCCTGAAATCCGTGACGTCTTTTCCGGTCTTTGCCACAATCCCCGAGTATTCATGCCCGAAAGGCCCTGGCATTGGAATGAGCTTGTGTCCCCGGATATATGCCTTAAGGTCTGTTCCACAGGTAAGCGCTTTCCTGACTTTCAGGAGAATCTCCCCTTCTGAAGGTTCGGGGGCCTGAACTTCCCGGATTTCTATCTTACCTGGTCCAGCGAGGATAATTTGTTGCATTTTTATGCTCCTGTACTCTTAATTTATCAGATAATAAAGATAATTATAGATTTCTGTACATGTATTACACAAATATGTGAAACAGATTACATAATGTATGGTTGAATTTGTGTTAACTTTTTAATAATAGGTCTTTTTATTTCTGGCATTACAATTGCTTTTAAGTAATCATAATGCTGAGATAACTGGACAAAAAGGAGAGTGCAATGCAGACTGAGAAAATGGTAATACGGTTCAAGGACAAGACATTAATGAAGGGAATAACAAGCGACTTTTCTCCCCGTAAGTCAATTTTCAATTTAAAACTCTTAAATGGTGAAATCGTGAAGGTTGATATGGATAAGCTGAAAGCCGCGTTTCTTGTTAAGACCTTCAGCGGTAATAAAGAGTATACGTATGCATATAAAGACGTTCTTCCCTGGGGTGGGAATAAGGTCAAGGTTGAGTTTAATGACGGCGAGGTAATGATAGGATATGTTTCTCACCACTTGAGTAACAATCAGAATTTTTACATAACCCCTGCTGACCTCAGAGGCAACAATAAGCAGGCCTTTGTTATAGCTTCATCCACCAAAGACATAATGTATTTGTAACGACGAATTATGAATTATAAATTATGAATTACGTATAGCAGTCCACAAATTTTATGGATATTCAATATAATAGTTAAAAATCCGTTTAAGTCTGATTTTTAACTATGCCGCCAAAAAAGAAAAAGAAAAAGAATTCTCCTGCCGCTGCAAAAAGAGTATCTTTCCCGGATGATGAAAAAAAACATCGCTGGTTAACGTTGCTTCTGGATGGGTATCAGATAGTTGACAGGGGCGTTGCAAAGGCGATTGATACCGAGCGTAAAAAGGGAAGGGAACTGGCCTGCGCCAAAGGGTGTTCAAATTGTTGCAGCACACATAGTGACATCCCTGTCTATCCGCTTGAAATCGTTGGTATCCTGTGGTATACGACAGAAATAATTGCGGGGCCTGTGCGTCAGAAATTAAAGAAACAGCTCGCTGATTTCAAGAAAGGCGGCACCTGTCCTTTTATGCTTGAAGGGGTTTGCGAGATTCACAGGGTAAGGCCGATGGCATGCAGGCAATTTAATGTATTTGACAGACCATGTGAAGAGGGTGAAGATCCCTTCCATACAAGGCGTGAGGATGTTATGGACCCGGTTAAAAAACATATTGATCAGGCATTTTTTATAATGCTTCCATATTATGGTGTAAAAGATGAAAAGGAGAGGATCAAAGTTATCGAGACTGGTGCTTTTCATAATATGGTCAAGGAACTCCACGCCTGTAACTGGAATGAACTTGCAGGAAAAATGGATAGGGCTGAAAAGAGATGATCTATTCTCCGTTGTCTGTTCACGGTCTGATGAAAAAACTCCGCAGTATTTACCTGAAATCGATTCTCCTTTCATTCTGCTTTCTTACATTCGGTCCAGACATAACTGATGCTATCCTGAAGCCGGAAGAGATTCTGGTTGTTGTAAATATGGAATCACCTGATTCAGTCCGCACAGGGGAATTGTATATTGAATTGCGCAAAATTCCGGATACACATATTTCCAGGGTCAGAGTCAAGCTGAAAGATGATATTTCCCGTAACAAATATAATAAGTTGATTGCAGAGCCAGTTAAAAGAAAAATTGAGCAACTCATTGAGCATGGAGAAAACATACGATGTATAGTTACAACATATGGAATACCTCTAAGAGTCGGCCCGGAAAGGCCGGCAGATTATTCAGAAGAAGAAATTGGTAAGTATCGAAATAAAAAGGAAAAAAATATTGAAGAGCTGAAAAACTTATATACTAATAACAAGAAAACCAAAAGTGGGCAGAGTAAAAAAAGCAAAAAGGAAAAAGAGGAACTGAAAAAAAAGAGAGATGAACTGAAATTAGAGAATCGTATGATTGATTTCAAGCTCAAAAGTCTCACCGGCAGGGACACTGCTGCAGCTGTTGACTCGGAACTCGCACTGCTGCTTTCTCCGCTGTATTCGCTCACTGCATGGCAGCCTAACCCGCAAGCTCTCTTTTATAATGGAGATAAAAAGCTTGAAAAGGGCGTTTTAATGGTAAGCAGACTGGACGCTCCGACCCCTGAACTTACTCTGGGATTGATACGTACTGCGATTGAGGTAGAAAAAACAGGGCTTACCGGAAAGATATATCTTGATGCCCGGGGTCTTACCGGAAAAGACGGGTATTCCAAATTTGATGAGGAGATCAGAAGGACCGCGCAAGTCCTGACACCCGGTATAATGCCGGTAGTTCTTGATAACAAACCTGCGCTCTTCGGGCCGGGTGAGGCCCCGTCAGCTGCCCTGTATTGCGGGTGGTACAGCATCGGGAAATACATGGACGCCTTTGAATGGTCAAAAGGGGCGGTAGGGTATCATGTGGCCAGTAGTGAGGCCGTTTCTATTCATTATCCAAAGTCCGGACACTGGGTTAAAAACATGCTCGAAAGAGGAGTGATTGCTTCAATAGGCCCAGTTTCAGAACCGTATCTCCTGGCCTTTCCTTATCCTTCTCTTTTCTTTCAGCTCCTGATGAGCGGTAAATATACCCTTGCAGAGGTATATGCCCTGACTAATCCTGTATTGTCATGGAGAATGATTCTGATAGGCGACCCTCTTTATAATCCTTTTAAAAATAATCCCGCAATAAAGATCAGTAACTTGCCGCCGTCACCTTGAAAATGCAAATGCAAGGACAGGTTTGAAACCTGTCCCTACTTGACCATATCCTTCTGTATGTGTTAGAAAAAACAGATGAAAATCCGTGAAGCGCTTTCAAAATTACCATCTGTTGACGAATGTTTAAAGAGTTCTTATGGTCTGGAATGGCTTGAGTCATTTCAGCGGAGGACCATTATTCGATCCATCCGGGAGGTCATTGATCTGAAGCGCAAAGAGATATTGAACGGAAATGACCCGGATGTGACAATTGAAGCGATTTCCGGGAATATTGAAACAACGATAAAAGAGCATTCCTCCTATAAACTGAAACCTCTTATAAACGCTACAGGCGTTGTGATACATACAAACCTCGGCAGGTCGATTCTTCCCCAAAAGGCGATTGAGAATGTCATGGCGACAGCAGGCAGCTATTCCAATCTTGAATACGAAGTTTCAAAAGGCAAAAGAGGGAAGAGATATTCACATATAAAGGATATCATCACTGAATTGACGGGTGCTGAAGACGCTGTTGTTGTTAACAATAATGCGGCCGCCGTGCTTATCTGTCTTGATACATTCGCGAGAAACAGAGAGGTCATTGTATCGCGGGGAGAGCTTGTTGAGATTGGCGGTTCATTCAGGGTCCCCGAGGTCATGAAATCAAGCGGGGCAATATTGAGGGAAGTAGGGACAACAAACAAGACCCACCCGGCTGATTATGAAAATGCGGTGTGTGGTAATACGGCCCTTTTACTGAAGATCCATCAAAGCAATTATAAGGTGATAGGTTTTACAAAAGAGGTCACTATGGAGGAGCTGGTAAAAGTCGGAAGAGGGTTTAAGATACCTGTAGTGGCTGACCTTGGGAGTGGAAGTGTGATAGGGCTTGAAAAATATGGAGTACAGGGTGAACCGACTGTTCAGGAAATTATAAAAGCGGGTGTTGACCTTGTGACCTTCAGCGGAGACAAACTTCTCGGCGGTCCCCAGGCAGGTATCATTGCCGGGAAGAGAGAGCTTGTTGAAAAAATTCAGCAGAATCCGATGCTCAGGGCAATGAGAATTGATAAAATGACGTTTGCAGCCCTTGAGGCTGTATTTATGCTATATCTTGACGAAGAAGAAGCGGTCAGGGAAATCCCGACCGTAAGGATGCTGACTGAATCATCTGATGCGATTAAAAAAAGGGCCAGAAGAATATTAAACGCACTGAAGAAGGTTATTTCAGATCATGCAAAGCTTGAGATATTGCCGGACCAGTCCCGTGCTGGTGGCGGTTCCCTGCCTGAAACCGATTTCCCTACATTTGTAGTATCAATAAAACCATTTAATATCTCGGTCAATGCACTTGAAAAAAGATTAAGACAAGGCGATCCTCCTCTTATTTCGAGGATACAGGATGACCTTTTGCTTATTGATGCAAGGACAGTGCAGGAGAGTGAGATTAAGATACTTATGAATTGTTTTAACTCTGCATTTAATTAATGGATCGTTACGTAATATTAGGAACAGCAGGTCATATTGACCATGGTAAGAGCGCTCTTGTGCGGGCCTTGACAGGTACAGACCCTGACAGGCTCAAGGAGGAAAAGGAGCGTGGTATAACCATTGACCTCGGGTTTGCAGACCTGGCATATCCCGACGGCCTGAAAGTCGGTATTGTAGATGTTCCTGGCCATGAAAGGCTCATTAAAAATATGCTTGCCGGGGCCGGAGGTATCGACATGGTCGTTATGGTGATCGCTGCTGACGAGGGGATCATGCCCCAGTCCAGGGAACACCTGGATATTTGCAATCTGCTGAAGGTAAAAAGGGGACTGATCGCGATTACAAAATCGGACCTCGTTGATGAAGAATGGCTTGAACTTGTTGAAGATGAGGTAAGGAATTTTGTTCAGGGCACATTTTTAGAAGAAGCTGAGATAGTCCCTCTTTCTTCAAAGACAGGACACAATATAGAAGTCATAAAAGAGAAGATCAGAGAGCTTGCCTTGGCCGTTGAGCCAAAATCAATAAACGGTGTATTCAGGCTTCCGGTAGACAGGATATTTACCCTTAAGGGCTTTGGCACTGTTATTACCGGGACTGCTGTTTCCGGGAGCATTACAGTTGACGCGCCTGTCGAGGTCCTGCCAAAGGGAACAAAGACAAAGGTAAGGGGGCTGCAGAGTCATGGCGAATCTCTGAAAAAAGCGTTCGCGGGCCAGAGGGTAGCGATGAACCTTCAGGGCGTATCAAAGGACGAAGTGCAGAGGGGCGATGTAATCGCGGTACCGGACAAGGTAAAGACGACATATGTGGTAGATGCCGGACTCGAAGTATTGAAGGACCCTTCCATCGGCGGACTTAAAAACAGGAGTCTTGTGCATTTTCATACAGGGACGTCCGAACTTGTAGGCAGGATCATAATTTACAGCAAGGAAGACCTGAAACCCGGGGACAATGCATTCTGCCAATTCAGGTTCAAGTCACCTGTTACGGTCATGTCCGGGGACAGATATATTATCAGAAGGTTTTCTCCGCTTGTTACTATAGGAGGGGGTGAGATACTTGATGCCTCGCCAGGTCGGAGAAGGTGGAATGAAAAATTAACGGACCTTGAAATGCTAGGCCAGGAAGGTCTTAATGAGAGGCTTTCCTCAAAGATCCTGTTAAGCGGAATAAAGGGGATGTCGCATGTTGACCTTGCGGGATGGATAAAGGCAGAGGGTCCGGAAATAAAAAAGGTAATTAATGCACTCGTTAAAGATGGCGGGATCATAGAGTCTGAAAACCGATATTTGCATAAAAATGTTGTTGATGACTTTATTGATAATGCTGTTTCAACACTCGGTGCCTTCCATAAAAGTAATCCGCTGAAGCCGGGGATGACAAAAGAGGCCCTGAGATCGGAATTCAAGGGAATTGACCATAAGCTTTTTGAGGTGCTTCTCGGTCTTATTGCTGAAATAGTTGTTGAGAAGGACATGCTGAGATTAAAGAGTTTCAGGATATCCCTGAGTCAGGACAAGAAGCTTGAGAAAGAGAAAATACTGGGCATGCTGGACAAAGCAATTTTTCAGCCGCCTGCAAAAGACGACCTCGCAAAATCACTATCAATAACACCCGCAGATACCGGGGAGCTTCTGAAGCTTATGGCTTCAGAGAAGAGCCTTGTCAGGATAAATGACGCCCTCTATATAACAATGAACAATTATACGGACATGATGGACCGCCTGAAGGGCTTTTATTCTGAGAAAAAAGAGATGACTGTTGGAGAATTCCGGGACGTGCTCGGCACCTCCAGGAAGTACGCGATTCCCTTTCTTGAGTATCTTGATAGTAATAAGATTACGATGAGAGTAGGTGAAGTTCGTAAATTTTTGAAGAAATAGAAGTACGAACAAATTCCAAATAACAAATCCCAAATAACAAATAATTCTCAAATCCTAATGACCAAAATTCCAAACATGCAATATGATGATTTTGTTTCGGCATATATTGTTTTGGTAATGAAAATGGTTATTTGGAATTTATTTGTATTTTGTTATTTGATATTTGTTATTTTATTATATGATCGACGTTGATAATATAATTCCGCAGGTCAAACACAACTGCAACATCTCCGACGCTAAATACTGGGGTTTTTATTCTCCATGCGGTCTTCTCATAAGGATGAGAGATTTATTCAGGGTTGAACACAATCTCAGGCCATGGGGGAAGGTCAATGTTGATCGTATCAAGTCATGGATTGATAAAAAGGAGTATGCATGGGAAGAGCTCGAAGAACTTGATTATCAGAAGATTCAAATTAATGGGAAAGCGTACAGTCCTTTTGATCTGAAGAAAATAAACAGTATCCTGAACAGGCACGGGCTCGTCTACGGGGCGGGATACGGCCACATGCTCAAGCCCTTATTCTTCCTGTCAGAAAAATCGAAACAGTTTAATAAAGGGCAATACAAGGTCTATGTTACAGGCAGGGAACTCGCCCGCTGTCTTTCGAGTGCTCCTGCTATGGTCCGGGAGAAAACGATATTTGCGAGAGAACAGACCATGACCTTATTCTTCTGGGACAAATTCGAAGAGATGGGGGCGATGAAATGCAGTGGCGCTCTCTATAACGCTTTTGCTGAATATGGTATTCCAAAAGGTAC
>PJEL010001182.1_pt1 | contig 27520 bp, 25 predicted proteins | sample 1853271 | NCBI WGS metagenome assembly PJEL01 (sample SAMN08108733, study PRJNA415343) | Invertebrate metagenome, whole genome shotgun sequencing project. | host: Globobulimina | place: Sweden: Gullmar Fjord | collected 2015-08 | reverse complement strand
ACATCGATCGCGTAACCATCACCGTTATTTTCTACTGTGATTTCATAGTTGAGAGTGCCACCCGCTGAGTAGTAACGAGAGTCCACTTCTTTCTGTACTTTTAGCTTAGAGTTAGGCATTTGCACGCCAGATCCTGACTCACCTAGGTTGTCTCCCAGACACAAACCAGCATCTGTACCATCATCGACAATCTGACCAACACTGGTATCCGCTACTTTTGCTGTCAGCTTGTAGTGAACAAACCCCTCAGGTGCTAGATCGACTTTTAGGTTGATGTCGTTCGTAGTCCAAGCCCCATAATTAAATGAGCCATAGTTAGAACCCTCACCGCTGCTTTCATCCACTTCCAGTTTCCACTCAGAGAATGCAGAATCAGTCGTGCCATCGGCTTGCTCTGTCACGATACAAGCGAACTTGTCGATCACTTCAACATCGTTCGCAAAAAATTCAGTGTCTTTGTTGGAGATAACAATGTCGTAGACCACTTCATTTTCACCCGATATTCCAGGCACATAAGTGGTATCCGTTGTGTTCTTATTGCGGGTAATTTGGCTTGATGAAGAATTCAGAACTTCTTGCGTATCTAGAGGGTTAGTCACCACATCAGCAGAATCTGCCGTGCCTTCAGCATCCAAAACACGCGCGACAACTTTAGGAATTTCACCAATTGAAACTGGGCTTACATCAACCGCTACCGAGTAAAGGATCTCCTCGCCAGGGTAAACAGAGACAATATCGTTCAACGATTTATTCGATTCAACGCCACTGGTGGCCAGTTCGGACGTACTGTTAGGTCCAATAGTAATAACTTGATTAGACCAAGATTCGTAGGGATTACCTGTCGTGTCGTCAGCATTTTTGTTGTTGCTGATCTTGTTACCTAACTCTGTCTCAAGATCGGCAAGTAGCTGCTGAACAGAATAGTGGTAAGCGATACCCGAATTTTCATGGTTGGAGACAGTAATCGTATAAGAGAACTCATCATCAACAAGGTAGTTCTCAGATTGGTTCAAGGTGTGCGTCAGAGTGATATTAGGTTGTGTTGGTGGCGTGATAACTTCTTTTGCCGTCACCAAAGCATCACGTGTTTCTGCCGTGATACCATCATTAACAATGTCGCCGACGAGTTTATCAGCAACAGTCGCTCGAATTTTGTAGGTGATGGATCCACCGATATCAATCGACGCATCATGGACAACCAAGTCCCCTGTGGAGTTAAAGGTACCCGCATCACTCTCTCTACCTTCAACCTCGGCAGAGTTTTCATTATGAACGAACGCGAGCTGAAGATTCCCATCAACGTTGAGTGTCTTGATGTCTGAAATCGCATCTTGAACATCGATCGTCTGAATGACCGTACCCCCAGTGTTCGATACCTTAATGGAGTACGTGAGTTCACTCTTCAGTTGGTAATTTGTCTTATCTACTGATACTGCAACATCATGTTCATAAAAACCTCGTTGAATGGATTCCGTATTTGATTCAACAGAATAGAGAGGCCCAGAGCTCGCACTTGCGACATTATCAATCGTACCCGCGGCATCATTAGAGACTGTGGCAGTCATCGTATAAGTCACCGACCCGCCCGCCGTAACACGCACGTCAGTCGCTTCTAAATTGCCAAAACGATTGTAAGTACCGGACGACGAAAGAAGGGTCGACTGAGCTTGAATCGATGCTTGAGTAAAGGCGCTAACGTCATTCCCTTGGTCGTCTGTCGTTAAGATATCTAATAGCTCATCTTTAACATCAAAGTCATGGATGGTTCTATCCGACTCATTCGTTAGAACAAGCGTGTAAACCACTTTTTGGTCATTGTCATAAGACGCACTATCGACAGAAAGGTCCATGACTAGGCCTGTTGTGTCCGCATAGGAAGCGAATGGAATCAATAAAATGGATAAGAAAAAGGCAAGGTTGTATCTGAACATTAACGCGCACTTCACAGTAGATTGACAAGTCTCTAGGCGGAATGCCATAGATTTGACGTCACTAATTTGGCTTTTCGCCTTCTAGGGACATGCGCAACATACAGTTCAAACATCCAGAACAATTAACATCTATAAAAAACAATTTACAGCCGATGTTAAATGGCAGCCAAATGTCTAAATTAAAATTCGATTCAATCGAAACAATGATCAAAGGGTAAGTGTTTATAATGAGTGAATTTTCACAGTTGCTACGTAGCTTAAGAAAGGAACTTGAATTTACGCAAAAAGAATTTGCAACCTACCTAAACCACTTAGATGATGACTTTAATTCTATCGACGTGGTGACAATAAATCGCTGGGAAAACAACAAGGTAAAACCAACCACTTATAAAGCTCTGAAAATCCTGCAGTACTTTGGTGTTGATCTATACGACACAGTAAAAAGCTTTAATACTAAGCCAAAAGACACTCTAATTGATGATTTTTTAAGCGAAGCTTTTGAATCATTTCAAAGTAGAATCTCGGCTGTTCAGGGGCTAAAAAAGCAATCAAACAGTGACTATTTTAAGTCACAACCTTTGATGTCAGAGCCCAGAGATATTGGTGTACTCAAAAGAATCCAACTACTTTCTAAATTCACCAAAGTAGATATTTCACCGCTAAACCTCATCGACCTATTTCTATATTACACAGAGAAAAAGGCTTACGGCCAAAAACTGATTAATATCGATGGTGATATAGTTAGCCACAATTTGGGTTTTTTCTTCGAAGAGCGTAAGTTTGATACCTTCAAGGCTAATGAATTAGATCTTAGAATCGCTTGTCCTCTGGATTCAAACAAAAACCTGAACTATTTGAATGTAAGCTCACACTCAGAAACAAAATATCATGCTATTGAAAATATAATTTCAGATATAAAACTGTTATCTCAGAGCAGTAACATAAAGACATACTCTGTTTTAGTAAAAGATCCAAATGCGATAAAATTATTCAAGAAAATTGGCTTTGAAGTATTCAGTTTTTCAAAGCCATCGCCTGAAAAATCTAATATTATATTTAAACGAAAATACTATTATTATTGTATAATGAGCATAGATAAAATAGATTTTCTCGCTAATCGACACGTAAGATCATTAATCAAAGATGAGCTCCCTACTATGAAAGCATTTCCACTTTTACTGAAAGAGGTAAGAAAGGAACTGAAACTGACGCAGAAAAATTTTGCGGCATACATAAATCAACTAGATGATGAGTTTAATTCTGTCGATGTGGTCACTATCAATCGATGGGAAAACAATAAAGTAAGACCTAGCAACTACAAAGCATTGAAACTATTAGATTGCCTCAACGTAGACCTCTACGCCACATTACAATCTTTTGATTCAGAGGAAGGTGATGATGGAGCCTTGCTTGATGACTTTCTAATTGAACGCTTCTTCTCTTTTCAGAGCCGAATTGCCTCTGTAGCGAAGGCTGAAGGAAGTAAAGAAAATGACAGCTTTGATATTCAACCGTTAATGTCAGACCAAAATGACAAAAAAGTGATCGATAGAATCAAGCTCATCTCTCAATACACAAAAGTTGATCCATCAGCTCTAGATACCATTGATCTATATCTTTATTACCTAGAGAAAAAAGCTCACGGTAGAAAAATGGTCAACGAAAATGGCGATATAGTCAGTCATAGCCTTGGATTCTTTTTTAACCAAGATTTATTCAACGAACACCAGACAGAAGTATTGTCGGTTAAGCAGGCCTGTTCTCTAGATTCCAATCAGAATTTGAATTACCTTGTGGTGAGTTCGCATTCAGAAAAGCAAGAACACTCAATCGCCAATATTCTTTCAGATATGAAGCTTCTCGCGAGAAACAACAAAATAAAAAAGTTCTCGATGTTGATAAAAAACCCGAATGCATTGGATTTGATGAAGAGTCTTGGGTTTGAAATTTACAAATTTTCCGAACCAACGGAAGAAATATCAAATATTACATTTAAGAACAAATCATATCGATATTGCATCATGACGATTGATAAAATCGATCTGCTTAGTAATAAGCATGTTATATCATTCATTAATAAGTATGGTTAATTTTACATAAGCACTAGTTATAAAAAAGCCACCGTATAAATGGTGGCTTTTTTAATCTATAAACATTCAACTCACTAGGATATTTTATTTAGTAGTTAGTGAAATATGCATCGGTTACATAGGTATCGATACCAACAGCAACATTATGCCCAGAGTCAAGTCTACTACCTATTTGTATCCAGTACGTCTGATTAGGGTTTATACCCGACCAGTTCATATCACCTTTGTAAATCGGATTTTCAGGCTTATCTGATGTAGCAGCGTTATATATTTCTAACATACCCTCGTTCACTTGGATCCATAAGTGACGCTCAGGTGTTGAAAGGTCCATATTCGTTTGGGCATACAACTCCCAACCAGATACTACTTTTGCATTTTGATACCAGTAATCATTCACGACCTCAAAAGATTTACTTGTTTTAGGAGAAGATGGCCAGTTTGTACTTCCCCACTCAATAGATGGTTGGGATGATTCTTGCTGTACTGCAAAAGAAAAACGGCCATTCTGAGGCGCCAGTCCCCCCGCATCTTCGACCTTCATATAGACAACAAAGTTTTCTCCGACATAATCTTGCTGATAAACATTGATTGTACGTAAGTTTCCACCACCATTGCGACCTTCTAATATTGGTATGCCAAAATCAGTTAAAGGCTTTAATACCTCTTGCTCAGCAGCGAGTCGTTTCCATTTATCGCTATCCGTTAAATCCAACTGAGAATCTGCTGCTTCAGATTTAAATACAATAGAATCGACTTTCGAAGCACTCGAATGACCGGAAAGTACCGCATTATTGAACGAAGTATCAGTGTAAGAGTCGCTTAACGCTCCGGTAGCATCAGTCACTACTTCCAATTCCGATTGGTAGTTTGAAAATACACCCTTATTTCGTTCAGAGACTAATTTAACGTTTTGAAAAGGTGCTAGGTTTCCATCTGGATCTGTAACAACACCATCTAGATTAAACTTAACACCATTGATAAAGCTATATTCTAAAGTTGTCGTAAAGTCTTGAACAGCTTCGTTGTCTAACATAACACAAGTCGCGAAACCTACATTTTCACCCTTCAAAAGTTCAGACGAGCTTCCATCAGTAGCTCCAAAGCTAGTGCCTGATATTTCAGAGGCCATGTCCGCACTCCAAAAGAGAGTCCCTGCTGGCCAGTTTTGAGACTCGAATAAGTTTCCTTGCTCCGCTAAAAGTAACTCCCACTCACGCCTAATAGGCAAACGTCCATTTCTCGATGCACAATAATTTTGTGCTTGTTCGAGATTCATTGTGACAACTTCTGAATACTTGGGACCTGTAACGCCGTCTTGCTCTTGAGAGCTAGTGTAAGCAGTATTTGTATAATCCGCTAACACCTTACTTGCAGGCGCCGTAAAAGTAATATCAGTACCTATCGTTGAATCATAAATCGTAATATCTTCCCAATCTTGCACGAGACCAAAATCAGGCTCTACTTCGATATAAACTTGCCCAACGGCATATCCACCACGACCGTCTTTGACTGTATAAGCGACTTCATGTGGTCCCGCTTCTGACGATTGAAACGTAAAACTATGCTCTGTTACTGAAGTGATTTCCGTTTCTGAGTTATAGGCACGTACAGAATCTAACACCACACTGTCTTCAAAGTCTGATACATAGTCTGTTAAATCAATTTCAACCAACATATCTTTGGCAAGCTTGCCTTCACGAATATAGTCATTCGCAACTGGTGGTGTATTTCCAGTATCAGAAACGGCTACGTCAATATTCCCAAGCTTAGTTGAAGATCCATCACTCATTGAGTACATAATTCGTGTCACACCAATGTCTGTTGGCGTGTATATAACCCTATTGTTTAGCGAGTCGACTTCAACTGAACCAGATCCCAATAAAGTCACCTCTTCTGAAACCATATATGTCGACGTATCTAATTCACTCTCTAACTCTTCAGACAAATCAATAGTAACTGTCGCATCAACATCGGTCGTTTCTGACAAATTCGGCAATGTATTATTATCAGCAGTTTCAGAAACAGATACCCTTGCTAGCGATGAAGCTTCCCCTACGTAAACATCTTGCTCGACAGGCTCTATGGTATATTCAAATTGGCATTCACCAACTTGATTAGACAAGGTTGTGAACGACATACCTTCGACTAAAGTTACCTCGCAGACATTCCCATTACTGACTTGCTTTACTGAAGTTAAATGAAAATCAATATCTGAATCTACTTTGACAACAGTTTGAGATTCAATATCGACCAACGCTTTTGATTGTATGACTGAAGCTTGAGTAGGTACCTCTAATGGAGAAGATGGTTGTTCCGGCTGAGAACTTGAACCAGAATCACCAGAGCTTCCACCACAACCAAATAAGACTGAAGTACCGACCGTTATTAAGACGTATTTAAATAATTTCAACACAAACACTCCTATAGATATGCGGCAAAGTTAGCTGTTACAACATAAGCTTCAACATCTTCATAATTCGTTGAGCCACCAGCCCCAACCCAATAAGGCTTGTTTGGATCAATCGCCCCCCAATCAAAAGGAGCGATAAAGTCAGGTTCTGCAGGTCTTACAGCTGTATGTGATGAATAGTGATAGAGACGGTCTCCTTTCTTTTGAAACCATAAGTATCTATCGACATATTGAACATCAGCATCTGTAGCCCCTACGAAATTGTTAAACCCCAAGTAAAAATTGAATTCATTCTTAAAAAAGTGAGTAACAATATTGAAGGTGTCATCAGTCAAAGGCGCTCCAGGCTGCGCTCTAGTTACGTCATACCAACTCGTATTAGGTATATTTCCCTGCTGTTGTATGAAAAAGGAAGTAGCACCATGAGTAACGTTGCCGAGGTTTCGGATGTACAACGACATAATGAAATCGTTGCCGTAGAAACTATCTTTATATACCGAACTACTGCCCATTCCATCAGGTGAGTTATATGAAAACAGAACAGGGAGACCATTTGAGCCTATTTCAGGTAGTGACAAGCCATATCTGATATCAACATGATTCCACTTGGTTGGCTCTTTGGTATCAAGAGAGGATGCGCCCTCTTCAGGTAAAAATGGGTATAACTCGTTAATTGAGCTAACTTTTATAGATATCACCGACTTATTGAAGGCGGTATCAAAGTAACTTGCTTGTGTCAAACCACTTTCGTTTAGAGTGAGTTGCTCTGAAGATAACCCAGAATCAAAAACACCATTTTCGTCCATAGCTTCCAGCTCTATATCCTGAAAGGCGCCTACTCCACCATCAGGATGGGTTACGGTGATTTGGTATTTATACTCATTTCCAGAAGCTGAGATTAATTGAACGACTGATGAAAAATCACTCACGCTCGGGTTACTTAAATCAACACATGTCGTGTACATAGCAACAGTTTTTGATTGATTGCCAATTGAGCCATCATTCAAGTGAACAGTGGCAGCGTTGGTTTCACTGACATTCTCCGCTGTCCAATACTTCTTACTTGTAGGCCAATTGTGGTTGGTGAATGCACTGGTTTCGTTGGTGACGAGCGTTTCAAGTTCTCGTTGTAGAGGCAGACGACCGCCTCGCACTTTGCAGTATTGGCGCGCTTGGCTAAGGGTTTGAGTGGTAATTTCAGAGTCTTTCAAACCTTGTGTGCCATTCTCGACATACGTGCCTGTATAAGGGGCATTGACGTAGTCGGCATACACTTTTGTCATTGGCGCGAAAAAGCGGATGTCTGAACTGATCACAGGATCATGAGTAACAATATCTTCCCAATCCTGAATCAAAGAGAAATCCGGTTCGACTTCTATACGCGCAACTCCAGTGGTGTAGCCACCCATGTGGTCGCTTACGGTGTACGCCACATCGTGCGGACCAGGTTGCGTAGACGAAAATTCAAACTGAGTGTTGGTAACATTGGCCGGATCATAAAGTGACGTTGTTGAGTTGAAATCTTGTACACCAATGAGTTGTAATTCATCTAGATCTACGTCTGATATATGCTCTTTTACGTCCACCACAACACTTTCCCCCACTTGCGCGAGAGCGTCATGAGCAAAATCTGTCACGTCAGGAGCAGTATTATAGGTATCTTCTGACGTCGCAATCGACAGTGAGCCTTGTTGAATCGACTCACCGTTTTGATAGCTGTAATACACCTCAGTTTGACCTTTGGCCGTTGGCGTAAATTCAATCTGATGTTGGCCAGAGACGCGAGCTGTACCTGAACCTAGGCTAATAACACTGTCCTGCAGGGTGAAGTCATCACTCGGTAACGATGAACCTAGCTCGCTCTCTAGATCAACAACAATCACCTGTGATTCGATAGTTGATGCTGTAATACGAGGAAGTGTGGTAGAAGCATAACTCTGCCCCATCGCAACACGAGCGTATGAGGTTGCCATTGAGGTGCGGGCAGCAGTCGTTACTTCATACTCGAACAAACAGTCGTTAACGTCAGACGAATAGACATTGAAACTACCTTCACTAATACCTTGAACTTGGCAAGTATCACCAGATAGAGAGCGGGCGCTGGTTACAACAAAGTCTTGGTTATTCGATGTATGAACATGCTCAGTAAGGTCGATCGCGAAGCTTTGTTCTACCAGCGAGTTATCTTGAATATCTTGCGCACTAATAGAGGCTGATTCTGTTGGAGATACAATAATACCTTGCTCTCCATCGGAGTTAGACTCGCTACCACAGCCTGTTAGCAATACCGCTAAACTGACTGAAGTAAACACATTTAGTGTTGAATTCCGTTTCAACAAATCACTGTTGAATAGGTACATTAAAAGCACTCTGATTAATGAAGTAGAGCTGTATTGTGGACTTTGTCTCACTTCTACTCCATTAAATAGCTATGATTCATTATTAAAAATTAAACCATTGAAAATTAAGACTATTAATGAAAAATTCATTTCCTTTCAAACATCTAAATTTTTCTAAACCTCGGTATTAAATTTGAGAAAGACTGTTTAATAAACATTCAATCACATTTAGTTCATTCCCTCGTTGTCCCAAACCATACTTCGCACTCTCTCATCAACAGCGAGTCACACATCATGTACAGCACTGAAATTGAAAAAGTCTATGCGCTGGCGTTTGAACATCAACACTCCTTCGAAGCTCTAGAACTTTTACAACCTATGGTTGAACATTCAAGAGAAACCTTTGAACATACAATTCGAGTTTGTTCATTGTCATACGAATTTGGAAAACACCTAGGACTCGCTCCACAACAGCTAGAGCTTATTTTTGATGCTGCGTTAGTTCATGATTTAGGTAAGCTAAAAACACCACCCGCAATCTTACATAAATCAGGGAAACTGACACCGTTAGAACGTCAAGTAATGAACCAACACGTTCAATGTTCTTACTTCATGACACAAGACATACCACACCTAGAATACGCCTCTATTTTAGGTTCGTTACATCATGAACGATGGGATGGGAACGGCTATCCCTTGCGGCTGAAAGGTGACGAGACACCTTTTGAAGCACAAATAATTGCAATTGCAGATACATGGGATGCGATGACATCGACACGATCTTATCGAGAAGGGATGCCAATTAAAAAGGCATTGAGAATTTTGTTTTCTGAACGTCAGAAGGGGCAATTTAATCCAATGTTGCTCGACAAATTTATTACTTTTATCACAACGCGTTGATCAGACCATGATTAATATACCAAGGATCATACTCAAACCTATGAGATGTTTATATGAAGATGTTGCACAGTTAGGCCTTCAAAAAGAGCGCCTTGGTACACTATGGAGCGCTTCAATCTACAAGCGTAATTTATCGTTCTTAATCGTGCCGATACGATTAAATTTATCAGCACGGAAAACAGAACCCCTCGTTAACGTACCTCAGTTTGGATATAGAGTAGCGCTTCATCAAGACCCTCACCCAAGGCTTGGACCAACGCTTCATAGCCATCCGCTTTTAAGGGAACCTTGATGTCGAAGGTGCTTCGTGAGATTTCAGTGTCATCTTCCCCCATTAACACCCAAGTTCCTTTCACTTCTGCATTGCCAGTATAAGAGCCATTGAACTGCTCAAAGGTAATCGTCAACTCTTTGTCTACCGCTTCATTCACATTGGAAGGGTTTACCCTCTCTTCAAGCAACCCTTCAAGGTTCTCGGCCCAAACGTGTTTACGGGCAGACACCAATTCATTTTCAGATTTTCGATACGCGATGCCAATCGAGTCCAGATAATCAGGCAGTTCTACCCTTGTTTTTACCTTAAAGATGGGCTTATCTAGTGTACTTTCAGGCAAGAGATAGGAGTTAGTGCCATCTGTAGGAGTCGCACATCCCAAGAGTCCGACCGACATAACCAGTAATATAAATAGCTTTCTCATTACTCCACTCCCTTAACTGGAATCGGGTCTTCTTCCACATCGCTGCCAAACACCAATGCATTCGGTTTATCATTCAATACTTTGATCAATGGGCGAAGCTCTTTAAGCACATGTTCTAACTCTTCAGATGCACTGATCAATTGCTTGTAAGCGTCAGAATCATCATCGTAACTTTCTAATGTCGCCTCTAGTTGCTTCATAGTTTCACTGAGGTCTTGAGGTAATGCTTTTGCGCCCTCGCTATCGAGTAATTCATCCATACTCTTCAAGGTGGTGTCTAAAGAGGCAAGCGAACCATTTAAGTTAGCAACAGTCGCATCCAGCGGAAGCTCGTTAATCTTGCTTAGGAAATCGGTGATCTGCTTCTGAATCTCGGTGAAACCACCAGGCACTACCGGGAATACAGGATAACCATCAAATTCTGTCGGCTCGTAAGGAGCTTCATCTTCATAAAAATTAATATCGACAAACAACGCGCCCGTGAGCAAGTTACCTGTTTTCAACGTCGCCCTGAGCCCCTCTCCCATTTGAAGAACGACTCGTTTGGCAAAGCTATCCGCGTTCAATCCTTTAAACACTTCGGAAACACGCTCGATTTCTAGCTTAATTAGGATTGGAATACGATTCGACACCTTGCCATCTTTATCCATACTAATCTGTAGCGGCACCGTATCCACCGTACCAATCCGGACACCACGATATTCTACTGGTGCACCTTTCCTTAAACCTCGCACCGACTCTTCAAACAGCAACACGTAATCAATTGAAGTGGTGTATTTACCTTGTAGTACCGCATCGTAGTTATCGTAAAGCGTATACTCGTGTAGGTTTTCTTTGATTTGTGACCCCGGTTTAATGCTCTCTGCGACATCAAAGCTTACACCGCCAGTCAATATACTTTCTATCGATGCGAAGTTGACGTCTAAGCCATTTGCGCCAAACTTCACATCAATTCCAGAAGATAACCAAAACTGAGTCTTTTCGAAGATCAATCCATCGTAAGGAGCAAAGATAAACAATTGGTATTTGCCCTCTTTCTTTTGATAATCGAAACTCGTTTTTTCAACACGGCCAACAACAAAACCATGGTGTAATACAGGCTCACCAACATTGAGTTGATTCGCCTTGTTGTGTGAAACCACCACTCGTATACCTTTGGTATCTGGCCCTGCCACCGGAGGCGTTTCTAGCACATCAAACTTCGATTGAGACTCTCTCGATTTACCCGGCTTCAACTCGATGTACGACCCGGATAAAATGGTCTCTAACCCACTAATACCATCGGTACCGACATGGGGCTCAACCACCCAGAATTGAGTTTCTGTATTAATCATGCGGGTGGCTTTCTTGTCTATCTGAGCTTTCGCTATGATGTATTCATAGTTTTCACTTAGCGCCACGTCAGTAATGGTTCCCACATGAACATTTTTAGACTTAATCGCTGTTTTCCCCGCTTCGATGCCCGAGGCATCCGGTAAGATCAGCGTTATCTCCGGCCCACGATTATTGAAGTACTGAAACAGCATCCAGCAACCAACCAATACCGCGATAATCGGCACAATCCAAACGGGTGAAATCTCACTTTTTTTGGCTACTTCTGCATCTGAAACGTTTTGTTTATCCATATTTCCCACACCTCTTAGGGGAGATTACTTCCATATAATTCGAGAATCGAAAATCATCGCTGACAACATGGTAAAGATGACTACCGACGCGAAAGACAACGCTGCTGGCCCCGGGTAAATGGCCATGACCCCGTCGAGTTGAACCAACGCGACCAAGATAGCGACAACGAAAATATCTATCATCGACCAACGGCCAATGAACTCAGTGACACGGTATATTTTGAGGAAACGATTTGCCTCATGCGGTGGAAGCCCTTCAACCCTTTTGGCGTTCCAATACAAATAAGCTAAGGCGACCATTTTGGCCATTGGAATAAACACACTCGCAAGAAGAATGACCATAGCGACAGGGTATGAGCCCATATTCCACAATATGATCACCCCCTCGATGATGGTTGAACCTTCACTCGTTCCGAACGCAGACGTATACATCATTGGGTATAGATTTGCTGGGATATAGAAAATGATGGCTGTGAACAATAGAGCCCATACTATCTGAAGGTTTTTGGTTGGATTAAATCGATGCAGATGAACATGACAACGAGAACATTGAGTTAAGTTGTCATCATAGAGGTGGACTTGCCCGCAAACATGACAGACCAAATGATCATGCTGTTGAAAAAGGCCACCAGCGGTGTCGCTATTCAAAGCTTTGAGTGGTATTAACTTATCCCAAATCCAATCAAAATCGACTAATGACATTGTCTTAACCACTAACATGGCGTAGATAGCAAATGCCCAAAAAGAGATGCCCATAGAGACATCGGCTAAAGCGGAAATTTTAATCAAACTGACGAGAACACCAATCAAAAATACATCCACCATCAACCACGGCTTAACCCAACTCAACGTTTTTAATACAAAGATAGCCAAACGGCTCGGCGCGTAAGCCTGTTTTGATTTCCTTTCTGTTAATGCATAAAACCAGATAACACTAATAAGAAAATAAGCAGGAAGGAAAATAACCGCGAGAAACAATAGCGCGGCAATCGAAGTATTATCGAGGCGGTTCATCATTTCGACGGCTTGATACAAGGTTATTTGTTGACTGATCCCTTGCACACTAAAAGACATATAAGGGAAGATCAGGCTCATCACCAACGTTATCAAACTGGCCGATGCGTAAGCCATCACACCCTGCCCTTTACTTGCTCCAATACTGCATAAAGTATGTTTACAGCGAGGGCACGATGCCTCACTTCCCGGAGCTAATTCGTGGAACTGGCTGACTAACCCACACTCGATACATGATTTGGTACAAAGATCAGACAATAATTAAACCTCTTAGCATTTGATAAGCAACTAGACACTAAGATTAACTATAAGTAAGGGTTTGATTTTTCGCCAATATCTACACAATTAAACGAACACGATAGGGTAGAAATGAGAGATAGAAAGGAGATGACTGCTTAGCCATCCCTTCAGAGTAGTCAGGGTATTCAGATAAAAGCCTTACGCCAATTAAACAAAACTCTGTTTCAACTTCTCTTCCAACGCTTGAATACAAAGTTTAATGGCGATAGGTGTGTTCGAAGCAAATGGGTTCAACGCATAAACCGTGTTAGTGGGTAATTGAAAACCTGGCATGATGTCGACCACTTCATCGGATAGCTGATGAAGGTAGAAGTCTGGAATCACACCGATGCCAACACCTGATTTGATTAAGGCAAGGCAACTGTGAAAAGAGTTAGTGGTACAACTGGCTTGTTGTTGGTAGACAAAGTCTTGTTCACCTTTAGAACTAAACTGATGAGTCACCTGTTTTCCCTGCCAAGAGTTAGCAATATAAGGGATAGATTCAAGCTCTCTATCTCGCATGCCTTCGACGCCACACAACACGTCTTTAAACTCGCCCAAGCGTTTCTGCTTTAAGTTACTGTCACGAGAACTGCCCACTCGTACTGCGAGATCAATATCGTGCTCCATGAAATCTAAGTGCTGATCATCGCTTATCAGTTCTGGTTTTAACTTCGGGTATTGCTTCATCAAGTCTGCAATAACAGGCGCGACCAATAAATCCATCAACGCATTCGGAGCCGTGATTCGAATTCGACCTTGTGGCTCTTCTAGCTCAGCTTTGGCCATATCCCAAGCCGAGTCAGCAATCACGTTAATGTCTTTGCAACTCAAATAAAAACGTTCACCCATACTAGTCAGAGTTTGTCTGCGTGTTGTGCGCTTGAGAAGTGAAGCCCCTAACTCTTGTTCCAGAATTTTGAGGTGCTGACTGACGACGGACTTAGACAACTCAAGTTTTTCAGCCGCAGCTGATACAGAACCCTGCTCTACGATGTGAGCGAAAATCGACATCTGCTTTAGCTTACTCATTCAATTGTTCTCTTTTTACATACAGTATTTTCTATTATCTCTGTTTTTCAATTTAATTTCCAAGACTAAACTTAATCCAACTTATCGAGACACCCAAATCGAAGACGCAGTGTTTGAAAGAAAACTGCTATGGAGAAAAGCAATGTTAAACAACCAAGTATTAGAAGCATGTAAGCAAGGCATTAACGCATGGCAGAAAGCATTCAACAGCCAAGATGCAAAAGGTTGTGCAGATCAGTACACTGAAACGTGTGTGATGGAAGCTCGTCCATTTGGTACCTTTGAAGGTCGTGAAGCGATTCAAGCATTTTGGCAAAACATCATCGACCAAGGCTTCAAAGACGTCGACTACACCGATGTAAAATGGGAAGAACACCCAGAAGGCGGCTACATTCTGACGGCAAGCTGGACAATGAACAAAGCGTTTGGTGTTGTGCATCGTGAACATTGGGCGTTAGAAGCCGATGGCTGCGCTCGTCTAGTAAGTGATGATTTTGAAGTTCAAGGCGAACGCTAGAGCTATAACTAAAAGCTAGAAGCTAGAAGCTAGAAGCTAGAAGCTCAAAATAAAAACAGATAACAAAAAGCCAGCAATCCAAATTGGACTGCTGGCTTTTTTAATGTTCACTCTTGTCGCCTTATCACTTTATTTGAAAGCAATTTAGTAGATCTACACAATCACTAAACACGCTCGTAGTATCCAATTAAAGTGTTAGGCTAGCTAGACCAAGTGTGAGTGACCGTTATAGTGAAGCTTGCTTTGCTTCAGCAATCCAAGCATCAAACGTATTTTGGTTCGCTTTAATCCAACCGTTAACGTGTGCTTCGATATCCGCAGAGCTGTTTTTACCTTTGCTCATCATCATGTTCTGAGCACTTACATCGTTGATGTTAAGTTTGATGATTTCGAAAAGTTTAGCCGCTGATGGGTTGTTCTTAGCAAACTCTTTGTTCGCAATAATGCGCATTGAGTTCATTTCGAAGCCGTAGTTTTTACCATTAGACAAAGTAGTATCAACATTCGCACGCTCACCTGGTAGTGAAGAGAATGGAACTTCTAGCCACACTACATCTTCGTTAGGCACCAATACGCCACTCACCCAGTATGGTGTCCACGTGTAGTAAAGAATTGATTCACCCTTTTGGTAACGTGAAATTGTGTCAGCAATAATCGCCGCATAGTTACCTTGATTATGAGTTACCGTATCGTCCAGTTTGAATGCCGATAGTTGGTGTTCAATAACCATTTCACAGCCCCAACCTGGGTTACAGCCTGTTAGGTCTGCTTTGCCATCACCGTCTGCGTCAAACAGCTTCGCAATTTTTGGATCGGTTAACTGACCAATATTAGTGATGTTGTACTTTTCTGCCGTTTTCTTATCAATTAGGTAACCTTGAGCGGCACCACTAACATACTGACCTTCGCGGTAGAATTTGTCATCGCCACCTGCCATTTTGTATTTATCAGCGTGTAGTGGGAACCAACCTACGGTTAGGAACGTTGCATCACCTTTTGCAATTGAGGTGTAAGCTACGTTGTAGTCCACTTCTTGTGTTGATTTCACGTCGTAGCCAAGCTCTTCTAGAGCACGGTTAACAATCAGTGTTTGGAACGTTTCTTCAGCAACTGAAGATTGAACAGGCTGAACTGATACACCTTCACCTGGCAAGCTTGCTGCCCACACGTTCGTTGATACAGCCAGTGTCGAAACGATGCTAACGGCTAGTTTGCTCTTCCATGAATTATTCATTGGTGTTTTTCCTTAGTTGTAGTTCTGATTGTTTACCGCGATTTAAAGCTTTTAGCACAAGGGAAACAGGCCCCATGTGATACCAGCGTAATTTTGTATTACCTGCATTTACCCCGAGAACTTGGGTAATGCGGTCAAGTAGGATTGCCAAAATAACAATGCCTAGACCACCAACAGCAGCCAGCCCCATATCTAAACGGCCGATACCTCTCAGTACCATTTGACCTAAACCGCCTACCGCGATCATTGATGCGATAACCACCATAGATAGCGACAACATTAGTGTTTGGTTTACGCCTGCCATAATGGTTGGCAATGCTAATGGCAGTTGAATTCGATATAGCATCTGCTTTTTGCTTGCGCCGAATGAGTGACCCGCTTCGATCAGATCTTCCGGTACCTGCTGAATACCCAAGATGGTTAAACGTACCACTGGCGGCAATGCGAATATGATGGTTACCACGACGCCCGGAACGTTACCGATACCAAACAGCATTACGATGGGTACGAGATAAACGAAGGCTGGCGTCGTTTGCATGGCGTCGAGAATTGGGCGCACGAATTTAGCCGCCGTATTGCTGCGGGCGAGCCATATCCCCATGGGTAAACCAATCAACAGGCAGAAGAAGACCGACGTCATAACCAGTGAAAGTGTGGTCATCGCTTCAGACCAAGCGCCAATCAAACCAATGAAAGTCAAAGAGACTGCAGTAGCGACACCAAGCTTCAGGTTTGAAAATTGCCATGCGACGAGAAACAAGATGATCAACATGAACGGAGCCGGTGTAGACACCAATGCCGTTTCAAATGAACTCAAAATGAAATCGATAGGCACACGTATTGCCTGAAATAACGGGCGTCCGTGTTCAACGAGCCAATTCAATCCAGACTCAACCCAAGTATCAACAGGCAGAACTGCTTCTGCAAAAGGATTAAGTGGATCAAAAGGAATGCTTTCTACAGTTTCGCTGCTTAGCCAATCTGCCGATGGTGAAGTATCTGCGGCTTGGCCCCAAGGATCACTTGCAGGTTGAGCTGCAGGAGCCGATTGCGACCATGGGTCATTATTTGTTTGTTCCGACGACATGATCTATCCCTTATCCAATGTTTGTAGCAGTCGTGATTTCGTCACAACGCCGAAGTAATTACCTTTATCATCCACAACCGGAACGGAATAAGGCACGCCACCCACAAGGCCAAGTACATCATTGATTGGTAAATCTGGATTGAGAGTTAATCCATCATCTAGCTGTGCGCTAACTAATGATTTGTTCTCTTTATGGGCTTTACGAAGGGACTCGATAGACACAATGCCTGAGTAGTGACTGCTCTTCTCAACAACGATGCCGTATTCGCGGTCGTTATCCATCAAGATTTGTAGGGCGGAAGCTGGGCCGTCATGCTCTGACTTCTTAAATACCGCAGCTGGCTTCTTACGTGCAATGTCTTTCACAGTAAGAACACTTGCTACGTTCACACCACGGAAAAAGGCTTCAACGTAGTCGTTCGCTGGGTTATTTAAGATCTCGTCAGGAGTACCCACTTGAACCACTTCGCCATTTTGCATAATCGCAATTCGATCACCGATACGCATCGCTTCATCCAAATCATGCGAGATGAAAACAACCGTTCGTTTATCGTCATTTTGAAGACGAATTAGCTCGTCTTGCATTTCAGTACGAATCAAAGGATCGAGCGCAGAAAATGCTTCGTCCATCAATAGAATATCGGGGTCGCAAGCTAGAGCACGAGCCAAACCTACACGCTGCTTCATACCACCAGACAACTCATCTGGGTAAGATTCCGAATACGCGCCAAGACCAACTCGCTCTAACGCTTCAAATGCTGACTGCTTTCGCGTATCGACTTCAACACCCGCTAGCTCAAGACCAAACGCAGCGTTTTCAATCACAGTCATGTGAGGCATCAATGCGAAGTTTTGGAAAACCATAGATATGTTGTTGCGACGGACTTCGCGGAGTTCATCTTCTGAGATGTGGGCAATGTCTTTGCCTCGAAGAAGCACATTACCTTTGGTAGGTTCAATTAAGCGGTTAAGAAGGCGTACTAGGGTTGATTTGCCAGAACCTGACAGTCCCATTATTACGAAAATCTCGCCTTCTTGAATACTAAGAGAAACATCGTTAACGCCGATCGTTAAACCTGTTTCTTCGAAAACTTTATCTTTGTTCGCGCCTTCATTAATCATTGTAAAAGCACGGTCGGTGTCTTCACCAAACACCTTGTACAGTCCCTTAACTTCCAGTATGGGATCCATGTAATCTAATCCTTTCTTAGTTATTTAAACTAATAGTTATTTAAACTCAAAACCGGTTATTTAAACTTAAAAACGGTTGTTTAAGCTTTAAAATGGTTATTTAAACCCGAAAAACAATTAGCACTCTAAGCAATTAAACCCTGTAAATCAAGGGGTCTCGTTCTGTAAAAACGGAAAGAAATCGTTAAAAGCCCAACCAAAACAAAGATTAAATATCAAACAAAACCCAATCAAAATACTGATAATAAAGGAGTTTAAATCACAAGCAACACCTGCAATATTATGTGTTACTTACTGATAGATTATTGAATATTTATTTCACATCAGAACAATTAATAGGCTAAATAGACCAAGAATACGCACAAATGGTTCGTGTACAAATAATTCGAATACAAACTATTTAACGACGGTTTTGGCGTTATTTCAAAACTGGAGATTAGCTCTCTTGCGAGGGTCAAATACTCCCGCAGCCTTTGCTTATACAACACAAAGGGCCTGCACAAAATTAACGAGGAAAAATAGGCATTCAAAGTTACAAATCAAAACGAATTGAGGGGATGAAAAATCACCAAAAAAAGTAGAAACAACCGATAAAATTGCCCCCAATTAAGCGCAGTTCCGATTGATAGAATTATCTTTAATATCCAGAATATAACGCCGACTGTGACGCTTGCTGCAAACTATTGAATGTCGATTACCTAAGCCAAAAGACAATTTGTAGAGTAGTCATTGCTGAGCCATTATTTATAGAAGAAATGGAGATACTTTCCGCGATGATTAAAGAAAAGGACAAGGCACTCGAATGATAAAAATGTTGGTGTGTGACTTTGATGGGACGCTTGATGGAGGTTCATCTCATGGGGTTAATCAATTATTTGACTACTTAACTGAGCAATCTGATATCCGATTTATCATTGCGACGGGAAGAACTCTACCCTCTATTAGGGTGGGTTTGGCGTCGGATAACTACCCGAAACCACACAGTATTATTAGCGACGTGGGCACCAGAATTCACCACAACCACTCCCAAAAGCCCGATCATATTTGGCATAACCAATTAGAAGCGTCGTGGGACAAATCAAAGGTAGAGTCAGCACTTGCGCCACTCGATTTCATGGGAGAACGCTTTGAGAGCCATCAAGGCGACTACAAGATTACCTTTGAAGGAAAACTGTCTGAGCCTCAACACGAGCTGATCGAATCGAGCTTGGAGTCGCACGGATTGGATGTACACCTCACCTACTCTCACGATTGGTATTTGGATATCACGCCAAAGGGCGTCAACAAGGCGACTGCGATTCATCACCTGCTCAAACAACATGATTTGAACATTGAGGAAGTGTGTGTAGCGGGTGATTCTGCTAACGACACCTCTATGCTGACCATAGAGGGCGTAAACTCGATCTTGGTGGCTAATCATTACCCTGAGGTCGCTCACCTGTCCGATAGAGATAATGTTTACACCAGCAGAGCGACACACGCTGAGGGGGTGTTAGAGGGACTCAAGTACTGGCAGTTACGCACGGTATCGGGGAGTTAAAACTGGCAGATCTGGGCTTTATTGCCCTTACTTCAGGTGCTGACTTCACACCTTTATTTCCAACCAGGAAGCCAATGATCTTTGTCGGTCAAATCCCGCCAATTGATGGCTTCCTCTCGTTTAGTCATCACCGCTTCTATTAAGCAACGAATCACCTCCCCTTCTTCGAATTCAACCTCAGTAATCATGAAGTGTTTCTCCTTCTTTACTGGGCTAACCGCTGTCCATTTACTACGAAGTAACTTCTTTGGGTTGATCCGATTCATGATCTTTTCCTGCACAGTTTATTGATGTTTTATCTATAAGCCTCAGAGAGTTAAAAGGATCACTTAAAGTTAAAAAGCCCACAACTAGAATCTGGATAAGTCATAACTAAAGTCAATAAAACAAGTCTTTGACTTGGTACAATAGTTACTACAATTTCAGAGACTAACTCCCCATGAGCCAAACAGAATTCCAACAAGAAATAGCGAGTTTCACTTCGATTGAACAAGCGCTTGATTACTTTGAAATTGGATTTGATAGCAAGTTCATCGACCAAAATAGAATAGAGCTTGTGAAACGCTTCAATGGTTATCTGATCCTGTCAAAGCCGGATGATTGGTTTTCTGGAAGAAGAGCGCTGAAAAATGCCTATTGTAAGGTGCAACGCAGTAAGCTGGATCGTTACACACGATCAGCCTGTCGTGGTTGCACGACTTGCCAACGCCGATAGCTCAAAGTTAACAGTTAAACAGCTGACGATTTAAAAGTAGGCAGCTAAAAAACAGATAGCTGAAATAACATCTCATTACGATTTAGTTAGTGGTTTGCTCGAAAAAAAGTGTGCTAATCTTACGGCAACTCAACTACGAGATAAAAACTACAATGAAAATTTTCAGCAACTTCGAAAGCGGCAACATTCACGTCGTTTCAGCAGATTCACCACAAAACATTCAACTGACGATCCCAGCAGACAACCAGACTGAAATATCTCAGTGGTTCCACTTCCGTTTAGAGAGTGAAGCTCAACAAGCTCATCACTTTGAAATCGGTCAATTGGCAACTTCTGCTTATCCTGAAGGCTGGAAAGATTACGATGTGGTTGCATCTTATGACCGTGAAGAATGGTTCCGTATCCCATCTCAGTTCGATGGCGACACACTAAGTTTCGACATCATTCCTGAACACGATTCAATGTACTTCGCGTACTTCGCGCCGTACTCATACGATCGTCATCAAGATCTTCTGCACAGTGCTCAAACGCACCCTGCTTGTAAGCTAGAAACTCTGGGTCACACATTAGACAACAATGACATCACTTTGCTAACTATCGGTGAGCCAAGTGAAGAGAAGAAAAACATCTGGGTTATTGGTCGCCAACACCCTGGCGAGACCATGGCTGAATGGCTAATCGAAGGCTTGCTTCAACGTCTACTCGATGAGACAGACACAGTAGGCCGCTCACTGCTAGACAGCGTTGTATTCCGTGTTGTGCCTAACATGAACCCAGATGGCAGCATCCGCGGTCACTTACGTACTAACGCGATTGGCGTTAACCTGAACCGTGAATGGCAATCACCTTCTATGGAACGTAGCCCAGAAGTTTTCCTTGTACGTGAACGCATGCTAGAAACGGGCGTTGACCTTTGTCTAGACATTCACGGCGACGAAGCAATCCCGTATAACTTTGTCGCAGGCAGCGAAGGCACACCTTCATATAACCAGCGCATTGCAAAACTAGAGAATCACTTCAAGCAAGCGCTTCTGACTATCACGCCAGAGTTCCAAGATGAATTTGGTTACGATAAAGACGAGCCAGGCAAAGCGAATATGACGGTTGGCACAAACTGGATCAGCGAGCAGTTCAAATGTTTGGCTTACACCGTAGAGATGCCATTTAAAGATCACATCAGCCACGCTGACGAACTGTACGGTTGGTCTCCAGAGCGTAGCGTTGCATTTGGTCACGACATGCTAGCAGCGGTTTGGGCAACAGTAGACGAGCTATAAAACGAACCATAAGACGAACTAAGCTCCTTAGTTTGTCCTTATAGTTAGTTTGCTTACACATATAGCAAAGCCCAGCACTTGTGAAAGTGCTGGGCTTTTTAATATCGGATCTAAATGAGTGACTTGGGTTTTAAGGCATCTAACTTTAAATGCGTTCTATGCCACTCTGAGGCTAGCAAAAAACACCGGGTATCTTTGCCTAATATGTCTTTGTTCTGACACCATATCTTTGAAGCTTGGTCCTTGTAACAACTGAACAATCACTTCATCACCTTCTTGTCGCAGCACTGCGCCAGTAATATCAATAGTGTTGTTATCGTGCAGTCTTAAACTGCCCGCCATTGAGAAGCCTCGATAAACAGGAATGATGTTACGCATCATCAAGCGCACACCCTTTTCAGACACTTCACTGACATGAAAAAGCTCATCCTTAATTCGCATCACTGGACGTGCCTTTTTTGGGTACTTCAAGCGGTAATATTTGCGTTTCTGGGTGAATGACTCTTCACTCATCTGTGACTCCCTGTCTCTGTTTATTCGGTCAAGCAATAGCCGTTAGCTTCAATTGGATTTCGAACGAACACATTCACCAAATTGATAGCTGATTATTATATCGACTTTACGAGCTAATGCTTTAGAGATTTATGCAGAGAAACAAGGATTGCTGAGCATTCAGTAAAAAGTGAGATGTGAGTCGGATATGTTAGGAGCTTGATTGTTAGCGATGAACCCTAAAGCTGAAACAGCGCCAATTGAATACTGAAGCCAACAAATAACAAGCCGCACACAATGTTCATCCATTGAGAAGTGCGCTTTTGAGTTAATAACCTCTTAAACGTATCAGCCATCAGAATGACAACTAAAAACCATGTAGCAACCACTGTCGCCTGTATCGCGCCCAACATTAAGCTGTCGGATACAATGTTGTTCGTAGAAACAAACTGAGGGAATATTGAGAGGTAAAACAGAACAATTTTAGGGTTGAGTAAATTGGTCAATAACCCTTTCACAAACTGATGATAAAGCTTACTTCCCGATGCACTCACCACAGCAAGCACGCCATCTTGAGCGCGCAGTGCCGCTCGAAAGTGATTATAACCGAGCCAGGCTAAGTACAAGACGCCCAACCACTTAAGGCCTTCAAACGCCATTGGGGTCTGAGATAATAGTAAGCTCATGCCATTTGCAGAGACAAACGCATGAAAAAAGAACCCGCATGACACACCCAACACGTTAATAAACGCAAACAGCTTTCTTTGTGTTAAAGCCGTGCTCAATACTAACAGAGCATTTGGGCCTGGAATAATGGCAATAAAAAACACGATGACAATAAACAGCCAGATACTTTCCCAACTCATTTCGCTCTCATTTCCTTATCGCTTCCTAATCATTCTTGATCGTTTTAGGGCGGGTATTGTACGTCCATTCAACACCATTACAATATGCCAAACGTTTATTATCTTATGCTTGTCTTAGTTCACTTGTATGGATAACGCTTAAATTTAACGTGTATAATTCGCCCGTTTATCCTGTAACGCTGCAAAACTCATTCTCTAACATTTATAGCCCTGTTAGACTCCACCTCCCTTTTGATACTTGGTTCATTTATGTCATTTAATAGCCTAACTCTAAACGCTCAAACTCTTGCTGCGATTCCCACCCACCTCCAGACTCCTACAGAGGTGCAGCAATCGGCTATTCCCCATATTGTTTCGGGCAAAGACGTTCTCGCCTTAGCCCAAACAGGCAGTGGGAAAACATTGGCGTTTGGCTTACCTCTGTTAAATAACATCAATGTTGCAATGTGTGAACTGCAAGCGGTCATCATTGTTCCAACCCGTGAGCTTGCCTCTCAAGTAGCCAAAGCTCTAGAACCCATCGCAACCGCACTTGATATCAAAACGGTGACATTGACTGGTGGAGTGGATATCGATAGCCAGCAACAGCAATTGTTAGAAAAGCCACAACTCGTGATCGCAACTCCTGGCCGCCTACTTGCAGTGATTCAAGAGAACAAGCTAGTACTAAGCCAATGCGAGTCTTTAGTTCTTGATGAGGCAGACCGTTTACTCGACATGGGTTTTTGGCCGGATATTCAAACCATTATTTCTGCTCTTCCTAAAAATCATCAAACACTGCTGTTTTCGGCTACGTTGCCAAAAGAGCTGGTCAGCCAGGCTGAGGCGCTTCTTATTAATCCAGTAAAGGTTACGACGCATCAAGAGAACAGTGTCGTTTCGGCCATTGAAGAAACGCTCTACCTAGTGAATAAGGGAAGCAAACCTCAAGCACTGATTGCGTTACTGAACCAACATCAGTGGCCACAGGTACTGGTTTTCATCAGTGCCAAAGACAATGCAGACTCACTAACCAAGCGATTGAATAAAGCAAAAATTAGCGTAAATGCCTTACACGGCAACAAAAGCCAAGAAGAAAGAACGCAAGCATTAGAAAGTTTCAAAAATGGTGAAACACGAGTGTTAATCGCAACTGATGTGATGGCTAGAGGCATACATATAGACCAACTGCCTGTAGTCATTAACTTTGACTTGCCATCTCACTCTGCCACTTACGTACACCGTGTCGGACGCACAGCCAGAGCAGGAAGCACTGGATTCGCAATTTCCCTTGTGAGCCACGGTGAAACTGAGCATTTAGACGCCATTCGAACTCTCACCAACAAAGCACTTCCGTTGCAGTCATTAGAAAGGTTTCCGGTAACAGATAAACCCGCGTCTGAAGCAACAGCGAGGAAACGTCCACCAAAGGACAAAATGGCCAATCGCAGAACGGCAAAAAAGAAGAGTGTTAAGCAATTTAAGAGCAAGCCAAATTCTTCGAGATAACTAGTTCTTCAAAATAACCATAGAAAATCGATTAGCCCAGTATTAACTGGGCTTTTTTATTCAAAGAAAAACTGCCAGCTAAACCTGAAAAACACCGCTTAATCACACCAAGTTAAATGACACTTTTATGAATTATGATGCCAACGTATTGATTCTTGGTTGCTCAAAAAAAATACTTTCTGATCACGTTGACGCCCCTATATCTGGCAACTAGATTTTTCTATTAGTGTCTAAAACAGGAGGTCATTGAAATGAAACGTGCTAGCTCTACATATCGATTGCAACTGATTAAGGAAGTGGCAACTCGCCGAGATCGTCAGTGTTCCAATGACCCGATGGCAAACTACATACAAAACCTAATAGATAACAAAGACGAGAGTGACTGTTCTGTTGAACGCAACCACAGATTCAGTGGCAGTCATTTCGATGAGCACATAGGCGGTTGGGTTAGCGACCACTGGGGTAGTAAGTAGGCTATAAGCTCATAAGCGAATAAGCGAATAAGCGAATAAGCGAATAAGCGAATAAGCCAGCATAACCGCTGTAGAATTTATCTCCACATTAACCTATTATCTGCAACAATTTCCCTTCATTGAGTAAGCAGAAAGTGTCTGAGTTAAAAAGAGAAAAAGAAGTGATGGTTGCCTTCCAAGTGATCCCTCGCGTTAAAGAAGGCAACAATTTCGAAGTGGTTGATAAAGCGATTGAAGTAGTGAAAGCAGCTGATGTTCCATTCCAAGTCGGTGCGATGGAAACCACAATGAAAGGTGAGCTTAACCAATTACTCGAGATCGTTAAAAAGGCTGAGCAAGCTTGTTACGATGCAGGGGCTGTCGAAGTCATCACCAACATTAAGATTCATAGTAAGACCACCGAGGCCGATGATACATTTTGCACGTACCATCGTGGTGTAACGAAAGCGAATCACATGTTTGTTTAAGAAGACGTTCATTTAAGAACTTGTTGGCTTACGAAAATGTGACTAATGAGAAAGACTCTGATGAACCAGTGATGTTATTGAAAAGGCATGTCCGAAAGGTGAGAAAGGATTTCCATTCGCTCTTCTTCTGACATCGAATGCCAATCACGCGCACTCCCTTCAGGGTCATCTTTCGCCCCAATCGGTTTTCTATCCAGTGCTTTGACTGGTTTTTTTTTGATTTTCACGTCCTTTTTATTCATACCGACACCACTCCTTCTGGTACAAAGGTACCTACCTTAATATTACACCCCAACCATTATGTAAAGTAATAGTTACTTCGGAGTTAAATAAAAACTCAATAGTTATTGTTTAGCCGAAAAGATCTCTTTGGGGACTTGTGTTTCCCTCTTCTTCTTCAGGCTTACCAACCAAGTTGTTTTGCTTCATTATTTTTCTTCTGTAGCGCTGACGGCATAATTTTATGACATGCAACTGCTCCGCAGATGTCATCGACATCCAATTAAAGCGCTCTTCTCTTTTGCGCATACAGCCATGGCAATAGCCTTTTTCATCGCTTGAGCAAACCCCAACACAAGGGCTTGGTACTTGGAAAAACTCTAACTGCTCCACCCTGTCTCCTTACACATCGAAATTAAGCTTACTAATTCAAAAATAAGCGATTAATTTGTCGCCAGACCGATTAAATCCATACTAAACTATGACCTTATACTGACACATATAGTGTTTTGTAAACTATACTTTGAACCCATCAAGTTACACATATTCAGTAACTTCGTTCTTTCCTTTGGCGCCTTATAATATGGAGTTTAGTTCAAAAAAATTACTAGCAGTAGCCGCTTTACCTATGATGTTAGCAGCATGCACAACAACAGGTGATAACGCGATGCAAGTAACGCCAACCGATCTACAGCACCATAATTGGGAACTTGCGCAAATTGATGGCAAGGACATTGTGAAAAGCGAAGACCAAGCAGCTCCTCGTCTAGAGATCGGCGAAAAGATGACTGCAAACGGCATGGCTGGTTGTAACAACTTCTTCGGTCAAGGCGAGCTGAAAGACGGTCAATTCCGTATCAAGCAAATGGGCATGACAATGAAAATGTGTCACGGCTCTGCAATGGAAATCGAACAATCGGTTTCAGCTACTCTAAGCGAGTGGAGCGACGTAACCCTAACAAACGATACGCTAGTACTGAAAAACGATGTACACACACTAACGTACACAATTCGTGACTGGGTAAACTAATCCGTCATCGAAAAAGATATTGATTGAAGGAGCCTAATGGCTCCTTTTTTATTGCCAGTTTGCCCTCACTACTTCTTCAAAATTGACGCTCATCGCCGACTTTTCGTGCCAACCCCCAATAAACCTCAAAAATCTCTCATTTAGATGCAATAAATTCAACGGTTCAGCGGTCTGTTGCTAGGATGACAAAAGCCTAGAGTCTGTCGAGTTTTCGAGATGATTACATATCGAACAAAACTCAACCGCGAACTCCCTGCTTGTTCTCAAGTAATTGATTGAATTTACTGTTGAATTAGAATTTATTTCAGAAACAGATAGAATAACTATTAGGGAGTTTGAAAATACAATGCTCTTGCCCGTTCACTACCAAATGGAAAAGTTTATGAACAAGATAGTAAGTACGTTAGGAATCATGGCAACCGTTGCATACAGCGCAACCATTTATGCTGATGAAGCAACATCAACCGATAGCTGGAACCAAATTGAACAGCAGGCAGAGGGAGAAACTGTCTACTTTCACGCTTGGGGCGGAAGCCAAGAGATCAATCGTTACCTACAATGGGCAGGCAAGAAGTTACAGAGTGACTACGGTGTTACCTTAAA